>TARA_R110000824_G_scaffold147030_3_pt1 | contig 12459 bp, 7 predicted proteins | sample TARA_R110000824 | Tara Oceans TARA_R110000824 (sample SAMEA4397747) | marine metagenome | biome: Polar Biome; feature: [MES] marine water layer (ENVO:01000295) within the mesopelagic zone...; material: water (ENVO:00002006), including particulate matter (ENVO:01000060) such as...... | reverse complement strand
GGTCTTGACCTAACTCCGGTGTCCACTTAGCCTTGAGCTTCTTGGTCACAGCCGTCACAGCCACGGAATCGACTTTGATGTCAATTTCTGGGATGTTTTGGTTGTTTTCCAAGCCCCATGGATCGTCACCGATCACAGAGCCGATCGCACCACCGTTGACGAAGTCGTCAACGATTGGCCAAGAGCCAGATGCGCGAGAGCCAAGAGCCAGATCGGATCCACATGCACCCGTAAGAGCTGCCATAAGGTCAGCCGCGCCTGTGCTACCGTCGTAGGAAGCAACAACAACAAGAGCATCACCTGTCGCGCCCGAACCAGTGATTCGGGTAAGACGCTTAAGCTGTACACCCCCAACGTCAGAACCAGTAAGGTAAACACGGGCCATTCCACCAGCACCAGCAGATGCGGAGATGACGATTGCATTCAAGTTACGGTTACCGTTAGAAGCGTCAAAGTCAGTAAGCTGACTAAGGGCTACAAGGCCTACAGCGACAGTCGCAGTACCAGACTGCGACTCAAGTTCAGGATCGAACTCACAAAGCTTAGCGATGTCACCAGCAGAAGAGCTGTAGACACTGGAGCTAAGCGCTCTAATGAGCATTTGGCCTGACCCGGTTGGGGAAGCATACCCGTTGTTAAGGTTGTAGGGACCATCCTCGGCGTATTGGCCGGCAAGATCCACACCACCAGTCAACTGGGCAGCTACGACGTTACCACCGTAGAGCGACTCTTCATCCCCTTGAGGATCACCATATCCCAGACGCGGAAGACCCGCACCGTTACTTGAGATAGTGAAATCCAAGAAGAAAATGAGACCGCTTGGCAGACTCATTGGTTGAACGGAAACGAGTTCGTTTGCGATCAAGCCAGCGAAAACACGACGAACGATGGGGAACGCGACGGCTGCAAAGCCCTCAACATCTCCACCCTTCATTGTCGAAGTCTCGCGAAGTAGTTCTTTTGCTTGATTTTCAAGCAAGCGAGCCATAGAGTTACGTTTGCTGTCACCAACAAGTCCCTCTAAAAGACCAGTCTTCTCCCATTTAGAAAGAAGAGCTGAACCTTCTGCTCGCATATCACGATTGACCATACCTTCGGTCAATCTTTCGATAATACTAGACATTTAAATCACCTCCTTTTTTTTATAAATTATGATTATTTTATTCCAGCTAAACGACGCATTCTATCGGAGAATGGATCGTTGGGTTGTGACGACTCTTGACGAGTCGCCCGGATAACAGAAGACCGACGACCGATAGCTTCGCTCAGTGATTGTGGGCTTTGCCTAACAGGCTTAGCCTCCACTGTGCTTTGAAGCGTATCAAAAATGGTTTTGGCTTCTGTAACCGAACCGGCGGTGGAAATCGCTTCGACAATTTTATCTTTTTGTCGCTCATTTAAGGAGGAATTTCTTAAAACACGGTTCGTGTATAGTAAGCGAGCATTCGAAAGATTAACCTCATAGAGGTTTTCTTTAATCTCTCCAATAGCGTGCTTATATTTATCTAACTGAGCCTTCAGTGAATTGTTTTCATCTTCAAGTTCAGTAATTGATTCGTTTAATTCAAGTTCTGGATCCAACTCGGCTTCTTCGTCGGTTGTTTCCGTGGGCGTCGAGGCTGCTCCAGCCCATGCGCGCTGTTGGCCAAGCTTAAGCTGGCTCGTTGGGCGCCCAGCCCATCCCGAAAGCTCAAAACCGGTGTCGACATTCAACTTTTCCATTACAGCGTCGATGATGTCCTCGGTATTAATACTATCTTCGTCAAGATTGGCGAGACCAGCCATGGCTTTCGAGTCTGCCTCTTCTTCGTCGGCTTCGTCATCAACAGTGACATCCAACTCTTCGTTGGTCTCTTCTTTTGTAGCGCTAGCGCCCTTCATGGGTTCTTTCGTATCGCCATCATCATCCAAATCAAGGAAGTCGGGCTTCGCTTCGCTCAGTTCTATGTCAATGTCCTCATCTAAGGAACCAGCGAGGGCCTCGATGGACTCTTGGAGGGCACCAAGATCGATGGTAATCTCTATGTCTTCGCCATGGCCAGGGAGATCAGAAAGATTGTGGCCATCATTTTCAGCTAGTCCGTCGGTGGCCGCGAAAGGAATATCATCCTCTGTAACTGGAGTGGCGGGGGTTGTCTCGTCCATCGGCTCTTCGGGCAACGATGCTAAATCGGGGGGTGCGTCCATTGTCTCGGCAGGCGGCATGTCCATTGCTTCTTCTTCTTGTTCTAAAAGTTGTTCCAATGTCTTTTTAACTTCGTCAGAATATTTCTCAATAATTGTGCTTTCAGCATTTTTTAACGCGCTTGTGCGCAATGCTTTGGCATCGACGATCGCCTCCCCAAGTAAACTAGACATGAATTCTCTCCCTATTTGACAATAATTCAAAATAAATAGTATAAATGAGAGTCAAAACCCATTTTTAATAGCATTATTGTCCACTAAAGCCACTTTTGTAGTCCTATATTTAAAGTGGAAAATATTTGTTAAGTGCAACATACTGTATATCTTCTGTTCCGGAATCAAAGACAAGTGCACTGGCGCCTGAACTCCACGTGGTTCCATCATCGACGCTATAAGAGATATTTCCACCATTATGAACGACTACCCAGTTGCCCGCCCCGTCGCCGGCAATTGAATTTGCGCTCCCGTATGGCAAAACATTAATAAAGCGTGCACCGCTAGCACAAGAGTCTGTGCTGCGCCAAATGTCGTCGGAGTTTATTGCTATTACTGTTGAAAGTCCTGCTGAAGCCGTAGACACGCAGGCCATCATATGGCGGTCTGTCGCGTTTGAACCCAACAGTGTGTCAGCAGTAGAAGTCCAACTACCGGAACTTGCTGCATCTGCATATGCCACCACTTCACTCGCGCCGCCACCGCCGGCGGCCTTGGTGCACCACACAAACCACCTAGCATTTGAATAACGCACGTCAAAACAATCACGATCATCATCGAAATCCTTCAATAAATACCAATTCGCACCTTGGTTGTTGGACGCATACAACCTATCTTCCTGCGTGAATATCCAGTTATTTCCCCCATCTGTCCCTATTCCCTTTGAACTTACTGTTGAAATGTCGGCTAGCGCGCTGATGTCGACGGTATTCCATGTAGCACCATCGCTTGAAGTTAAAACTGTTTGGGCCCCGCTATTCATAATGCCGGCGCCGACCCACTTATCATTACTCCACGATACAGCAAAAATCTTTCCGGAACTAATATTAATATCGGTCCAAGTGCCGTCTGTCTCTGGATCATCAGACCAACGCAATTCTCTGTTACCATCACTGGTTGTGCAAACCCATCGAGGATTTGTAGAGCCATCTTTACCATATGCGAGATAGGCATAGTCGGTCGTAGTGTTTGGATCTCTGTATCCAACCCAGCCTGTAACAGGATTGCCCGGGGTCTCTTCAACGTGACCAAAGGCACCATCCTTGCCGGCGGCGATCCAAAGATTGTCTACGCCCGCACTCGGGGTGGTGGATCCATTAATACTAGCAATGCTACCTTTAAGGGCCCCATTAACACTAGTGATTGCAGTTGTATTAACATCATTAAGTTTGCTATATGACACTAGGTTATCACCAAATAATCGGGACTAGGATTAAAATAGATTACATTGGCGGTAGTGGTGCACGTCCCGAGCACGCGCACTATCTCTGTAGAGCCTGATGGGCGCATCGATGTGATATAGCCCGGCGCCGCAATATAGAGAGTTGTGCCCGCAGTAAATGCACCACTGAGATAAGAGTGCATATCGAAGAACCCTCGAAGGAGTACTCCATGGGAAGCCGGACTAGTGCCCAGAGCAATACCCAGCATTCCCAGGCCGCCAGAGGCTGCCGTACTTAGATCGGTCTGCTCCCATGAAGATCCACTGTGTAGATAGTAAAGTTTTCCGGCCGTCGTGGTGCCCGTACCGAATTGAACCACGTCACCCCCTCCGGCATCATTCCCTAATGTAGTGGGATTGTGGTGTACATCCAACGCGGTTAGGGCTGTCGGGGTTCCGATTCCCACGGTTCCTGTCACATTCAGCGTTCCGCCGAAGGAAGTGGCAGAATCGACATGCATACCACCAGAACCGGATATTATGTCCGCAGAAAAGAGGCCGACTGCTGTCACAGAACTACTAAGAGTGAGGGCGCCCTCCATGCTTGTTGCTCCCACCACATGCACGGTGGCCGAGCTAGAAAGGGGTGCGGTTAGCGTCAGGGGTGCCGATACAGCGGTCGGGCCGGCCAGAGTGCTAGAGCCTGTCACCTTCAGATAACCTGAAGTTTCAACACCGGTGGTTAGTTGTGCGGTTGTGCCCGACAAAGAAGTGGGCGCGCCGGCAGTTACGTTGGTTAGCCCCGAGCCATCACCATAGAAGTTGGCTGCGTGAATAGCACCGGAGACAGCGATGTCTCCAGACCCCGAGATGGAGCCGACGAGCCGGGTTGTACCGGATCCGGAGATGTTGCCAACTATAGTGAGTACTTCAGAAGGTGTATCGGTATTAATACCAACCTTGTCGGTACCACCATCCACAAACAGCATATGAGTATTATTATCCGATTCAACGCGGAAGTCCACCAATGAATCAGAGCCTTGGTTAACTACTACTTCTGGCACTGCTCCATCAATCCGAAACCCTTCGCGGATGGTGGCAGCATCATTTACTTTAAAGACGATGTGTTTATTAACAGTGTTGTTCTGGATTAAAATGTTATCCGATGAGTTATAGCCCATTTGTCCTAGAGCGGTGCCGGCACTGCTACTAAAGTAGATTGTAGGTTCAGTGGCTTGTAAAGCAATGTTTCCGGAGACGTTCGTGTTTCCCCCCAAGACAGCATTACCAACCACCTGCAGTGTGCTGGAAGCTGAGATCGTGGTGGCAGTTACACCTGCTAGCGTGCTAGAGCCTGTCACCTTCAAATAACCAGACGTTTCAACACCTGTGGTTAGTTGTGCGGTTGTGCCCGATAAAGAAGTGGGGGCCCCAGCCGTTACATTGGTTAACCCTGAACCATCTCCATAGAAGTTGGCTGCGTGAATAGCACCGGAGACAGCGATGTCACCAGACCCAGAGATAGAGCCCACCAGACGGGTGGTGCCGGATCCGGAGATATTGCCTACCACACTCAAGGCTTCCGCGGGTACATCTGTATTGATGCCTATCTTGTTTGTTGCGCCATCTGCGTGCAGGATCACCGCCCCATTATCAGCCATGATCTGAACGTCCAGATCTTCATTTGAATTATTCAATTGAATCTTACCGGTGCTCGTTTCTAACTTAATCGCTGATTTGCCGCCTGCAACAAGGTTTACAGTATTGGTTTGAAATCTTAGATAAGTGTCTGGATCGCCGGCGTGGTCTATATCGCCTGCTACGGTAACAGTCCCTGAAACCGCTAGTGTACTACCCAGCGTGGTGGCGCCGACTGCTTGAAGAGTGCTAGATCCGGATATCGATCCGCTGGCCACAATATCAGAGACAGATCCGGTGCCTGTTATTGTGACAGGTCCGAGCGTGGCCGAGCCACTAACCTTCAGATAACCAGAGGTTTCAAGACCAGTGACAGTATAAACCCGGGCTGAGCCAGAAACGTTCCCCGCAGAAATTCCGGTCAAGTTGGATCCATCGCCATAGAAGTTGGCTGCATGAATGGCACCTGTCACCGCAACATCTGCCGAAGATGAAATCGAACCTACCGTCACAAGAGTGTTAGAGCCCGAGTAAGTACTGGCGTTAGTTATACCGTTTGCTGTCAAGGCTTCCATCACCGTGGTGCCGGACACATTCAAGCTGTTGCCTAAAATTGTACCGCCGACGACTTGCAGGGTGCTAGAGGCTGAAATCGTCGTGGCTGTCACAGCGCCCAGAGTACTAGAGCCTGTCACCTTCAGATAACCTGAAGTTTCGACACCGGTTGAGCTATAAACTCTTGCGGAGCCAGAAACAGACCCAGCACTGATACCTGTAAGATTAGAACCGTCTCCGTAGAAAGTGGCGGCATGCACAGCACCCGTCACAGCAAGATCGCCCGAGGAAGACATTGAAGAAACATTGTGAAATCCTCCGGACCCAGAGTAATAACCTATATTATAAATATAGGCGTTCCCGATTGGCGCGAATTGACCGGAGGTACCAACGTTAAAGTTTATTGTAATTTGTGCACTAGCAGCGGTGACGCTGTCGGCGTTGAAACCTGAACTTGAAAGCGATGTGGTGGTCACATCCGCCAAAGTACTCGAACCGGTCACTTTAAGATAGCCGGACGTTTCGACGCCAGTTGTGAGTTGAGCGGTTGTTCCCGAAAGGAATGTTGCGGCGGGAATACCAGTTAACCCAGCAGCAGAACCATAGAAGGTTGTGGCGTGCATGGTACCAGAGGCGACGATATCCGTGGAAGAGGTTATTCCAAGCGCTGACGTGACGGTACCCGAACCTGACACATTCACACTTTTGAGGGTGCCGTTGGTGATCGTAAGAATAGAGTTGGAGCCATCGAAGGTTAGAAGGGCTTCTCCAGTAAGAGTGCCATCGCCGCCGGCGGTAATCAATCGTGTGTCCGCATCATTGGCAATTGTAACTGTGGTGGCTGCGATAGATGTCAAGCCGGAACCATCGCCATAAAAGTTAGCTGCATGAATGGCGCCTGATACTGCTATATCTCCGGAGCCTGATATCGATCCAACATTTCGGAAGATACCAGATGCTGACATTTGTGTATTAACGACCGACACTCGCGGGGCGCCACCCGTTCTCAATATAATTTGATCGTTCTCAAAATCAATCTGAACGTCGTTAGGGTCACCTTCGTATTGAAGGTCGCCTGTGTGCTGGGGGCCCTTATCAGAGTTATATGCCATTTATAGTTTCCTTTATAGTAATTAGCTTTTAGTTGCCTTTAGCACTGATTACCCACCAGTTTTCGCCGTCCGACTGGACCGAACACACGGAGTAGTTAGTTCTAAGAGTCATTTCGTCACGAAGATCGATGGTACCCTCGTTTACTTTGAGCAGAACGGGATAAGAGTTTATCTTGTATTTGTCAGAATTTGTTTTCTTAATGATCAGAACTCTCCCCGTATGATTGCAAGCCGGGGGGAGGATTACGGTCACCGGGCATTCTTTAGCATCACACAATAAAGTGTAATCCATTGGTTGTACTTCATAGATCCTTGACGCTATAGTTTTAATATTTTGGATCATGGCACCTTCACAATGAATGTCACCCGTAATTTTGAGATTCTCAGTATGAGTGTTCCCGTCTACTTTCAAAGTGTTCGTAGAAATATCATAACTAAAATGAGGTGAAGACACAAAGCCTTGTTTATCTTTTAGTTGAATTTCGTTAATCTTGCCTGCGGCATGATGTATTTTATTCTTAATGTACCCGTCATAAAAATTGGTAAGAGTAGTGTGGGCTACTTGATGGTGTGAGGTATCTGTAACAACTAACAAGTCACTATCACTCAGGTTTTGACCGTTGCGGGCTATATCTTCAGTCTTAGATATATCTATCGTTACTTTATTATCTTGAAGCGATAAAGCACCGTGGCGAGCTAGGACTACTGAGATCCCATTGCGATCGATAGCGACACCTTCGTGAGCTTTAACTTGTACATTACCTCTTACATTGGTGAGACCGTTTCCTAACTTGATGTGATGCGCGCCTATTGTGCCGACGAACTGATCGGACGGAACATTAGTGAGGCCGGCGCCAGATCCTTTGATAAGAGCAGCTTGAACCTCTTTGGTTTTGAGTGTGGTACCATCGAACGTAAGGTTGAAACTTGCGTTTGCTACTCCAGCTTTTCCAAACGTTAAAATAGCTCCCTGTGTGGCACCAACAATTTTATTAACGGCAACGTCTTTCATTGTAGCGCAGGGGCTTTTAGAATCAGTGTCATAGAAAACACTTGCACTAATTGTATTTTTAAATATTTTTACGCCATCTATCTCTTGATTACCATGCTGGTCGACGGAACCTTCTACGGTTCCTTTAAGAACATTGTATGCCATTTTTTATCCTCGTCTTCAATAAATAGATTATTTTTGTTTATTAGGCACATAAAAAAGAGGATGCCCCCACAAAGGAGGGCATCCAAAAATAATAGCGAATCTATAAGATTGCAAAAGCAAGTCCTAGTAGATGAGCCATGTGTCCGCACCAACGTATTGCATGGTAAGTGCACCGCCGGCGGAATCAACGACAACAGTACCATTCCCATCAATCAGATGAGAAGTACCGCCATTGACCGCGACAATCAGTTCATTGCCACCGAGCGCTGCCGGGGCTTTGACTCGAACGATGTCGTTCGTGCTAGGAGCAGCCGGAAGTGTCCAAGTGCGATCTGCGCTGAGGGTAGTCGTACCGTAGTTAAAGCCTTCTGCAAGAGTTGCATTAGCGTCACCAATACCGGTCGAGCTAACAGCCGCGTCTGTAGACAGAACACCGTTGGTAGCAGTGATACCAGCACCAGCGATTGCAGTTGCGTAGTCAACCCAAGTATCTTTACGAGTGACGTTTCCGTCTGCATCGATGAAGATCAATGAGTCAGAAGCAACATTAACAGCAGCTTCAGTAAGCTCGTTCATATCAAGAGCGAGAACACCACCAGAAGCAGAGAGGCCGTCACCAGCGAGTGAAGTAGCGTAATCGACGAAGCTTTCAGACTTCATAAGACCATCACCATCAAGGAAGTACAAGCTGTCGGAAGCAACCGCTACAGCGGCAGCAGCCACACCAGCAAGTTTTACCGAGCCGGAAGTGCTCAAACTGCCGATGACTGTGGCAGCACCAACAAGAGAAAGTGCACCAGAGCCACTCAGTGTAGTGAATGAAGCAGCTGCTTGTGCAGCGGCGCCGATAACAGTTCCATCGATAGAACCACCGTTAAGGTCCATCGTAGTGACAACACCCATATCGGCAACAGTGCGACTAGCGTTAGTCCAGTTGTTAGCCATGCTAGCGATACCAAGAGCGTTGATTGTATTAACATCTTTGGAGCCATCAAGGACAAGACACTTGTTAGCAGCGCCGGCACCATTAGTGATACCGTCAAGTTTCTCCATGTCGACTTCGTTCAGATCGGCAGAGCCAATGATGAATGAAGTACCTGCGGTGATAGAGCCAGAAGAGGCTATTGCACCGATAGAAGTGAGAGTACCAACGAGTTGTGTGTTGCCAGAACCAGACAACGTGGCCGTCGTCATTGAAGTAGCGACCACTGAAGTAGCGATGATGCTGTCGATGTTACCGGCGTCGGCATGCACGTTTGCCCACTGCAACGCCGAAGTACCCAGATCCGAAGTGCTATCCGTCTTCGGGACGATATCAGATGCCACAAGACCAGTAAAAGTAAGGTCATCTGCAGTTGCATTACCAAGAGTAACAGCACCGTTAAGTGTTGTGGCACCATCGGCATTTAAAGTGGTACTGAAGTTGGCACTAGTACCGACAACAGCCGCGAATGAACCCGCAGCAACTGACGAAGCACCGATGATAGTACCATCGATGTTACCACCGTTAAGGTCTAAAGTGGTGAAAATACCACCGTCAGCAACAGTACGACCAGCGTTAGTCCAGTTGTTAGCCATGCTAGCGATACCGAGAGCGTTGATAGTATCAACGTCGCGGCTGCCGTCAAGGACAAGAGCCTTGTTAGCGGCACCAGTACCGTTGGTGATACCGTCAAGTTTCTCCATATCGACCTCGTTGAGATCAGCGGAACCGATGATGAAAGAAGTGCCTGCGGTCACAGAACCGGTGGCAGCGACAGTGCTACTGAAAGTAGTAGCGCCGGCGTGGTACAAAGTACCAGAACCTGAAACGTTACCGGCGGTACGTTCGATTTTGTAAAGAGTTGATTCGTTGATGTCCGATTGGACCTCAAACGCTCCTTGTTGAGAAAGGGCACCACTCATTACAGCGGTACCTAATTGAAATTTATAAGCCATGTTTAAAAACCCTCCATATTATAGTTTTTGTTTATGGTGAAAGTGAACAGGCGTACCTGTCCAAATTCGACGTACAGAAAGACCATACGTCGCTTATAAGTAGAATGTTCGGCCCTTTAAAATCTTAAGTAAGGAAGAATTTATTTAAGCCGTTACAATAAAGCTGAATTGATGCATAGGGTGACTCCAAAACAACCTCATTTTGACCATCTAAAGTATCGCTCCCAGCACAACTAACAGTGACCGGATAGGTACTGACAGCGCCTCCCTCGTCTTTAATTACAAATGTCTGACCATTGAGTAATCCGTCAGCACTCGGCAACGTCAGAGTAATAGAATTGCTGAGACTGTCCGACTGAATCCCCACCAGATAATCTCGATCATTAAGAGTGTAGTTGGCTGCCACAGTACGTCTAACAAAACCCACACCCCCAAAGAGTTGAATCTGATAGGCTCCCAATTTAAAGAGGCGGCCCTGTTCCATAAAGATGCCATTGTTCTTAAAATTCATAAAGCCCACGTCAAAGCCCTTGGTGGTACTTCCGGAACCAAACTTAAGGTTATCGTCCACCACACTTAATTCGTCACTGCCGAAATAAATGGTGCTACTTGAAACATAAAGGTTACGCCATGGGCTTGCGACGGACCCAAGATCATACGTGTCGGCAGTGCCGGGAACAATGTGGCCCGTCACTTCCATATTGCCGGCCAAGATAGTGGATCCGGTCACCTTCAAATATCCGGAGGTTTCTAATCCTGTAGAACTATACACCCTCGCAGATCCCGAGACGCTTCCGGCGGCGATCCCGGTCAAGTTGCCGCCGTCGCCGTAGTAAGTCGTCGCATGGATAGTGCCAGTTACCGCCAAATCGCCGGAAGACGATATGGAACCTACGGTGCCAATCCCATTAGAACTAGACACGGGGCCAGCAAGAGTGACGGAGCCCGTCGCCTTAAGGTACCCTGAAGTTTCGAGTCCAGTGATACTGTATACTCTCGCCGATCCCGACACGCTTCCGGCCGAGATCCCGGTCAAGTTGCTGCCGTCCCCATAATAAGCGGTGGCGTGCACGTTGCCGGATACAGCCACATCTCCGGAGGAGGAAATCGAACTTGCAGCGACAATTATGCTGGAAGCTGACAGTTCACCTGTGATATCTAATGTGGTGCCGTCAAATGTTAAATTGCTTTCACAAGTAAGTGTGTTAGCATCTCCGCCCACATTTGTGAGTAGAGCATTGTTCGTCGCATTGGAGACACGCGGCACATTAATAACGTCTGCTGCATCTGAATAGCTGAGGTTGCCTGATACATAAGGGGTGACAATATTTCCGGCTGCATCGACCCGAGGAACCAAATAGTCGGGCTGCAGCACTGTGCCTGTAAGATTGTTATATGCCATGCGGTTACCCTCTTAGTTAACTAGAAGACGAACCAGTCACTGCCATTTGAATATAAACTAATTGCCGGCATTGTGCCGGTCAAAACATATGAAGCATTTCCGTCAATGAGATAAGTTTCAGTAACGGAACGCGTTAGCGTAATATTAGAAAGGCCTCGGGGATCAGTCTCTTCATCTTTGACTACTAAAATGGCGCCTGCAGAAAACGTTCCCGGGTGCGGGATCGTAAGATAAATATTACTCGGTGCGGAAACGGTTGCGGCGATACCCAGAAGATGTTCATGAGTAGAGGCGGTATGGTGACTACTCGTTACTTTTAGATAACCGGCACCAAATCCCTTCACAAACGTTTGTTGACTGTAGGCACTGGCCGTGAGTATGGCAGTCGTGCCGGCCCAGATCTGTAAGCTACCAGTCCTAGAGTGAATGTCGTCGGTCGAGTTCCCAAAGAAAGTAGAGCCCGTAGCATCAATGACTGATATATTTTCATAGTTGATAACACTGGCGCTTAAAGTACCGGTGATAACCATGTTTCCCGAAAGCACCAATGTGTTCGGAAGATGCTCACCTAGGGATGTGGTGTGGAAGATCAGGTGTGCTGAGCCACTGGTGGCGTTAGCCCCAGTGAGGAACTGTACCGATCCAGTGGGGCCGGCGGCCTGACCGTCGTCTGCTGTATCAGCGCAATCTACATATGCCCAGCCAAAGTTAGCCATGGGCCTATCCTACTCCTGCAGAACCTGACCAGTTTGGACCGGCTCCCGGGGGTGCGCCCGTGCTTACGCGGATGGCAGGAATACCCGTCATGCCGGCGATGATATCGACGTTAGTCGAACCCGATACTGTGACGGCTGAAACTTTTAGTTCTAGGGTTCCAGAATCTGAGTACACATCGGCGGCCGATGCCTTGCCTACCGTAAAGTAGTTGAAGGATCCTGTTACTCCTGTTACCGAGAAGCCAACCTTACAGGGATTTGTGGCGTCCTTATTAATAACCTTAAACCATCGAGTAACATACGGAAATACCACGGTGCAATCGGCAAGCGTTCGGGCGTCGACCTTGCAATTGATGCTCCCACTTGCATAGGGCTGGCCGCTA
>TARA_R110000824_G_scaffold204786_3_pt1 | contig 12462 bp, 13 predicted proteins | sample TARA_R110000824 | Tara Oceans TARA_R110000824 (sample SAMEA4397747) | marine metagenome | biome: Polar Biome; feature: [MES] marine water layer (ENVO:01000295) within the mesopelagic zone...; material: water (ENVO:00002006), including particulate matter (ENVO:01000060) such... | reverse complement strand
GGGCGGGTGGCTCCTTTAAGCCTTTTGATGCTTTTATCACTATTAAGTCCCACAATAACTATGTCCCCCAATTTCCTACAATATTGTAACAGTTCGATATGTCCTCGGTGTATAACATCAAAACAGCCGTTGGTAAAAACCTTTATCATACAACACTAACTCCTCTTCTCTGCACTACCGTAGTGGCGCATTCATTAGCAAAGTTGATAGCCTCTTCAGGATCGTTCGTTAAAACAAGTTTGTAAGACAGACCTGCCAAAAAAGTATCACCGGCACCAGAGACATCTTTTACCTCGACCTCTTTTACCGGATACATCACCTCATTATGTAAGCATCCTCTTGGACCCATCGTAACAATAAGTTTGCTTTTGATCCTATCCTCTAGCGTATGTTGTGTCGCCTCAAATTCAGTAGAGTTGATTTTAATAAATTTAGCGTTAGCACACCAATCCCCCAATATTTTTTTAGTGTCTAAAAAGGTGTTCGCGTGATTCGAGCAAATATATTCAATGTCCTTCTCTCGTAAAAATCCCTTATTATAATCTGAAATCACAACTGCATCGTACTTTTTGAAATTGATTCTTTTGAGGGAACTTCTGCCATAAGATGTATCGTTACAATCAAGCCTCATAAACATATGATTGGAGTTTAAATCAATAAATCTAGTCTTAGTAATATTTTGCCAGTTTTTATTGGTATGTATATTAACCTGTGCGCCAAGCGATTCTAGATTACTTTTAACATTCATTGCCATGCCGGCATTCGTCACTGTTTTAATAAGATTAAAAACAGGAACCGGAGCCTCTGGGCAAAGGCGGTTGCACTCACCATAACTGAATACGTCGGCACAACTTTCGCCCAATACAAGAATATTCACTTAATCCCCTTTACGACATCACAAATAAAGTCGATATCTTCTTCACTCATTTCGGGACAATTTGGTAAAAAGAAACCAGTTTCATGAATTTTATCACTTGTCTCGTCTTCGAAGATGCCGTATTCTTCGACCCAAAAAGGATGGCGACCGAGATTTCCAGCGCTATAAATACGAGTTTCGATGCCCTGGTTTACAAGGCGAGTAACAATTTCCTTGCGGTGGGCTGTGGAATCTGCCAACGCTCCAAATGAAATAGATACGGGGATATTTTCCCCCCAATCTTGAAATTCAACATACCCCTCAAGATTTTTTGCATAATATAAATGGTTTTTGTTTCTTCTCTCGGAGACCCAATCAGCTTTTTCAATTTGCCGTAACCCAATGAAAGCCTGTAAGTCAGTGGCTCGCAAATTAAAGCCGGGAATAAAAAAAGTAAAAGGTTGATGAAAATCGTCAACCTCATTATCATTCATTAGTTGATTATAAGATTCTTTGTCAAGGTCTTTGCCCCAACCGTGGGACCGAAGCATTAACAGAAGTTCATACAACTCTTTATCGTCTGTGTTCACCATGCCGCCCTCTATGGTCGATAGCTGGTGTCCAAAATAAAACGAGAAGGAAGACATGTCTCCAATTGTTCCGACCTTGCTACCGTCCGCATAGGCGGCACCAAGGGCAGCGCAGGCGTCCTCCAACAGACAGAACCCATACTTCTCTTTCAACTGCAACAGCCTCTCTTTATAATGAGGAACTCCCAAAACTTGAACAAAAATAACCGCGTCTGGTTTCTCTGTCTCGCAAATCTTTTCTAGCTCATCCAAATCCATGCCGTATGTTTTCGGATCGGTGCCCACCATTATTGGTTTTAAGCCGAACTGCATAGCGGGAGCAATTGTGGTCACCCAGCCAACTGCGGGGACTGCAATTTTCTTATTTTTGATTCTTCCTGCGGCGATGGCAGCATAGATCATCAACAGATTAGCCGAAGAGCCTGAATTATTAAAAACAGCATGTTTCGTGCCAATAAACTCTGCCCACTTCTCTTCCACCTCCCAAGTTAGTTCTCCCTTGGTAAGACGCGGATAACTCTTTAACCATTGACACAAAGCGTCGATGTCGGCTTCGTTGATTGTCTCTTTTGCTAAAGGGTATTTTATTGTTGTCATTTTCATTTTATTTCCATCCTTTTTCTGAAACTATGCGATTAAAATCGCTTAAATACATATCTTCTGCCAAAGCTTTTAAATCATACCTTGGCTTCCACCCAAGAATCCTTCTTGCCTTAGAACTATCTCCAAGCAAATATGGCACTTCGTGGGGTCTAAAGTATTTTTTATTTATTTTTAAATGCTTATTTGGATCGCCTAATTCAGCGCACGCCCAAACTTCATTAAGAAAATCTTTAACTGAACAGGTTTCTCCCGTGGCTAGTATATAATCATCAGGTATTTCCTGTTGTTGCATTAACCACATACCCCTCACATAGTCTCTTGCATGACCCCAATCTCTTTTTGCATCGAGGTTTCCAAGTTCAATATAATCCTGATTGCCTGTTCGAATGTTTGCGGCGGCGAGGGTGATTTTTCTTGTTACAAAGGTTTCACCACGGCGGGGGGATTCATGATTGAATAGAATACCGCTTGATGCGTGAAGACCATATGAAACGCGATAGTTGCGAACCAGATGGTGAGCAAATACCTTTGCACATGCGTATGGTGATGCTGGCATTAGTTGTGAGTTTTCGTTGAAACCGTTCTCTGGTACATCGGGGTTATCACCGAACATCTCTGACGAGCTTGCTTGATAAAAACGACAAGTTGGCAAAACATTTCTTATTGCCTCCAAAATGCGAAGAGTCCCCATAACGATGCCAGAAACGGTGTCTTCTGGAACATCAAATGAAACTCTAACGTGTGACTGTGCTGCCAAGTTGTAAAACTCATCTGGTTTATACTTCAGCAATAGACGATAGGTAGTCGAACTATCATTTAGATCCCAATATTCCATTTTGAAATTTGAGTTGTTATAAATGTGATTAATTCTATTAGTGTCGATGGAGGAAGAGCGGCGCTTCAATCCAATTACATAATATCCGTTCTTAAGCAGAAGTTCTGCCAAATATGAGCCGCCTTGTCCGGTAATACCGCTAATAAATGCTTTTTTCATTTTTATACCATTCATAGGTCTTCTCTAAGCCTTTCTCCAACCTTGTAAACTCAAACTCTCCGATAGTTTGTTTAAGCTTTTCATTACTGCCATCTTTTCTATATTGCCCATCTAGTTTATTATTATAAACAATTTTTATTTCTTTTTTCACTATATTCCTAAATTTATCGACAGCAGAGCTTATAGATAAATTTTCATCAGGTGAAACTATCAAAGGAGCCTCGGTATTATGTCTTTCTAGCAAGATTGGTATTATTTTGCATAAATCTTCAACATACAATTGTTGCCTTAGTGGTTTGCCGGTACCCCAAAACTCTACTAACGAACCCTCTTCTGCTGAGTGTATCTTAGAAATCATCGCCGGGATGAAGTGAGATTTTTCACTATTAAAGTGGTCAAACGGTCCATAGATATTCGAAGGACAGAACGTTGAATAATTTCTATTATATTGATTCCTGTAGGAGTCACTGCCGACCTTGAGCATCCTTTTAGTTATACCATAAGATAAATTTGTTGCAGCAGGTTTGCCTTTAAATAAGTCCTCTTCGCAGAATGGATATTTTTCAACGATATCGGGAAATGCACAAGTGCTTAAACAAGATAAGACTCTATCAATGTCCAACTCATGGGCTGCTTGTAAAACATTTAAGTTTATGAGACTATTAAGATAATAAAATTCTGCTTGACTGCTGGCGTTATCTTTAATGCCACCAACTCGCGCAGCCAAATGAACAATTGCATCTGGTTTATGTTTTTTAAATATTTTTAAGACATCTTCAGGTGTAGTTAGATCACAATCTTTAGAAGAAAGATAAACCCATTGTTGTCTTTCTAAGAAAAGATTCTTGCCCAGAAAACCGGATCCCCCAGTTACTAAAACCTTTTTATATTTGTCATTATTTAGTATTTTCATTAATAATTTTACTTATTTTTTCTATGTCTTTCTTTTTTAATAACGGATGGTTTGGAATATAAAAGCCATAGTTATCAACGATTGATGAATTTGTTAGGATCTTTTCACCAAATTCTTTTACATAAAACGGCTGTCTTCCCATAGAGCCGCAAATCAAAGGGCGAACCTCAACATTATTATCTATAAGTTCTTTTACAATTTTTTCTCGATTGGGATGAATAATCGGATACGCAAAATTAGAAATACAATTTTTAGCATCCATTGGGACTTTCCAATAATCATTTTTTATTAATTCATCATATAGTAAAAAATTTTGGTTTCTTATCCTGCATATATTATCTAACTTGTCTATTTGCCTAATGCCAATGTATGCTTGCAAATCAGTGGATCTAACGTTTAAACCTGAAAAGTAAAAAGTATACAAAGAATTAAACTCATCAACATCCCACTCTTTTCTCAATTGTTTTTGTTTTATTTTGTCTAGGTCTCTATCCCACCCATGACTTCTTACTGCCACCAAAACATCGTAGATTTCTTTGCTGTCTGTTGAAACAAAACCACCCTCAATCGTTGAGATGTGATGACCAAAATATGTTGAAAACGATGACATTTCACCAAAAGTACCAAGTTTTTTATCTCTAAACTTTGATCCCATGGACTCACAAGTGTCTTCCAATAAAACTACACTATATTTTTTACAAAGGCTAACAATCTTATCCATTTCAGGGACCAACCCCAGAACAGAGGTTAATATAAAAGTTTTTGGTTTATTTTCAATAAAAATATTCTCTAAATATTCTAAGTCTACTGATAGATCCTCTAGATTAATGTCGCACAAAATTGGCTTTAAGCCAAGCTGCATTACCGGAGACAGATCCGTAGACCACGCTAAAGCAGGAACTACGACTGCATCGTCTCGCTTTAGTTTATTTAATTGCATTAGCGAAAGCAACATTAATAGATTTGCTGAGGAGCCGGAATTACAAAAAACAGAATACTTTCTGCCTATCCAGTTTGACCACTTTTCTTCAAGTTGCTTGGTTATTGGACCCTTTGTAAGTCTAGGATAGGTTTTTAACCAAGATATTAAGTGATCTATATCTTTTTTGTTTATTGTGTCATTAGCTAGATTTATCATTTGTTCTTATAACATCTTGTCTATTATTGTCTCTAATATTTTATCGCGCGACGGCTTGGAAAACTTATGGTGTGATTGTTCTAAATTTATTTTTTTAATATCATCCATTCGCGATGGGTTGTTGATCAACTCTAACAACTTTTGTTTAATGGAATCATAAAGGCGTTGATTGGGTTGTTCCAAAAACAAAGAATATTTCTCCTTTAAAACCCCGTTTTCGACATAAGAAGATTTTTCTTGACCGTCACAGCAAAACTCGGGCTCTAAAAATTCATCGAATCCCCAGCCATTAGAGCCCAACACAATATTTCCATAACATAAAGCACGTACAACAGACATGGAATGAATGCGGCAGGCTGGAATGAGAAAAATGTCTGTGTCTAAAAGAACATCGTGAATGACATCATCGGTTACCATAGGACGGTTATGTACAGTGGTGTTTGCCTCATAGATGGTTACATTTTCGCATTCTTTAAACCACTTTAAAAGCTCGGGGTCCATATTCAAAGCTCCGATAAGTTTCAAAAATAAATGTCGGTGACCCTCTTCATATAAATCCTTATAAGCAGTTAACGCTTCGAGACCGCCCCTTAAGGGAAAATTGTTTTTCTCGCCACCGAAAGAATTCGTAAAAGTTAGCATAATTCTTTCTGGGTTTGTGGGTTTAATCTCGACAACGGGGCTCTCATAGGCGAGTGGTAAATAGTGAAGTTTGTTATTGATTATTTCACTCTGTCCAAACATTCGTGCAATAGAATCCAAAGTTTGTTTCATATGGCAAATCACACCTCTAAATTTGTCATCTTCAAACGCTTCTTTATATGGAGCGATCAAATGAGATGTTGTGTAATCAAACTCAAAATTACTTCCGTTGTGTAAGTGGGGGAAAAATAAGGTAATATAATCCTCAATTATAATACAGTGAGACACATTCTTGAGACGCTTATAATAGGTGGGTACCATCGACAGAGGCATGTCAAAATCATTTTCCACAAAAGAATACTTGTCCATGTTACTGCTCAAGATAGACTTATAAAGAGGATGTTCAGCAATGAGCGGATGAACAGCTAACGATGAAGCGTAATTTATAGGTTGTTTCTTCATTAAATATACCGATGGTATCCACTCTGAAATCTTTGGACCAGAGCATTAAATGCAGCGCAGTCAGCATCATTATGATGATTATAACTGGGTGCGCCATCTGGAATATGAATCGTCGTGTTCCACACTTCAACCATGGTTTCGTCAAACATGTGAGTGACCCAAAATCCCAACCAATTGTCGGCATAATGGTTTTTGAAAGCTGGGTGAAATAAATGACCATCCATATAGCGCATCACCGTATCTTTGGCTACGATGGGGTAACGATAAACCCCATATTTAGGATACCCTCGGGGCAAAAATGACCCAAGCCCATTATCACTTCCCACGCACAACAGTTTCATTTGGCGGCGGTTATATACATATGATTCCAATAAATCTATTGCTGTATAAATCTGGTCATCAAAAAAACAATCGTCTACTGCAAATATAAGATACTTTCCATTCGCGTGTGGAACCAGTGCATTATAAGCGGCGACACAGCCGTCAGGGGTTCCACCCTCCTTGATCCAAGTTACATTGTCTCCTTTAATTTCTTCCTCACTGATTACCAAAATTTCGTAAGAGTATTTAGAATCTTTACTAATTTCATTAATATTGTCAATCGACTTATTTGCATACTTTTCAGGGGGACGATCGCGGGTAGCACTACCCATTAAAAAGCTGACATCTACATTTTTACTCATCTTTGTTCCTCTATGGTTTTTGCCATTTTATCTCTAGACGACAAAATGGGCGTAGGCTCTTTAAGTCGCCACGGAATGTTCAAATCTTTGTCATCCCAAGCGACGGAGAATTGTTTTTGTGGTTCTACATAAGATTCCGACCACTTATAATAAAACAAACACTCCTTTGACATACAATAATGCCCGTTCAAAAAATTGTGGGGCACAAACACAGCAAAATGGCTATTTTCATCTATTTCTATCTGTGTCTGCTGAAGATACTCGTCGCTGTCCGCGTCAAAATTAACAATAACTAATTGTATTTTTCCCTGTAAGCAATAAATAAGTTTATCGTTATAAGAATCTCCGTGAAGACCACGGAGAACATTATATGAAGATTTGGTAAGCTTATCAATTTTAAACTCAGGAAATTGATCCACATCAAACAAGTTTATTATTTTTCCTCGTTGATCTGTAAAGCGCTCCAAGTGTATTTTATACACTCCCTTTAGCTCTGATTCCTCTTTCTCAAAATGCATCATTATTTACACATATTTTTTTGAATTGATATGATGGTCAGCCATTAAACGTTTGAAAACTGTTTCATCGTATTTATCATTTATTTTATCACAGGAATTTGAAAAGGTTAACATATCAAACTTATTAATTTCGATAGCGGGTTCGCCGTGCTGGGCAAGCCAATAACCAAGCCAATTGTCAGGATAATGATGTTTAAAACTAGGATTATAAACATATCCTTCTAAATGTTCCTCTATCGTTTGTCGAGCGAAAACGGGATAACGAGCAATAATAGCATCACACCCCGTATAATCGGGTAGTGGGGAGGGTCCATGTCGATTAGTAGGAAGACAAAGAATTTTGTATTTTCTATCAGCAAATAGGCGTGACTTTAGGACTTCAATCGCCAATGGGCAGTTTAGATCAAAATAATGATCATCAGAACACAGAAAAATATAATCCCCAGTAGATACTTTATAACCCTCGTTATAAGCGTTTACACATCCCTGTATCTTGTCAGGCTCGGGCACATAAACTACATTCTCGCCGCTTATTTCATTTTTGCTCACAACAATAATCTCATAGGTATTATCATGAAAATTCAACGAGTTAATATTGTCAATAACCTTTTTCGAAAAATCGACGAAATCACGATTAGTCGGAAGAATAAAACTAATGTCCTTCTTATTGTTCATTTACTTTCCTATATTTGGCGATTAAGCGATCGGCAATAATGTTGAGATATAAGTTTTTAGCCTGTTGTTCAACTAAAGTAAAATAATATGAGTTGGCAGGGTTCTTAGAGCCATCCATTTCCATATTGTTATAAGACTCTCCATATCCTGATGCACCATCGGTTGGATTGCGACTAAAAAAGGCGGGTACCGTTTTCCACAAATCCATTCCATATTTTTCATACATCAGAATATGCAAAAGGGTTTTCCAGTTATCTCCATTACATTGCCAACCATAATTTTGTAACACTTCGATGCACCTTACCGAGAAACAGGGTAAGCTAACACCTTCATTGTGTTTCCACACTTCCATAATATGTGGCTCTCTCCAACGTCCCTTATATAGCTCCGCACGGGGTCGCCGAGGTCCAATAAAACAATATTCATCTTCAATGCTCAAAATGTTATCTACGAACCCCTTATGAATAAACGTAAAATCATCAGCACAGAGCAATACAAATTTAGATTTAGGATTGCGCTGAGAAAACAGGTAAAAATGATCTAAATGAAAACTATGTCTGCCTTCTCCCCGACTCCATACAAACTTCTTCACCGCAAAGGGAAATTTGTCAAAATACGATGGGTCGGGCTGTTCATCATCGTCTCCATCATATTTAATTAAAACTTCGCAGTTGTCCTTGTTGCCGCCGCAGTCTTGAAGGCTCGTCAACAATTTGTCCATATTACTATCTTTATTGTCTTTGACTCTGGAGGTTAATATAAGCGTTAACACGGCGGCACCTCGTCGGGGATAATTATCTTTTTCATAATATCATTATACTTAAAATCATCATGATGGCGATAAAGATGTTTTTTTATAAACTTTTTAAGCTCATCATTTTTACAATGTTTATTTTCGTCAAAGCAGGCTGGATTATGATTTTTAATACCACGCAGTTCCTCATATCCAAACCCGTATTCAGTTCCATCAGGAAGAGCAATAATTTCTTTCATGCTGTGGGGGGGATATACATCATCCCAGGTTCCCGGTGGTGCTCTAAACCCTGAAGAGTGCCCATCAAGACCGTCACCGTCGTCTGGCTTGCCGTCAGGGACGCTAAAAGCATGATGAACCCGAACTTTGGAAGAGATTATCCACTGTTTCTTGAGCGCCGCATTAACAAAAGAAAATACTGATTCTGTGCAATAAGAACGAAAGATGTCGGGTATTATATTACCATAAGCATCATATATATCGTGAGAAAACAATTGACAATGAAGATTGCACGCACGTCCAATTGGTACAACAAAGTTTTCAGTAAGACGAGGTTTCGAATATTCGTTCAAACCAAACCAACACCAACCAAAGTCATTATCGACCTGTGCCGAAACCATTCCATAGTTGCCCGACTCATATAACTCAATCAGGTCGCCAAGTTGGTTTTCGTCTGTAAATTGAACTCCAGAATCTAAATAAAGATATGCTTCAAACTCTCCATATATTTTAATACACTCTTTAACTGTATCATTAAATGTAATGTTTACAGGAAGAACGTCATCTATATGGTTTACAAAGTCTAAATTACTGTTCTTTATCACCTTTTGTATTTGTTGTTCCGTGTTTTTGCAGGAGGAGAGAGCCAACACATAATCATCAAAATGTTGGTTCCGAATCGTCTTTAATGCTTTAATATAATAATCAGCATTATCTTTGCCCGAGATTCCACAGGTATTATAGATTACAAGGTATTTTTTATTTTTCACCATAAAAATCTCCCCACTCGACCAACAACGTACTTTTACCGTCTTCTCTATTATAAGCCTTGTGGTATGCAGGGAAAACATCTTCTGGTTCGTCCAAACGAATTACTTCGATGTTAGTGGTCATTTTTTGAAATGCCTCGGTAAAATCGCCAGTGTGCTGCAACTGGGGATTTAGGGGGCGCTCAGATCCAATGCCAGTTCTAATAATTGCTTTTGGGACATATTCACCATGTGAATAATCTGCAAGTTTATCTAGATGATTAATGAGTTGGTTTACTGCAAGGAGAACAAAATTCCAGCGTGGATAAATACTAATCGGCACTTGTCCGGTGATAGCAAGACCGTTGGTAATTCCCATTTGCATTTCTTCATCGACAGGCATTTCAATTAGTTTATCGCTGTCGACACCTTTTAATGTGTTGCTCATTGCGGTGCCAGCATAGGCAACTGCCTGACCCAAAAAAACAGTATCTGGTTGTTCACCAAGATAATCCATCGATCGTTTTAATTCATCAAAATATTTGCCCATTGGGTCTCCTCTTAAAATTGAACTCTTTTGCCAGCGCCTGCGTGCGGATATTTTTCTAGTTTGTATTTATAATAGGTCACATAATCATCATTAACGCCTTCATACGTTAGTTTGTCTGTTCCCCAGGTGGCTCGTGTATCGGTACAAACGGACTTGCCATTGTCTTCAATAACAAAATGAATTGGCAATTTATGATTACGAGCATACTTAATGCACTCATGGGCGGCACCAGTTTCCGATGTCATATCCCCCATAAAACAATAAACTCTGTTAGTGCCGTTGGCTCGTTTAATCGCCAGGGCAACACCAAGTGCGATTGGAATACACCCCGTCACAATTCCCGAACACAAAACTCGTTCTTCTGCAAAACAAAGCGAAATGGAACGACCCTGTAAAATTGCTGCCTTGAGTTTGGCGGGGGGCACCCCTTTTAAGAGACACTGATAGTGACTCCTCCATGAACCCAAAACCCAATCATCTTTTCCAATGTTGTGTTCTTGAAACACCTTCAAAATTTCTTCTTCGTTGCCATGATATAAATGGACAGGTGCGCGGATTTGGGCATCATCGAAACAAGCTCCGATGTGTGTTTCAAACTCTATTAATTTTTCTTTAGATAACATCCTGTCTCCTATCGCTATATCTTTATTTTATCAAATCTATGAACTATTTTTAAGTCTCTAACAACTTTCTTTTTAATTTGTGCGTTAACATCTCTTTAATATTATCGGCGGTTGCAGTCCCAAATTTCTCGGTCACCATTTCAAAATACTCAGGGCGATCATAATAGCGATTAAACGCATCATCTCTAAACCTTAATACTTCTTTGGCTGGGAGATGTTTTGTTGGGAGGGGCTTACACTCATAAGAGTGCTGGGAATAACCTACATAGTTATCTGGTAGCTCCCAATTATGTTGTAAAGCATCAAGATAAAGCCTAGAGCCTGGATAAGCCATTGTGCAATAAAAATTAGCAAATTCACAGTTTAAATCAATTGCCAATTGAAGAGTTTCTTCCATTGTTTCTAAGTTGTCTTCTGGTAGCCCAAAAATGTAATTTCCAATAACATTAATGCCGGCGTCTTGAACTTTTTTCACCAAATCCCGAATATTTACCTCGGTAAACTTACCCTTAATCACATCTTTCCTAACTGCTGTGTTTCCCGATTCGATTCCCAAAGCGAGCCAATTGACACCCGCATTTTTTAGGGTGGCTAAATATTCTTCTTTTACCGTGTCGATACGAGCATATGCCCAGATATTAAAATCGTAACCGCGCTCAATAATTTTTTCACACACTGTGATAAAGTGCTGTTTGTTTAATACAAACATTTCATCCGCGATTTTGACATTCTTAATTCCCATTTTATGAATATTTTCGAATTCTTCAATAATAAAATCAGTATCCCAAAAGCGAAATTTGTTTCGTTGGTAATCCCAATTTTCTACATTATTATTGCCGAATGGCGCGTTAATACAACAGAAACTACATTGGAAAGGGCAACCCAAACTGGTATAAAGAGACGCAAAAGGAGCCTGAACACCACCATTAGACATCGCGTGCCAATTAGAAGTCCGATATTTATCCATGGGTAACAAATCCCACGCCATACCGGGGAGTTCTGTTGCCAAATCCTTTTGAGGAATAATGGGAGCGGGTTGGTTGGCTATAATCTCGTCTTCTTTCCAATACCATAAACCGGGAACATCCGATAAGGCTTCATTGTTTTCCATGTCCACTTCTAACAGCTTCGTGATTGTGCGCGGTCCCTCTCCTTGGCATACAAAATCAGTCTTTACCATCTGGAGTGCCTGACGAGAAACGGCTGACGGGTGTAACCCTACAAGCAACACTTTGTTGCCGGAAAACTTGTCTCGCAATTCGTTCAATAAATCGCGGACACCTTCCATGTTTTGTGTTGATGCAGAGGGTTGTTGACCATAAACCACCACCACATTAAGCCGTGCTTCAAAACTGTTAAGACGGATGGCGGATTCAGCGGGATCGAGTCTCTCGGCTTCACAGTCCAGTATCTTTACTTCATATCCTACCTTTCGAACATGATTAGCAAGCAACGCTGCCCAAATAGGTGGCTCAATTGCCGAAAAGTCTTCG
>TARA_R110000824_G_scaffold100221_5_pt1 | contig 12462 bp, 4 predicted proteins | sample TARA_R110000824 | Tara Oceans TARA_R110000824 (sample SAMEA4397747) | marine metagenome | biome: Polar Biome; feature: [MES] marine water layer (ENVO:01000295) within the mesopelagic zone...; material: water (ENVO:00002006), including particulate matter (ENVO:01000060) such as...... | reverse complement strand
TCTGGTGTTGTTGCATCATAACAGAGCAAAACGTGAGACCAAGAGCCTGAATTAATTGGTAAACTTGAAGTTGCGGTATCGACAACATAACCATAGGATGTAGAAACAACGGTTTCAGTACCGACATAATACGGGTTGTAGCCTGCGGCGCCCTCCGCGAGTCCACCCGTTAGAAAAAGGCGCACCGAGCATGTCGCAGCAGTGTATCCAAACCCAGCAGGAGACGAGGCCGTTGGATGATCCGAAGATTGAAAAGAAACTATATTATATTTCTTACCTAAATTTAGTAGGTCGTTCGCTCCGAGTCCCTGAGCTGGAACCGGTGATACCCACGTTGAGATGCTATAAGAATTAGGAGTTCCAGTCGAAGATGCACCTCCGACAGCGTATTCAGCGAACGTTCTTGCATTGGTCCCACCGGACGTGTCTATTTTTGAATTATAGAGGCGTGTTCCGAAACGCAGGGGAACAGCGCCCGGGGGCGGATAGGAGGATTCGATGTTGTCTATGCTACAACTTAGGGCCCACGAACTAGAAAAGTTTGATGATCCAAAACACTGCGAATAGTCATTTTGGAGTTCGCCGGCTGCTCCGGATCCGGCCATCGCTTCGGTAGATGTGTAAATAGGCGCTGTTGTAAAGTTTTCTACTGCGTCTAGGGCCCATGCGCTTTGCGATACAGTATAGCCTTGTGAATTCGGCATCAATCATCTCCGTTTTTGAATTTATCATTTCCCAGTAGTGTGCGAGAACTTCGAGAAGTTTTATAGTAGGTGTTACTATAATTAGTCCTTTCGCGATTCTTGGCACTGAATTTGTTTGTTGGTGCGGGGAAAGTTGGAGTTTCGTATATCGTTTCTACGAAAGAATCGACCGGGGAAATGCCACTTGCGAGGCCTCCGTTTAAATACATGCCAGTGATGGCTCCGTATGCGGTATCTTCTTGTAGGCAAGATACTTCATGAGGCGAGGAGCCGCCTGAAGGGTCCTCCTGATTCATCGGCTTTGTTATTGTTTTTATACCCTTTGAGCAATTTGCCAATTCCGGGTTGACGAAGCCATAAGCGTTAATTAAGGAAGCACCTAAATTGGCGGGCGTCCGACTTGGGTTGGCGCCTTGATGAGCGATCCCGAGTGTCCACCGAAGAGGTATTGACACTTTTTGAACGGGAGGTTCGTAATAGAATGTAGTATAGGTGTTCTCTGCTACCACGGTTGCAGAGGCACTGCCCGGGCCAATTTGTGTGAGATATCTATCTTGAGTACACCCTATAAAGTTCCTTCTTCTTAAATGTCTAGATATTTTATGTTGGCCGGTTCGAGATTGTTTCCACGCTGGACTCTGGTAGGGGCCGTTTCTGTGTAGATTCAAAGCGTTTAACAGTCTTGCGTTCCCAATCGAACCCAAATTTGAATTTCTGTAACTTAGGATGTCTTGATAATCGAAGCTGATAGCTTCGGCAGCGTCACGAAGATCTCCATTTAAGACTGGGCGCGCGATTGTTTGATATCTTGTTCGGATTGCGGAGGTGTAAATTTCAGGGATTGGTTCGTAAATGTAATTGTTCATGCCAACAAAATCGACGTCGAAGTCAAGTTGAGAGCTAGAAACAAAGCCTACCGGATTTACGAACGCGTTGGTTAAAGAGGGCGCGTAAAAATCTTTTGGCCAATAGCCAAAGCCAGTGGGGCTAACGGAGTTTACGGAGGCGGTTATCCAAGCATAACGTAAATCAGTCGCTGGGATTGGCTTTTGTACATAATAATTATCGTAAGCAGAAGAAGTTATAACTGTTCCGTCTGCTTGCTGTTTTAAAACCATACGGGCATTTCTGTTTATCTGATAAATAGACCCTGTGCCGCTGTAATTTGAGGAGTTTGCCGATGAACTAGGAATAAAGGCGCCGACTCCTCCGTAATAACCGAATTGATTAACGTGTGGAGTCAACATCCAGTTTTTTAGTGGATCTCGGACGGCGCTGTTTCTCCAGTTGAGACTATTATTCGGAGCAAATTCGGCAGCGTATCTATCTAGGCCAGGTCCTCCGTTACTATCTCCCATCGTATCGGGTCCGCCCGGAGATGAGAATCGGCATACCATGGTATATTCTGTTCGACCTCTTTGAATTTCCGGTTCGTCGAACATCCCAGCTACATAAGCGGACGCTGTGAGAGTTGAGGGGTCCTGTAGCAGGTTCCAAGGTCCTTTTTTGACCCACGCTCGGTTATTTGCTGTCCTTCCACCAGCGGCCTGTACGATTTCATAATCTTTTCTATAATTTCCTATTTTTGAGTGCAAAGTGCCAGAAACGAAGCCGGTAGTGACACCGTTAACCTGTTTAATGTTTCTAATGTTGACTGGGCTTTTTGCAATGTGGTCGCGATAGAGCATTGCTCTTGGACGGCTGACGGGTTGACTAGCTAATTTGACAACTCCAGTTGAAGTCTTTATTTGCCATGCTTCTGGGCGATTTAGCGCGGTATCTGTGCCGGTATCATTTAGATCGGTGTGTCTAGACTGCATTCCTCCAACAAATTTCTCTGTAAAAGGGCCTTGCATTGGCACACCGATAGTCGCACCATATGAATCGTTATGATTATTCGTTATTTCTAAATTATGACCCAGCGAAGAAATGATGTCTCCGGAATATGGGTTGACATGCGAAGCGCTGAAGATACTGAAGGGGAGAAATCTATCTCCTTTACCGGAATCATAATCGTAAGGGTTTGTTGGGCTAGTCATTCCAGCTTCCGCTGTGAATGCGCCGTACTTTAATTTCCTTTTCTCAGAGGGGCTGCTAGCGATACACGTATATTGCTCTACATTTTCAGAAGTTAAGTAAATACCTTTTGAGTCTCCGATCGGATCTTCCCACGGTATAGTATTTTTGGCATAACTGACTTTTTTATCTTCAGTGAAGCCGGCTCCGCCGACAATAACAGTTTGTTTTTGTACTACAAGTTTATAGGGGGTAGAATAACTCCTGTTTAAGACTTGTAAGCTCGCGTTTAGATAAGCTTGCCTGTTTAAGTCAACGTTTGTGTCGCCAGACGATATTACTCCGGATCTTTCGGCTCTTTGGTTCCACCAGAAACAATTAATTTTTTGATCGTCCGATGACGGTCGGCGTCCTGTATCATAATTATAAAGAAGTTTATTTATTGTCTCTAGGCCGGCCTCTGGATCTGGGGTTTTTAAATCTATTGTTGGAAACTTTGTCCAATATTTATTTCGTTCAAGGACGTGGCTTTCAACCATAGTTCTCATGTTGTCGGAGAATTTGGCAGAGGCAGGAATTAATTGATTTAAGAAATTCGATAAGGAATTGTCTATCCATTTGTAGAATTCAATGTATTTATCTAAATCTGGCTCGTTTTGAACTCTCTCAAAGAATAATTGCCGCAATTTAGATAGCTGCTTGTAGTCTTGTCGGTATCTGTTTACTGGGTCGCCTACGAGAGTGCCGAAATCAGAGATCGTTGAGAAAACGTTTAAGATCTCCTCGGAAATGTTTTGATACATACTTTTTTCTATTGAAAAGAAGTATTCTTCTGGTCGTGTAGTTAATTTAAAAACATTATCAGTTTCATCGATGTTAACCATGTCAGAACTTTGAATATTCTCGGGAAGAGTTTGTTTCCCGCTGTAAATGAATTTAGTATCTAAAATTTTACTACTATCTACTGGGAAAAAGTTTCCCCTGCCCGGATGCTGTGTTCCTAGAACCTCTCCTAGCCATCCGTATCTTGCTTGTCGGGCTGCGGAACCCGAAGATAAATCAGGTACGTTAACGAAACCAGAAGCGTCTGACCCAGTCAGCGTATCGAAGGCCCAGTTGAGTGCCAGAGTTTCCATTTCTGGTATTAAAGTGCCAGTTAAACTAGTGGCGTAAAGATACGCGCTTTTATTTGGACTCGATACTCCAAAGTTTTCCGGATCTCTGGCGTGAGTTTTTATAACCTCGTCGCTTAAAAAAGATGTCCAGTACCTGATAGAGCCAAGTTTTACATCTGTTTTTTCTAAGATTAGTCCTGTAAAGTTTGTGTGGTGGGCGGCGCCGTAAATTCTTTTTGGTTCGTTAATAAAACCAGCTCGGTCACCGAAAGACAGAGAAGCGGTTATCGAAAATTCGTTAGCAACGATTCCGGCGTCCGAATTGACACCATATAATTCTAGGATTCGATTGGGGGCGCCTGAACCGCTCACTAAGTCTATTCCGTAAGTTGCAGGGGAGAACCTAAGTGCTAGATTCCATTTTTCATTCTCGTAAACATCGTAGAATAACGAACTAGTTATTCGGCCGCTAGCGAGGGGGGTTTCATAATCGACTTGGAAGTATACATTTTTAGAATCTTCCTCTTCTCGTATAGAATAAACCTGTATGTTATAATCTGCTGCGGCCCAAGTTAGATCGGATGGATTTAACGGATCGGCAGTGTGGAATCCGAATAGAGAAGCTGTTATAAAGTTTGTGTAAAAGTATTCCGGGTGGCTGGGATCTAGTTTCTTTGGGAAAATTACTTCAGATTCGAGCGTAAAAGATGTGGTTACTTCTTTACTGGATCCTCCAGAGGCGCTTATGAAAGACCGGCTGTTTGACAACGATGTGGGATACTGGTAGACAGTGCCGCCGAATCTATCTGGGTTGTTAAAATCTAAATACTTTTTGCGGGCTGATCCTACTTCGTAGTTATCCCTGAATCTGTAAGTGGCATTGTCGCTGTAGAGGTTTATTTTTACTAAATCAGTGTCGATGCCGTAGCATCTCATTAAATTTCTAAAGGACTTCATATTCCCTTTAGACTTGTAGATGTAGGTCAAATTGTTGTAAATGTTTTTATAAATTAAATTCTTGATGTCTGTCAAATCTAGGTCAAACGTCTTATCTTCGTTTCTATTAGATATTTGTTCAAGAATCGTCGCATCGACAAAAATTTCAGAGGTTGACAGACCAAATCCATCAAGTAACTTGTGAGCGAAAGGAAGAGGCTTTGTTTTGCTTCCGGGATAGACTATGTCTTTCAATTTTGGATAATTTTCAATTTGAAGATACAGTGTATCTAAGTAGCTTGACAGAATTTGGCTCAATTGAAGTAATTCTTGGCCCGATTCATCATCTTCTTCGATTATCCACGAAGGCATTGAAAAGTAGAAAGAAGAATTGTTTTGTAGATCATAAGTTGACCCAGACGCTTCTAACGAAGTTCTAGTTGAAACAACCTCTGGGTGGAACGTGTAAATAATTGGATCTCGGAACTCGCTCTCTTTGCCGAGATATAGATCGATCGCCGAACCAGTAGATCGAGCGTCTGATGTATATCCAACCCATTTTCCATTTGAAATCCGGCCAGAGTAATCAAGAGCTATCGAATCAGTTGCCGCAACTCCAGTGATGCCTTCATTGAATTTTAGATAAACGCCTAGATCCGTATTTGCGTCATCGTTGTTTGTGCCGCCGCCGTATTGTGTGAACCAAAATTGCCCAATTTGTTCAGAGGTTCTTGCCGTTTTCCAATATCTGAACTCGTCTAGAGAACCAGAGAGTTTTGCGGAGCCTTCTGGGATACCGGCCCTTGATGGAACATAATTTATCCCGTTTGACCAAGGGCGCATTGCGCCGAGGTTGGCGATTAAAGATCCAGTAACATCCCCGAAAGTTTTACCCACTTCGGTCGCCGTTGTTTTAAGCTGGCCGTCGAGGTACCCGCGTGAAATTGTGTCACTACCAGAGTTTTGGAAAGAAAAGGCTATGTGATGCCAGTTGTCATCTATTAAGTCACCGGTTGTTATTCCCGGATATTCGAATACGGCTTGGACGGCGCCTGAAATAACCGATGCCGACAGCGGAGTGTCGGAAGAGAGGGTCTCTGCTGTATCAAAGACGATAGATAGTGACCCAGAAGTGTTGGCGCCAGTTGCATCGTTAGTTAGATGAAAGATGGTTTCATACTGTGAATCTGCGGTTGAGATAAGGGCCTTTTTCTTGATCCATGTTTCAACTGTTACGCCTTGATTGAAGTCAAATTTTAAATTGGATTCGCGGTTTAGGGCCGGATTATAAACGTTAGAATCCCCAAAGGTATTTGGGAGTTCTTTCCCGATCATGCCGCCAGAGGACGTATGAGGGCCGCCGATGACCTGAATATACTCTACTGTGTCGGTTAAACCGTATAACCCGATGCCCGAGGCTTTGGTTCCCCAACCATTGGGAGAGATTGTTGTATAGCCAGTAGTTCTTGGATAGACATTGTCGAAAATGTATAAGTCCAAATAAGTAGAATTATTTAGGTATTCAGCGCGCTCGCGGAGAGAACCATCATAGGGATACTGGTTTGCCAGTCTATTGAAGGAGTCACTATAATACTTTTCAGCTGAGCCAAATTTAGCAAAATTTTGTGGAAGGCTGTAATCTTTTTGTGGAATGAACCGGTTTTTTTGTTTTATCCGTTGTTCGATGTTCCCAGAAGACTCCACAGATTTCCCAAGATCTTCCATATTTGTGGAAGACACAACGGATTGCGGTATTTGCTTATCAAAAAGTTTTCTAATACTCATACGTTCTCTACTCTGAATTTCCAATCATAAGGTTGTTCAACATAACTGTTTACCGTTTCATCATAATACGCGACATTAATCCCATAAGAGTATCCGGGCTCTAGAAAATCCATTTTTAAATCAAAATAATTTCCACTTACGTCAAATGACATTTCGGTCCCCTTATCGCTGCCTGTGTTGTATGGAACAACGACCAAATCGTCGGTTACTCTATAAATTTGGTAAGATGCGCTCTCAATTATCTGTGTATCATTTCTACTCGTTGCTACTGTATAAATAGTTGGACTCCAATCTTTTTCGCGAACATAAAACCTAAAGCGCGCCGTTTCCCGGGTAGAGTAATTTGCTCTAAGATTTGTTAAGTTTGTTACTAAATTTGGATAAGGATTAAAATTGCTTGCAGCATATTGTTTAATGTTGAATTTTGCAACATTGTAAAGATCAGTTAATGACGGGTTATACCACCTATCATAAGCGACGGATGCAGAAGTGTCCAATGAAAAAGAAGCTGTATAAATTCCCTTTGAAGAATATCCTCCGACAACAGTCGCGCCTATTTGGTCTCCGCCGCTAGCGCTAGTATAGAGCTGGACTCTTAAGTCTCCGGTGCCAATTTCAGGAATGTTTACTAGGCGGCCGCCGATTACATTATAGAGAAATAGTGTTCTAAGATTATCTGGACCTGGGACTAGAGAGCTGCTGGCATAAAAATTTCCCCTGTCATCTTTTTTGGAAGAATCCCACGCTGCTTCTATGGCCGGGAGTTTGAAAAATAATCCAGTACCTTTGCCAAAAAACTTCTTCGTGTAGTAAGTATCTTTTGCCCCGGTTGGATTATAAAGTTGATTGTCTTTATCAACTCCAGCCGAATTAGAAAAATAAGCTTCGTTGCTGGCGGTTAGGTGTACGCCCACTCCGTAATTAGTTATAGCTCCGCTAATCCACTTTTCAACAAGACCGGTAATGTTTATTTTCAGGTCCTCGTTTCCTATCGGGAAGTTCTGCGAATAATTGGAGGATGCTAAATAATCTCCGCCTAACTTTGTCCATGGGTCTGCTTTCCCGGCATTTATCCAGTTTGATCCGAGACCATTGTTTGTCACATCTCTATACTCGCTCATATCAAGACCGGTACCTTCTTGCCACGCCTTGGTAATTGGTGCGATTACTAAAGTCGAGTCTCTTGGAGTCGTCTGGTTATGCCTAGCATTATACATTGTGAGGAAAAAGCTTACACTTCCGCTGATTGGAATAAGGCTGTTTGATCTGTCCGAGATCACTTTATTGATAGGAAATTTTATTAAAATCCTTTCTAATTCTGTCGATCCAGATGATGCCTGACCATAAATAGAGAACACTTCTAAAACAGGAGAAGCTCCCATGTTGGCGCCAGTACCACGCGTTTGTAAGTTTTCGCGGAAAGCGTTTGTTATTGTATTGTCAGAATCTGCAAAGTATTTTTTAATTGACATTATTTAACCGCTCCCTTGATGTCCGAGTTCGGGAACTTTATTTCGAATGCGACATTGTCCGGTGCTTGGATGTACCTTCCATCGGGGGACATCAGGTCCTCGATGTTGGCAGAAACCTCCGAGTATCTCCCTCCCGTTTTAGCTATAAATTTAACTTTCGTTGTGTCAACTACTCCGATAACATCGTTTAAATAGTTGTAGACATCGGTTATGTAGAGCGGCTGCCCTATCAACAGTGGGGCGGTCATGTTAGATGTCAGTTTGCTTATGCACTGGGATAAAACATCGTATTTGTTGTAGTCTAAATCGTGAATTATTTCGAATTCAATTCCAATATTTATAATGTAGGCGTCTAAAATGTCGATGGTATCATTCACCATTTTATTTTTATTTAACCATGTTTTTAAGTTATTTTTAAGTGTCACGCTTGCTTGAGTAAGAGCCCCGGCTGTGTCTTCTGACAAAACAAATAAATTTAAATTTCTCCGAAATGACCCCTGCTGTTGCACAACTTTACATCTTTTTACAGCTCCAAACTTGTGTGGCATTCGGTAAACCATCGACTCGTAGTCTTTCTTGGTAACTGCCCGATTCTGTGTGGAGAAGTAATCAATAGATCTTTGCCTTATCTCCTCCGACGATGGCGCGGAAACATCACCTACGAGTGGTTCAATGTTGTTGCACTCGATTGAACTTTGAACAGCTTGAAGTTTAGCTCTGTTTAAAGTAGAAACATCTCTGAAAGACCAAGATGGAGAATTTACAGTATTGATGGTACCTGCGCTGGCGTTCACGTCATTTTCGGTATTTACTCTATACGAAACTGTTATTGTCGTGTTTGTGGGAGAAATCCCAAATTTATCAGAAAAAATTAACTTTGAAGGATCGAAAGATTCATCGCTTATGTAGTCCTTCGCGTGAAATTGTAATACAACATTAGACGGATCTACTGGTGACGCCTGTGAAATTTCGTTGTCGGATCCGAACCCGAACTGTAGATAAGAGATAGCGCCTATTGTTTCTACAGCAAACCTTCGGGGCACAGAATAGGGACGGATAACGGATGGGACGGTGTTGTTGTCGGAGGCTCTGTTGATTACGTCTCTATAAATAACATCTTGTGATAGGTGATCTACCTCATAATATTCGTTTCCTTCTGAATCAAAAACATTAATTACTTCTGCCATTCTGGGCATTGATAGGGCCAATTTTCTAAATCTTTGATAATTTCCGACTGTAAATGTTTCTTGAACAAATTTTCCAGAGATTACTTTTCCTATGGCGCGGACGGCATAACTAGTTGGAACCCCAGTAGTGGGATTAGTTCTGGCAGCTACAACCTGATTTTTTGGATGAGAGAAATCGACATCAGAACTCAGTATATAACTCCCTCCTCCTGCACTCGAACAAAGTGTGCCCCTTTTTAAGATTGGCAGATAACTAGAGTCGGCCCCTAGTCCTAAATTGTTTGCTGGGGCTATGATAAAAAAGTCTACCACTCCAGAAGTGGAAGGGACACCCTTATTTTTATAGCCTTGCTGTCGGGCTAGCCGAATTACATTGTTATATTCTGCGGCTGAATCCAAGAAGGATTCGTTTACTTGATAATCTAAGTAAAAAGATAGGATGTCGCCGGCATAAGAAACTGTATCCATCATAAGGGCGCCAAACGAGGCTTCTCCGAAATCGCGATACGACTCGGGATAATATCTCTTTGCGTACTCTACCAAATCTTGTTTGATGGTGGCAAACTCTCGACTTGTGTATCTGACTGGTGTTCTTTTTTTATTGGCCATTAACTTTTTTTCCTTTAATTTAATTAGATATCGGTAAAGTCAAAACATTCGCTGTTTCTGATGAAGAAATTCTAAAAAGAATGTGAATGTACATCGCGTTTGTTTCGTCGATAGAAATTGCATCTTGCCTATAATTGGAACCTCTAGTATATCTAATATCTATAATTTTGACTGAATTTAGGTATTTGCTTGTTTGACTTAAAATACTCTCTGTGATTTCTGATTGGAAACCGGTGTTAGCAAGTTCGAATAGGAAACGCCTTATCCCTACCCCGAAATCAGGATCCATTATCCTTTCGCCCGGGTTCGTTAAAATAAGATTTTTTAGATTCTGAGATACTGCTTGCTTTACCGTTTTGGTTAAACGATAGGGGCCGTCAGTAGGGTCGACCATAAGAGGTAGCGCTGGCGATATTCCTATTGCCATTTACTCGCACTCCGTTGTTGGCTTTGGGACTTGCAATCTTTTTTTCCACCACGCAATGTCTTTGTCGGTTGGTACCACTTTTTTGACCTTGATCTTTTTTCTTGTTCTTTCTTCATCTGTTTCCCTTTCTTCGTCTTGATAGTTGGCGTCCCTTGCGTGGTAAAAGGCTTCGAAGAGTTTTCTGAGGTTTCTTTTTGTTTTCTTAAAATCCCCTTCCTTGTCCCACCTTTTAAATTGACTTCCTTTGGCGCCGCCTCCCCACTCGCTACCGATTGACAGCAAGAATGTTTCTATAGTATAAATAGTAACTAAAGAAAGTAATGATTGTAAAGGAAGACAATAATTAAAAAGAGTTTTATACTCCGGGGTGTTTATTAATTCAGAAATCATGCAATTTATATCGTATTGATCTACTAGGTCAGACGTCAAATCAAGATTTCCGCCTATTGGAATTTCTACGGAAGCGATTGGGACTACATAGCGACGGGTTCCGGTATCAGTATCGGGCCCGAACTTTAAAGATTTTGTTTGTTTAACTTGTTCTGGAGAAATTGAGTTATCAAAGTCAAATATTTCTATTGGGACGGCCATGGCCTCGGGCATTACCATGGAGAGTCTTAAGCCATAATAAGATTCTTTGCGGCGGGGGCCCGGTGTGAGGCTGCGGGAGTCGAGGGCAGCATTAGACTGTTCAGTACTTTTATCCAGCTCATCTTTCCACCATTGAAGGCCGTTGATTTGCGGTTGCGGGGGCCCTTCAATAGTAGAATCTCCGCTAGGAGTTGCTTTTATATATTTCTCAAGAATAAAAGGGAAGTACCCACTGGCGTAAGGTTCGTCTGAGAGGGGGGATGACCCAAGTTCAAGGTTCATGATTATGGCAGTTGTTGGATCTTCTAGTGAGGCAGGATCTGTTGCAACATCCATTGGCCCATTCTCAGAGATTGCACCAGCGACCATCCAATCTGAAGATCCGAAAATCCAACTTTCTAAATTTGGAATTGAAGGTTCTAGGCCTGCGATAAATGATTTTCCCACATCTACTAACTGCTCTGAAATATAATAATTTAGTAAAACCAAACAATCTTTTTCAACACTTCTGATGTATGAAATCCACTTATTTCTTAGCCTCTTTGGATAATCTATTCTTGGTTTTTTTGGCGGGTTTGACCACTTTTCTTGAAGATTATTTATAGATTCCATGGCAGACAGCTGTGCCGCGTTTGGAATTATATCTCCAATGTCAACTTTTTTTCCAAAATTTTGAACAACTTCCTCTAAAAAAGTATAATAATAATTTTCACGGCGGGCGCGGGTCCTGAAGTTTCGACCAGCGTCTAGTAGGCCGGCCTTTATTTTAGCCGCGATGTAGCCTGACAACGTGTCGTTATAAGTTTGCGGGAACTTCGGAGCGAACAGGGAGAAGGCGGGGAGACCTTTTAAGAAATTTTCTATGACGTACAAACGGACTGTTGATCTTATTGCTCCATCTACGCCGGCGAGGGCCGACTTAGGCATTATTCTATTAAACGGGCGCTCTAAATCGATTGCGCATGCGGCCGGAATTTGAAGTCTTGGATCATCTTTTAGCTTTTCATCATACTCTGAAGTTTGTTCTGAAACTGAATTAAAATCCAATATCGGCTTCTTGTCACAGCCTCCTACTTCTGGGATTATCTTATCATAAATCCCAAGCCATCCGGAATATTTTGGAGGTTCTACATAGAAAGCTGGATTCTTTTCTGTCCCTCCGTATTGCGTGTGGTCTAATTCTACGATTGTTGCTTCGGCGTTAGAATCATATCCAAATTTGAATGTTCTTGCGTTTTCCGAGATCTTGAAAGCAAATTTTTCAATTATTTTTGAAGTCAAAAACTCGAACATGTTTGTTCTAAAAAATTTCTCCATTTTATCCGACTGGTCTGAAGTATGTTTTGACCAGGAAGATTTACCTAGTTGGCCAAATACAACTGCCTGTTTTGGGTCATTGCTATCTGGCGGTTGTCCAAGGTTTATTACATTTTTTAAAGCAGGGTCGCGTGTTCCGAATGTCCGATGTGCGTGAGATTGAGTTACATCAAACTCCAGAGGAGGGCCGAACTTATCGCCCTCCGAATGGATTTTCATGTTGATTATTCTATCGTCGTTTCTTTGGTAGTTGTAATCAACTTTAACGTATTTTGGGGCGCCATCGCTATTGTCCCAGTTTTT
>TARA_R110000824_G_scaffold96_4_pt1 | contig 12473 bp, 13 predicted proteins | sample TARA_R110000824 | Tara Oceans TARA_R110000824 (sample SAMEA4397747) | marine metagenome | biome: Polar Biome; feature: [MES] marine water layer (ENVO:01000295) within the mesopelagic zone...; material: water (ENVO:00002006), including particulate matter (ENVO:01000060) such as...... | reverse complement strand
CTTGAACCATTTGCTGATCTGGGAGAGGAGGTTACAAATTATTTGGAAGGGCCGAACGGAGCTTATCCAGACGATGATGGTGAGCCTGGCCTTACTGGTGCGACTCTTCTTGATGAAGATGATAAGGACAAATATATTGATGAGGATGGAAACGCCGTGGTGGAAGATCCGAAAGATCTTGCGCTCGGTACTCCAGATGACGATGACACCACTACCACCACTACAACTACAAGCTCTGGTGGCGGCGGAGGCGGCGGCGGAGGCGGCGGCGGAGATGGTGACGGTGATGGTCTAGGCGAAAATGATGATCCATTCTTCGATGATGGGTACATGAAATGGGAATAATTGATACTACTTATTAAAATACAAAACAAGAGGTTATAATGAAGCATAAATGGTTACCTAAAGAAGAAAGAAAGTCTATGTTATTCCTTTCGGATGACATGCGAGTACCCTCCGGCATTGGTACAATGACCCGTGAAATTATAGAGGGAACCTGTCATCGATACAATTGGGTTCAATTGGGGGCAGCTATTAGCCATCCAGAAGTTGGAACTATTGTTGATTTGTCTGAAGACATATCTAACAGAACTGAAGTTGAAGATGCTTCTGTAATAGTTTATCCATATAGTGGCTACGGCGATCAACGTATTCTTAGAAAATTATTACATGAATACGATCCATCTGCTATTATCCATTTCACCGATCCTAGATATTGGTCATGGCTTTATGGTATGGAGAATGAAATTCGTCAGAACATTCCTATTTTCTTTTATACGATTTGGGACGATCTTCCCTATCCTTATTATAATGCAAATTTTTATCGGTCTTGTGATTGGTTGGGTTGTATTTCTAAACAGACATATAATATTGTTAAACAGGTTCGTGCTGTTAAAGAACCTGTAGAAGATTGGCAACTTTCTTATGTTCCTCATGGAATTAATCCAAATAAGTTTTATAGGATTAACGAAGAAGATGAGGAACATAATGCGGTTGTTGAAATGAAAACTAGACTTTTTGCAGATAAAGATTACAAATTTGTAGTTCTTTATAATTCACGAAACATTCGCAGAAAAATGACAAGTGATATTATGATGGCTTTCAGCCAATTTCGAGATCAATTACCAGATGATGAGAAGGATGATGTCGTTTTGTTAATGCACACAGAACCATCTGATGATAATGGAACCGATTTAAGAGCGGTTCATCGTGATTTGTTTCCAGATATTAATTTGGTATTTACAGAAAGTAAATTTCAACAAGATGGAATTAATGGTCTTTATAATATCGCAGACGTTACAATTAACATTTCAAGCAATGAGGGATTTGGTTTGAGTGTGGCAGAAAGTCTTATGGCTGAAACTCCTGTGATCGTAAACGTTACAGGTGGTCTTCAAGACCAATGTGGTTTCCGTGATGAGAAGGGTAACTTGCTCGATCCCGATGAACATTATACGTTTGATTGGGGATCTAATCACGATGGTAGATATAAGGATCATGGTGAGTGGGTGATTCCGGTTTACCCTGCTGCTATAAACATAGTAGGTTCTCCGGTTACCCCATATATTTTTGATGATCGGTGTACTATACCAGACGCTACAGACGCTATAATGACATGGTATACGAGGGGTGATGGTGAAAGAAGGAAAGCAGGATTGGCTGGTAAAGAATTTTGTTTAGGTGAGGGAGGTCTTAATGCAGAAAATATGTGTAACTTGTTTATTGAAAATATGGATGGAGCTATGACAAACTTTAAACCAAGACAACGATTTTTCTTGGAGGCCGTATAATGGACCACAGACCAAGAACCCCAGAAGTCCTGGCGCAATTGTATAGACCACTGTGTGTAGTACGGGCTCCTATAGCCACTCGTTCGGGGTATGGTGGAATGAGTAGGGATATTGTACGGCATCTTATTGAGTATGATAAATACAATGTTGAAATTCATTCAATTAATTGGGGCGAAACTCCCATGAATGCTTTGGATGTTAATAATCCTGCTGACAAAATGATACTTGAAAGAATAGTTCCCGAAGAGTTGCCAGTTCAACCTGACTTATATATTTCTATTTCAGTTCCTACTGAGTTTAATCCAGTGGGAAAATATAATATTGGAATCACGGCTGGAATTGAAACTACTCAGGCTTCCGTTGAATGGGTTGAAGCCATGAACCGTATGGATGTAAATTTTGTAATCTCTGAACACGCTAAGGCTGTTTTTGAAGCATCAAAGTATCAAGCTCATAATGAACAGGGAGAACAAGTTGGAGTGATGGAATGTCTCAAACCTATTGAAGTTTTACATAACTGTATAGATACCTACAATTATAAAAAAATAAATCGATCTCAATTGGAATCTTCTGTAAAAAGTATGATAGATACAATACCAGAAAAGTTTAATTTTATGTTTGTTGGACATTGGTTACGGGGGGACATAGGACACGACAGAAAGAATGTTGGTTTGTTGGTTAAATTGTTTTATGAGTTGTTTAAGAGAGAAGAATTTAAAGAACGGCCTGGACTTATTTTAAAAACGAGTGAAGTGAATTCTTCTCTTATAGATCGTGAAACGATTATATCTAAGGTGAATTCGATTAAAAATTCGGTAGAACTTGAGGATGGTGAAGTCTTGCCAAACGTTTATATTATTCATGGGGAGTTGACAGACGCGGAGTTGAATTCTCTTTATAACCATAACAAGGTAAAGACTCATATTACTTTTACTAAGGGTGAAGGTTTTGGCCGTCCACTTCTTGAAGCTTCATTAACTGGTAAACCCATTATTGCGCCGGGGTGGTCAGGTCATATGGATTTTTTAAATCCACAACAATCTATTCTGTTGGGTGGAGAGTTGGAAGATATTCATAAATCTGCTCAATGGGATACTATTCTTGTTGAGGGAGCAAAGTGGATGTCGGTTGATCCAAATATGGCCGCTACAGGAATGGTCGAAGCTTTTCAGAATTACAAACCGTGGCGTGCCAAAGCAAATAAGTTGGCTAAAGCTAATAAAAGTAATTTTAATTATAAAAAGATTAGATCAAATATGTGGAAGTTACTTGATCAATATGTTCCAGAGTTTGAGGAACCACCAGTAAAGAAGATGGAATTAGAATTAAATTTACCTAAGTTAACAAAAGTAGATGGGGATAATCAATCTTCCATTCCTGAACTTAAATTACCCAAACTAACGAAGGTGGAAAAATGAAAATAAGTTTTATTGTTCCTAGTTATAATAATTTAAGATATTTGAAAAATGCATATCATAGTATTAGAACTTGGGAAGAAGATGGCCAAGAAATTGTTATATTAGATGATGCTAGTGTAGATGGAACAGCTGAGTGGTTGGATTCTTTAAATGATCCTAATTTAATAGTTTGGAAAAATGAAACTGGAAAACGGCTGGGTCATACTATTACATATGATATTGGAGTAAATCTTTCTACAAATGATATCTTTAGTATTTTTCATGCTGATATGTTCGTGGGTGAAAACTATGCAAAAAATCTAGTTAAACATTTAGAGCGTGGAAAGGTAGTAACGGCTACTAGGGTTGAACCTCCCCTACACCCAAGTGGCAGAGAAAAAATAACAAGAGACTTTGGTGTATGGCCAGAAGATTTTAGAGAAAATGACTTTGTTAAGTTTGTGAGAGAGGAACAAGAGAGAAGTAAAGATCAAACTACCAAAGGTATCTTCGCTCCTTGGTCCATGTATAAGGAAGATTATTTAAGAATTGGCGGTCACGATCATCTTTTCGCTCCATTCCCATACGAAGATAGTGATATCTTTCAGAGATTTCTTCTAGCTGGATATGAAGTTTTACAGTCTAGAGATGCACTTGTTTATCACTTGACCTGTCGTGGCCACAAGTGGACCGATGATGATATCATTGGAAAAGTAGATGATGATTTTGAGGAGTTGGAAGTGAATGCTAGAAAAAACTTCCTTCGTAAATGGAATTCTTGGATTATGAATGACGAGTGGATGCATCCAATTATAATTCCAAAATATAATACTTGTTTAATTGTAGATAATGTTGATAGTGTTGAACAATTGGACAATTTAGAACCTTGGTTTTGCCATACAGTAATTGATTCATTTGATTTGGTCGCACAGTATTTGTATAGAGAACAACCAAATACTACTTTGGATATGTCAGAACGTGTTTCTAGTAAAGAAATGGAAGAATATTCAAATTATGGTGTAAAGATTTATATTGATTTACATAAATTAACACCCGATGAGTATGGTAATCTTGGAAAAATGAATTTAATTTTAGATCAATTAAATAAGAATGGGTCACTTCAATTAAATTTAAGTGGTGAATATCAACTTGGAAATATAAAAGTTCAGGTAGATTCGTTAGATAATATTGTAGATGGTCTAATCATGGCAGAACCTTATAATGAATAAAAACGAATTCGTAAATTTATGTTCTACTCCACCATCAAGTTCTGAAACTACAAGAAGAGTTTTAATTAATGATGTAGAGATTAAATACGGTTCTTTAATGGAAATTGATAATAGATTACGTTTCTTTAAAAGTTTTGGAACCGAATCAACTGAAGATTTAAATGGTAATTTTACTGCCAATGAAGAGTATTATGAACATTTAAGTTTTTTACAACATACTCAAGATAAAAAAATATTTTTTGATGTTGGTTCTTCTTATGGAATATTTGGATTAACCTTCTCTAAAAATGAAGATACACAAGTTTATTCTTTTGATGGATCGGTTAGTGCTTATTTAGCTCTACACCAAACTATGAAGTTAAATAATATAAATAATTTAAAACATTTTAAAATGATGATAGGTGGTGCAGATGGGTTTGTTCATGTGGCTTGGGGCAAATACCAATCTTATCAAGTTAACGGTTCGCTAGACGAATCAATTGAATCTATAGCTGGAAGATCCTCAACAATGGAGATCAGTATGAAATTAGATACTATATCAGAATTATTTGGTGTAGTTCCAGATTGTATTAAAATTGATGTTGAGGGTGCAGAGTATAATGTTTTACTGGGTTCTTCTTATATTATAGAAAATTATAGACCAACATTGTTCATGGAAGTACATCCTAAGTTTTTAAAAAAGTTTCATGGTCATTCAATTTATAATATTTATAATTTTTTTGAAAAGTATGAATACAAAGCAATAGATCTTTTTGGAAATGAAATTAAAGATTATAAAAAATATTTGGAAACGGAAGGAAGTGATTTTAATAGATCTGTTTGGGAGCCTAGAATATGAATAAAAGAGTTTTAATTACTGGTGGTGCTGGTTTTATAGGACACACATTAATACACAACATTTTAAAACAAACCAATTGGGAGGTTGTTACCATAGATAGATTGGATTATTCTGGAAACTTAAATCGTTTAGATGATATCTTAGGTGACATTCCCAAGGAAGAAAAACATAGACTTGATATTATCTTTCACGATCTCCGTGCTGAATTGAATTCACAAATTTGTGCTGCTATTGGTGAGGTTGATTACATTTTGCATTTGGCCGCATCAAGTCACGTTGATAGAAGTATTGATCATCCAATGGAATTTGTTATGGATAATGTTGTTGGTACTTGTAATATTTTAAACTTTGCAAGAGATCAACAAAATCTATCTAGGTTCATTTATTTTAGTACAGATGAAGTATTTGGTCCAGCACCAGACGGTATCAGTTATGCAGAACGTGACAGATATAATTCAACAAATCCATATTCTGCTACCAAGGCTGGGGCCGAAGAACTGTGTGTTTCATATGAAAACTCATATGGTATGCCAATTTATATCACCCATACTATGAATGTATTTGGTAATAGGCAACACCCAGAAAAATATATTCCATCTACAATTAGAAAAGTTCGTGATGGAAAGCTTGTTACTATTCACAGCGACGCAACGAAGATTGTTGCAGGAAGCCGACATTATATTCATACTAGTGATGTGTCTGAAGCTATTCTATTCTTATTGAAATTATCCGATCTAGGTCATGTATTTAATACTGATTTCGGCAATGCTAAGTGTCCTAAGTTTAATCTTACTGGCAAGGAAGAGGTTGATAATCTGGAATTGGCTAGAAGAATTGCTAGAGCCGTTGGTGAAGAATTGAAATATGAGATGATTGATTATCATTCTGCTAGGCCAGGACATGATTTAAGATATGCCATCAGTGGTGATTATATGAAAAGACTTGGATGGGAACCCCTTGTGTCTTTGAATGAAAGAATACAACAGGTTGTTGAGTGGTCCCTTGAAAACGATAGGTGGTTAAAAACATAATGTCTATTCTAGTTGCTACAATGAATGTCAACCAACCTGAGTTGACGAACAATTTGGTAGAACAAGTTTCTAAGAACACAGAAGTTGAACACGAAATTCTGGTTCTTGAAAACGGAGCTACAGAACGGTCAAGTTATTCTACACATGTAACTGAACAGAATTATTTTTTCGGCGGTGGCTTGAATTTAATATTTGAATATTATCTTAATGAAACCGATCACGATTGGTTGATGGTTTTGAATAATGATTTGATTATTCATGGTGATAATTTTCTATCTATAATGTTAAGTGAAGCTGAGGAAAATGATGTGTGTCAATTATCACCATCTATTATTAATGCGACAATACCACAGTGTTATTGGAAACAAATGCATATGTGGATGTCAGGTGGGACTAGATTGGTAGAGTGGATTGATTTTCAAGCTCCAATGTTACGAAGAGATATATGTGATCTTATTAAAGTATATCCATCTGAATTACTTTATGGTTGGGGTAATGATGTTTTGACAGGCATGATTGCTAAACAACAGGATTTAAAAACGGGCGTCACTGATAAGTGTTGTATAGCTCATTTAAATTCACAAACTCTTAATAAAGGCATCGAAGACCTAGAAGGAAAGACTCTTAGTAATCAAGAGTATTGTGCTCGGGCCGAACAGGGAATGATGAGTTACATGCGACTTGATCCCGAACGGTGGGAGGTGTTCCAATCATTTAGACACAATGCAGCGAATTATAGTTATGGAGTTTCTAAATGATGACGTTTTGTATTTCTACGTTTAATAACTTAGAATATCTTAAGATAGCTATTGATTCTGTTCGGACAAATAGTCATTACAATGATGCTCCATTTATAATACATGCTGAGAACTGTGAGGATGGAACAGACGAATGGTTAAAAGAACACGCTAAAGAATATGATTTAGAATATTATATAGATAAAAACGATGTCCCGTTGGGCATCGGTGGTGGTATGAACTTTTGTGCTGAGAGAGTTAAGACTGAATATATAATGTTCCTACACTCAGATTTTTATGTAACCAAGGATTGGGATCTTGGTTTATTAAATGTGTTTAAACAATATCCAGATGAAAAACTTTGGGTTAATTCACATAGAGTAGAACCAAGAATGTTTGATGGACAGGAGTCTAGACATGGTACTGTAATTGTTTCGCAGGATGAATTTGGTGCTTACTATCACGATTTCCAGAAGGATAAGTTTGAACAGTGGGCAAATCAATTTACAGAGATGAATGATTTTCAAATCCCAAAGGGAGAGGGGGTAAGTGGCCTGATTAGAAAGTGTGATTGGGATGAGATAGGAGGGAACGATCCGTTGTTTGCTCCCGCAAGTTGGGAAGATATGGATTTGTTTTTACGAATGTTACAGGCTGGATTTAGATTTGTGTTACCATCAAAGTCTTTGGTGTGGCATTTTGGAGCAAGAGGAAGTCATAGATTGGAAGAGAATGAAGGAAAAACGTGGGAACGTCAGTTAAAAGCTGAAGAAAATAATAGACACAAGTGGGCAGAAAAATGGGGAAGTATGCCAAAATACAATGAATATGAATTTATTTGTGGACTAAACTAATGAGAGAAATAAAATTAGTAACTAATTGCGAACGGCCGCCCAATTGGTTAATGGACATTGCAGTCCGACATTGGTTAGAAAGTGGATTCAAGCCGGAAAATTTAGTATTCTTGGTAAACAATATATCTCATTTTGATTTGGTAGAAGCATTAAAGGAACGATATGATATAGATGCGGTTCGTGTCTATTCACCAGATGACATATATAATAAAAATCAATGTGTGGTATGGTATGATCTTGAAGAATATGATTATGCTCGGTACCATGATGTTGAACATGAGATAATAAATGATGTTCAACATCGTTTATTGGAAGCGGGCGTTGATGTTGTGGTCTTTTTAGATAGAGATGAATTACTTTGGCATGAAGATGGTATACTGAATCTATTAAATACTTTTGAAGAACCCATTATTAGGCCAAGGGGCATTGAAGTAATACAGACCGGAGATGAAGCCGCACTTGATTTGAATAAATTAATTGCTGAACAACGGAAATATTGTAGATGGTTTCCATCTAAGAGTAAGGCATGTATAACAAGGATACCTGTTGATTGGATAATTGGAAGACATGGTACAAAGTGTGGACGTTGGCCCCACGCTGATGCACACTATCATCCAGAACTTCAATGGAACCCAGATGCTGATATAAGTGAATATCCCGGCTTATCTCTTGTTCATTTTGATAAAGTAGATATGAATATGTTGTATGAATTGAGAATGGAAAGTCAACGAATATTCAAAACGAACGATAGACACACGGGTGTAATTGATGAAAAGGGATACACGGAATGGTTTACAGAAGCACATACGGAGGTTATTCCCGAACGACAACTATACGATTGTGGTGATTTTTTATACAAGGTGGAGGTTTAATGAAAGTTGTAGAAACTATATTTGAAGATGCAAAATTATTTTATCCAAAAGTTTATGCTGATGACAGAGGATTCTTTACAGAATCATATAATCATATAATTCAAGATGAACTTGGTGAAACATTTATACAAGATAATCATTCAAAATCAAAAGCTGGAGTTATTAGAGGATTACATTATCAATGGGATCGCCCAATGGGAAAACTTTTGAGAGTTGTAAGGGGGCGTGGATTTGATACGATTGTTGATATTAGAAAAGATTCACCAACGTATGGTGCACACTCAACCTTTATGTTATCAGAAGATAATTTTGCAATGCTTTGGGTACCGCCGGGGTTTGCTCAGGCATTTTTAGCTATGGAAGATGATACCCATTTGTGTTACAAGACCACAGCATTACACAATGGGGACGCTGAAGGTGCAATACATCCAACAAAGTCTGGATTAGATATTGACTGGCAGGTTCCAAACGATTATATTATATTGTCAGAGAAAGATACTACAGCACAAACGTTTGCTGAGTACGATGAAAACCCAAGGTTTTAAGATGGTGGAAGATAGAATTAGAAAGATATTCGTAGCAGGCGGTGCTGGCTATGTTGGTACAAGACTTTGCAATTTATTGGCCAACTCTGGACACCACGAACCAGATTATGAGGTAACGGTTTTTGATCACTTTTGGTTTGGTGATAGTCTAGATGATAAGATAACTAAGATTAAAGGTGACATACTTGATCTGAAATCAAGTGACTTGATAGGATATGATGCTGTTATATTTTTGGCAGGACTATCCAACGATCCAATGGTAGCGTATAGACCTGACTTGAACTTTATTCAAAACAGTGCAGCGCCCACTTATTTGGCATATATTACGAAGCAAGCTGGTATTAGAAGGTTTATAGGGGCAAGTTCGTGTAGTGTATATGGACACACAAAGAATAAAACACTTACAGAAACTAGTACAGTTAAGCCGTCATACCCATATGGTATCTCAAAACTTCAATGTGAAAGAGGTATCATGTTGTTGGAAGATGATAACTTCAAACCTATATTGTTTAGGAAGGGTACGGTTGGTGGTTGGTCAGAGAGAATGAGATATGATTTGGTTGTGAATACAATGTTGATGACTGCTTTTACAAAAAGAAAGATAACCGTAAATAGTCCACAACTTTGGCGACCTCTGTTAGATATTAGGGATGCAATACAAGGATACTGGTTAGCAATAGATTTGTTTCCAGATTCAGAAATTTTTGGGATATATAATTTATCTGGAGGAAATTATACAATAGGTGAACTTGGAAAAATTATCTATGATACTTTGTCTGAGAGAGGTTATGATATAGAATTGGAATACTTGGATGTACAAGACATTAGAAATTATAAAGTTGACATAACAAAGATAGAGGAAGAATTGAATTACGCACCACAGTTTACGCCAACAGGTACCGTTCAAGAGATATTGAAAAATATTAATTTAGACGAGTATGATTTCTCAGATGACAAATATTATAATATAAACGTATTCAAAAAGGTAATGTAATGAAAGTATTTTTGACAGGCGGTTCTGGATTACTTGGAGAACATCTTGTGAGGGAATTAGATGAGAGAAGAATTGAATACTATAGTCCCACACATGTAACGTTTAATGTTACTGAACACCGTCTTGGAGCTATGGGCCGTTGGGGTGACTCTAAACCCGATGTAGTAATCCACTGTGCTGCGGTTGCAAGATACAGGGATGTAGAAGATGATGTTGGTAGAGCGTTGAAAATCAATGTTGTGGGAACATGTCATTTGATTCAAGAATGTATGTTACATGATATAAGAATGGTTTATATATCAACGGACCATGTATTTGATGGGCAAGCCGGGCCATATGGTGTTGATGATAAGATAAACCCCATTACCAAATATGCTAAGACTAAAGCAGCCGGTGAATTGGCAGTAAGAACATACGACAATTCATTGGTAATTAGAACTTCATTTTGTCCACCTGAGTTTCTGTTTGATACGGCATACACAGACAAGTGGACATCTCAAGATTATGTAGATAAAGTTGCTCCAAAAATACTTGATAAGTGTTTGAGTGATCAAGTGGGAGTGTGTCACGTTGGTCACCCTAGAAGATCTTTTTATGATCTTGCAGTAGAAAGACACCCAGATATAAAGAAGGGGAGTGTTGAAGAGATAATGAAGACTTCAAAAGTTCCCATATTAATAGATACCAGTTTAAAATAGGTTAAAGGGATTATGTTAAATATAGAAAGTATTGGTGAAAGATTTACAAAGATTGTCAACTCTTCAGAGTGGAACGATCTTCAACAAAAGTATAATAATTGTGATGACATATATGTGTTAGGTCACGGTGGAAACATGGGAGTAGCAGATCATACTGCTGTTGATATGACAAGACTTTCAAATGGCACGAAGAATGCAATATGTCCCGGCAGCTGTATCGTTGCTACATCTTTGATAAACGATACCAGTTTTGATCAGTGGATGGTTGAGTGGTTAAAACATAGAACATCTACAAGGACAAGGAGACAACTTCAACGGTCATTAGTTTATGGAATATCTTCGTCTGGAAAATCAAAAGATGTAATAAATGCACTTAAGTGGGCATCTAATATTGGCATGAAAACTTCTTTAATAACGTCAAAGGCCGTTGCAGACCACATTAATATAAAAGGGTTGACCCAAGTAGTACTTGGTGCTGATTATTATCATACGGCTGAAGTTCTTAGTTTGCTTTTACAGTATCAACTTACTCACGGATCAGGCAGAGAATGTCCTCCGATTGGAAAGAATAGTCCAGAAGATATTAGAAATCAAAAACACTGGAGAGGAAGGGTTAGAGAACATAGTTACCCAGACGAACTTATAAACATTGGTATTGATTTCGATGGGGTTATACATAAAAATAGTAAAGGATATCACGATGGTACAATTTATGATGAACCATTCGAAGGAGTCCATGAGGCTCTTGAAAGATTGTCTTCACAGTATCAATTGATATTGTTTACAACAAAAGCGAAACCCGATAGGGGTTTGATAAATGGTAGACAGACTGTTGATTTGATTTGGGAGTGGTTGGAGAAACATGATTTAGCAAAGTATATAACAACGATCACGGCCGAGAAACCAAGAGGTGTTGTTTATCTAGATGATAAGGGTCTTAGATTTACTGATTGGAAAACTTGTATATCTGATTTGGAGGACTTAGAAATTATAGAATGATATCAGATAGTGATGTAAAGAACGTATTAAAAGACGATGGAGTGCCAGGCGATTCATTAAAAACATTTCATCAGTATGAAAATACTACAACTATAAACTTACAACAGTTGAGAGATGAATTGGGAATGGGTTCTTGGGCTGTGAGAATTGCATACAACGATAGATTTGGTGGAGTTTTAATTCAACAACAGAGTGGTGAAGGAAATAGAAAACACCATCACTGTGATGCAGATGAGAATTGGGTGATACTAGATGGTGAATGGGAATGGTGGATCAAAGGACAGGGAACAAAGATAGTAAAGAAGAATGACTTTGTAGTTGTTCCAGTTAATACTTGGCACAAGATAACCTGCGTAACGGGGCCAGGCGTAAGATACGCAATAACACAACCGGATGTTGAACACGTTTATGAAGACTAAAGTTGCATTGGTTACAGGATCAAATAAAGGTATAGGTAAAGCTATAGCTGATAGATTAGAACAGTCTGGA
>TARA_R110000824_G_scaffold391868_1_pt1 | contig 12474 bp, 14 predicted proteins | sample TARA_R110000824 | Tara Oceans TARA_R110000824 (sample SAMEA4397747) | marine metagenome | biome: Polar Biome; feature: [MES] marine water layer (ENVO:01000295) within the mesopelagic zone...; material: water (ENVO:00002006), including particulate matter (ENVO:01000060) such... | reverse complement strand
GTTACATTTCACTTTCACTCATTTGGAAAATGTAGAACATTTAACCTTACATGTTAATGAAGGTAGTATTAAAAATGTTAAATATTGGCAAGAGATTCTTCTTACCTTAGCCGACTAAATTCTTAAATAAATTATTTATTACCTCAGCTGCGTAACTCCCTGATTCTAAATTTCCTAATAGATTGGTTAGTTGTGTATGGGTATCTTTATTCTTTTTAGCTAACCCTATTAATCCCCCTTTACTATTAATCATTCCTGGAGTTTGAAATTGGACTGGTATTCTTACTGTTTTACCTTTAGGGGTTGTAATAGTTAGAGGTCCATATTTCTTACGATCAGTAACCACATTCCCGTCTCCCTGTATAAGAGGGTATGCTTTACCAGTCATAGTATATTTTACACCATTTTTATCATAAGTTGCACTAACTTCCTCCCCAGTAGGACTCATATATTGATCATAAATCCACGGTACGCCTGCATTGGCATGTTTATTAGTAACTGTAGTCTCTAATTCAGAGAATTTTAACTTAGGAAATTTTGCAGTCGCTATTTTATTAAATTTATTAAACGCACTCAGAACACTATCATTTCCTTTAGCAGAAGGTTTTAAAGTGGAGAACGATTTTTGAGTATCTATATCTACTTCATATTTAGGTTTAAGAAGGTGTTTTCCTTTACCATTGACACTTACATATAAATGAGAGGGGTACTCATCTTTAGTTTCCTTATTAACCCTAGTGGATAACTGAAAACCTAATTTACCATTTCCTATATTATAAACGGCTTTAACGATTTCACCATCTTCATATTTATCATCTTGTTCCGATAATAATGTTTTTCCTTTAACTGCACCCATCATTTTTCTCATGACATTAGATTCGGTGATATAATCATTAGTTTTACCCATTGAGTCGGAATATTTATAATTAAAAAGTTTTTTCATTTTATTAATACCTTCATTAATTTTAGATTTATCTTTAAACCCTAAAATAGTTGCTTCCTTCAAAGACTCATCCCACCTTACCTTATAGAGTTGATTACCATCTGTCATTAAAAATGTATTACCATCAGTTTTATAATTTTCTGGAATTAATTCCTTCATTTCATATTCTGTCTTGAATTCGTTTTTAAAATTTAACCTTTTCATTTTTTTCTTTTTATTCTCTTTTGATTCCATTTTTACCTTTTTAGCTTGTGTTACTCTTAAAGGTGGAGGCAATTCATATTCATCCTCATATTTATTATATTCCGCAGATGCTTTCTTCATTTTTTCGTAAGTATCATCTGGCTCATCTGTTTCTCCAAAACCATCTTTAGTGCCAAAGTTTTTATCATATTCTGATGTATCATTTAAATCATCCACTCGTTTTTGGAATTTCTTTTCTACTTCACTTCCCTCTGCTTCATACTCCAATGCTGACATTTTACCTGCCCCTAAAGCTTCAATACTAAATATATCAATATTATCTGACCCCACTTCATCATCTCCACTAACTTTAGGTATTGGATCTAATTCTTTTAATTCATCATCATAATAATCTGATATTTTTTTTGCAAAATTACTTAATGCTTTCTTATTAATTTTACCATCTTCTCTATGAACTTTTTCTGCAGTTTTTAAACCTACAGGGGGAGCCTCTTCTTTAATAGTAATTTTAGTATTTTTGGTTAAAAATTTATTTTCCATTTTGTTTTTTCTTAATAAATATCTATTAATTAGTTAATGTGTTTATTTTTTAATCTTTAATTTTCCTTTTTTTATAATCTTATTTTCATAAAATGCGTTTTTAAAAGGCTTTTTAGATATTTTTATTGCCTCAGGGCTTTGGTTACAATAAGGGAACTTTGCACATCTATTCTTAATTTTTACAAAATCTCCTCCAGGATACGCTAGTTTTGTATGAGTAATTCCTTTATTTACGGGTGCTTTCCCTTTTTTACCAGCAGTACCCATAAATTCGCTAGCGGCAAAGCCTGGAGTGTCATATGCACCTACCGCATCCGCATAAGATGTAGCTTCTTCTATATCATCTTCCTCTAATATCTCATTTTCATTTTTAGATCCACCCAGCGAATAAAGTTTTCCTATAGGAGTATTCATTTTTCCTTTACCCACCACTCCATTTATTGAGACAGGTATATCTTTTTTAATTACTCGTGTTACTACTTCCCTACTCATAGGTCCAACATACGCACCTGCCGAGCCTGCACCGGTAGATTCTTCTATTTCTTCATCATCTATTAAGGGTGGCCATTCTTCCCCTTCTATTTCTCTTCTATCTAATTCTTTTTTCCTTAAATTACTTATTTTATCAAATATTTGATCAGGATGATACTTTTTATTATTACGATTTTTTAATTGGGCTCGTAAGGATTTAGTGATATCATTCATATCTAAATTTTCTGATACTTCTTCCCTATACATTAAAGTTACATCATCTAAAGATATCTTTCCTTCATCATGTAATCTATCCATATCCTCTTTAGAAACCCTAATAGTTTTTTTAGTTTCTCCTCCATCATTTTCTATTGCTAAAATAGCATAATCTTTATTACTATAATAATCGGGAGTTTGATTAACATTATAGGTTGCCAATTCTTTTGCTTCTGCCGAAGAAAGATGGTTTCCCTCAATTTGAGATCCGATATCAATCTCTTTTAAAATATCTTCTTCTGATTCATCGAATGATAACCTTTGAAGATCTCTAACCCCAGATATTCCTGCTTGACGTTTAAATTCTTTACCTGCGGCAGAAACTTCTTTAATTGTATCTTTTTCTATTCCACATTTCATTCTCATTAATCCTATAATATTTTGTAGTGTTTCCCAATACTGAGTGGGGATTTCTTCATCATATTTTCTATCCAATAAATTAGCCATTTTAACTCCTACTCTTAATTGATCTTCATTCGTGCAGGATTTCAATACCTTTTTAACTTTATTATAATCTTCAAATGCTTGTCTCATTTTTATTTTATTGCGTTTTTCCAAAACATTCTTCTCATCCATAATTCTCGATAAAGTTGTTCCAAAACATCCTTACTAATTTTAATCACTTCCTTTTCAAACTTAGTTCCTTTTAGTTGTTTTTGAACAATATCTAGAATTTTTTTATCTAAATTATTACCGAACGCATCCTTAATTTCTTTCCGAATCATCACACCAATTTTATTTTCATCAGTTTGCGTTAAAGCTTCTTTAATAATATATTTTAAATGAGAGTCTGTCATACTATAATTTATATACTAATAAATATTAAAATAATGTAAAAAAAACTATAACAAAGCTAATAGTGTTAAAATAGGTAAGATGATAGACCCACAAAAACCAACTATCTTTAGAAATTTTTGTTTTTTAATCTCTTTTTTCTGTTGTTTTAATGTAATTTCTTTTAATTTTAATTCTTCATTTTTATTATCTAATATAGTTTGAAAATTACTTATTTGGATTTCTTGATTATTAGATTTCTGAGTAAGTTTCACAATAATATCTTTTTGTAATGTAATAGTAGTGGTATTTAAAGAATCTTTTTCTTTATAAACGGACAATAAACTATCTACAATTTCATATTCCATCAGATCACTCAAAATAATTCGAGCATCTTCTAGATTCATCATTACTAAAGTATCACCCTTCTCATTAACGAGCGTTTTGACCTCTCCTTTTAAGATAGTCTGAGAGTGAATTGGTAATGCCATCGCTATTAAGATTATCAACGATATTAGATACTTCATTTCTTCTTTCTTCTAATTTTTTTAATTTATTTTCAGTATTTTTAAGTAACGCTTGAGTACTATCAATAGTAAACAATATTTCTTTTATCTCTTCTTCTAATTTTTTATTAATAATTGATATACTATCAATAGATAATAATAATTCTTTATTGACCATTTCCAAAGCATTTATTTCATTTTCATAAGTTTCTATAGGTTTAGAAGGTCTAAAAATTATAGTCAATACTAAGGCGGCAGCCAATAATAAGATAAAAATGGTCTGTATATCTATTTTAACATTAAGCATTTTTATACTGGTGTTTGGAACTCTTCCTCCTCAAATCCCGCCTCACTAGGTGAACTCATACTTTCCGGGCCACCTTCTTCATTTTTTTCTGAGGTTACTTCATTTTGATATTCCTCAGCTATTCTATTTGCCCATTCATCTGACCATGTTTGGTAATACCCAACTAGTTTTTGAATTTTCTTTAATATTTCATCACTTAATTGTAATAAGTCCGCAGTAATATATACTCCTCTACTATCATCTAAAGAATAAAACCATTCTATTCCACTATCGGTAAACTCACCACTAAACTCTACATTTTGAGCTTTTGGGTATAATTTAAATTTATTAAATTTAACTCTAGGAGTAACCGTATCTCTAAATTTTCTTTCCTCTTCAGTATATTCAGCGGGATCCAGTTCTTTTTCTTCTACCACTCCCAGATCTTGTTCTCTTATTAATTGTCTATTAGTAAGAGTATTTTCTCTTTTTCCCTCTCTAATAATTTCTAATATCTTTCTTGTTTCATCGTGCTGGCTCATTGTTTTTATTTTTTTCTTCTATTTTATTTTTAAAATTACTAAAATTCCATGCGGGGCTTAAATCAGTAGTTTCTTTATTATAATTACTTTTATATGTAACACCATCAAAAAATTCTATTCCATCTACAAACGTATTATGCCCAACACATCGTGATGGTATATTGTATTTATTACAAAGATAATCTATTAATTCTATACACCTTTTAAGTTGGCTGGGACAATAAGGGTCCCAATAAACAAATCCTCTCCATCTCTTTTCGATTACCGATGCCTTTCTTTTATAAATATTACCAACCCAATCAATATACTTATCTTTTAATAAATCTTTTAATAACCACCCTTGATTTTCTATTATTATAGAAATAATTTTTTTATCTACCATTTTATTATTAATAAAATCAGAATAATATTTGGGATCATAGTGTTGGTAGATATTACCTCTTCTATCTATAGTAAAGGTGGCGGTTTTAGTATAGTCACCCCCTAATCTATATTCCCACCTTTTAAGATGATTTAAGTCTTCTGAAAATGAATTACCTAATACTATTTGATGTTTTTTAAATTCTTTTTTATGGTAATTCCTATCACTTAGATTATATGTTTTTTTATCTATTTTTATCAATCTATTCTTTTTTTATGTTTTAATTTTTCGTTCGGTTTATATATTATCTTTTTTTTTTAAGATCTTCTATTTCTTTTTCCTCTGATACCCCCAACTCTATTTTAGTTTTTTCTTCTTCTATTGCCAATTCTTCCGCTTTTTTCATTGACTCTAATATTTCTTTTTCTTTTTGTGATTCATCATCTTTCACCCATTCACTTTCTTCCACCTCTTCACTTTCTTCCACCTCTTCAATAAATTCCTGTTCTGTATCATATAAATCTTCATCTTTTTCTTCATTAATTATTATTTCTGCTAATTCTTCATTATCAGAATTTAAAACTGGTTGTTTTTCTACAATAGATTCTTCTGCTTTTTTAATTCCTTCCTTCATTGTATCTGTGAAGGGATATGGGGTATTAAATTCTTTGCCAGCTGGTACAGACATTATTATTTTCTGTTCTTCTTTTAATTTTTCTTGATTATCTTTTACTCTATTTATTAACTCATCTGAAGGTAATGGTTGTTCCACTATCAGTTTATCTACAGGGATGGGAGGTGGAGTATTACTTTTTTTTTCTTTATAAGAAGGAGATTCTACAATTTTTTCTATTTCTTTATTTCTGGATGTAAAATATTTATTTTCCTCATCACTGCCCTCCTCTTCAATTTTTTTATATGTAATAAAGAAGTGTAATGAAGTTAAAGAAATAATAGGTAATAACCCACCCTCTAAAAACGCCAACCATCTCTTTAGTGATACTACATCTGTTATTTCTGTTCCCACTAATGCCCACACAGGAGAAGTTAACTCTACCCATGATTTAAATAATTCCCCGTTTGAATCTATTTCTTTAAAACAATAAAATACATTACCAATTACTTGAATTAAGGTTACTAATCCAAACATGAACCAAACACCTCCTTTTATGCGGGAATCTACGGCAACTAAGGCAGTCATGGCAGCTATTTCTATAGCCACTGACAAATAAATTGCCCAATTAATAGGGTTTGCCATATCATACCATGTAACTACATGTGATATAGATATAGCAGCTACCAAAATAATTGGTACTAAAAACATAGCCCTGTTAGGGTTTTTCTTAATCCAATTCCAAATCTTTATCATAATTAATTTACTTCGTATTCATTCTTAAGTTTATTAATAGGGATCTTGTTCTTATCAGATAATTCTTCTAATTCCAAGGATTTCCAAAATGGTGTTTCTTTAATAATCTTAGTCATTTCTTCATAAGATATAGTTTTTTTATTAATATCATTAACTATACTATCTAGTGGGGTTATGCGATTGGAAAGGGATTTTTCTACTCCTTCTATTTTTATGTTTGTAGTACAAGTTTTAAAAAATACTATCAGTATCAAAATAAATGAGAGTCTTCCGCCCCATTTATCAATAAAATTTAAAATATTCTTCATCATTTTTTATTTTTATATATTTTATAAATATCTTTATTAATAAATAAACACAAACTTACATAAAGTATATAAAAAAAGGGGTATATTAATATACCCCTTACATAATGAATTAATGAATAATATTAAAAATAATCAAATATATTTCCTACATTATTTCGTATTTTTCTAATTGCGGATTCTTTTATTTGTCTAATTCTTTCTTTAGTAAGATCAAATTCATCCCCAATAGATTCTAATGTCATAGATTCTCCAGTTATACCAAAATAACAATTAACAATTTCTTTTTCTCTTTCGGATAATATCTCCATAGCATTTTCTAAATGTTTTTTAAGTGTATCATTTTCTTCTTCTATTTCATCAGGACATCCAAATGCATCATCTGATAACATACTACCAAGCTCTTGACCTTCTTCATTAATAGGGGAACTAAGATATACACATTTTGGAATATGAAGATATTCTACTTCTAAAAAAGATGGTAATCTTTCATTTGCCCTTTCAAATTTTTCTATTTCTTTTTTAACTTTAGACATTTTATTAATCATATTAGCCGGTAATCGTACCGTCCTAGAATTATCATTTAAACATTGCATAATACCCTGCTTTATCCACCATACTGCATATGAAATAAATCTATATCCTTTAGTGTGATCAAATCTTTTAGCGGCAGTAATTAATCCATAATTACCTTCGTTAATTAAATCAGCTAAAGCAACTCCTTGATTTTGATAGTCTTTTGCTACTGCAATAACAAATCTTAAATTGGACTGAACTAATTTATTGAGTGCGTCTTTGTCTCCTTTTATTATTTTTTTTGCCAGATTTATTTCTTCTTGAGGTGTAATTACATTATGCTTTCTAACATCTTTTAAATAAATAGAAAGGCTATCTTCTTTAGTATTAATAAATTTTTTATTCATAGTTTAATTTTAATTTGAGTAATTTTCTAATAATTCTTTTTCTTTTTCTGTTAAATTTTCTATACCTACTTCACTTATTTTATCTAATATTTGATCCAAAGTAGGTATATCTTCTTTCGGGATTATATCATTATTTTTAAACTTGGAAAATAATATATTAGAATCATCTTCTAATTCTTCTTTTAATTCCTCTACCATTTCTTTAAGTTTATCCGTATCAAAATTAAATGGTGGTATTGATGAATTATCAATTTTACCACCAAATAATGCCTCTTGGAATTTTTTATCTCTCATACTAGCAGAAAAAAATCCTGGTGTCATTTCAAATATTATAAAAGATCTTTTATTCATATTTAAAAATTCTTCTATCTCTGTTATATGTAATGTAGAAGTAAACGTAGTTATTATCAATCCCTTCCCACACACATAATTAGGGGTGGATTCTGATACAAAAGTAATATCTTCTTTTATACCTTCAGTATCTCCTAATCCTGTTAAACAATAGGATTTCATCATCATTTTTGGTTCCATAATAATATTTTTACTATATTAATAAATATCTACAAATTCAATACCATTAAATTATTTATACAAATATACGACAAATTATTTAAAATGCAATGTCGAAATGTCATTATTTTTTTCAACAGTGATAATTTTGTCAGCCCAATCTTGTGTTATAGGGTTATGTGTTATTAATAAAATTATTTCATACATTTTTTTTAATTTATCAAAAAATATTTTAACATAATCTAAATTTATATTGGCTACTTTTCCTAGTACCTCATCAAATACAATAATATTTGGTTTGGGTAATGTTGAGATTCGACCCAAAACACATCTTAATGCTAAGGAAGCTAAAGTAGTTTCCAACCCTGACCCGGATTTTAATTTTTTAATCACATTATTTTTAATAATATTAAAATCTACCTCATTCTTATCATTCATTTCTAATTCTATTTCAAAATCACATACTTCATCTAATAATCGGGTTAACTCATAATTAATTATTGGGATAACGGATGATAATACCAGTTTGGATACTCCATTCTTACCAATCATTCGATTATAAATCTCAAAAATCTTTAATACTTCCTCCTCTTTCAAAATCTGTTGTATAATTTTTTCATTATCAACATTTTGTTCTTTTTTCAGTTGGTTGTCGTTCTTATAATTTTGTATATCAGTGCGTAATCCATCTCTTTTATTATTAAGTTTTTCTAATAACTGATTATAACCCAATATTTTACTTTCTAGATTTCTATTTTTTTCAATATATTCAATATTTCTTTCGTAACTTCGTAATAATGACATTTTTTCTCTAACATCTACTCTTAAACTATCTATCTCTACTTCAGTCCTATCTCTAGTTAAAGATAATTTATCTCTTAAATCTGATTTAGATTTTAAGTCACTTTGTTTTTCTAGGGATTTGATTACCTTTTCTAACTCTTTTAAAATATTTTTAAGATTATTATTATATCCTTTTAACGAGCCTTTCTCTTCCTTAATTTCTTTAGAGTGATCTACATCTTCTAATGCTCTTTTACATGTTTGGCAAATTTCTCCTTCTTCTAAATTTTTTATAATACCTTCTACCGTCTCAATATAGTTCTCTTCTTTTCCTTTTTTTAATAAAATATCTCTTTCTTCTATTCTTATTTCTTCATGTATATCTTCATCATAATCTACTTTAACTAATTTCTTAATTCCTATATTTACCTCATCTAACTCTTCTTTTAATTTAACTCCCTGCTCAGTTAATTGATCAATCTCATCTTTTAAAGTTTTAGGATTAACATCTTTTATTTCATCATCTATTATATATTTCTCTGATAATAATCTTTCTTTTTTTCCTTTTGCTTCATCTATTTCACCATCAACAACATTTAATTTTCCATTATCTTCTTTAATTAATTTTTTATTTTGTTCAATTCCACCCAAGTTATCCTCGATATCTAATTCCAATTGTTTAGTATTATAAACATTAGATTTCATCTGAGATTTAAAATTATTCATTAATTCTCTATTTATTTCTTCTTTTTTTTCTATTACTTCTAATCCTATAAATTTGGTTAGTATTCTGCCTCTTTGGGTTGGTTTGGTTTCTAATAGGTCTTCTAGGTTTTTAGCGGTAGTAATAATAGTTAACATAAAATCCTCATAACTACCTATAGTATCCGATATTAAACTATCAGTTTCTCTTCTTTGTTCTCCTTCTAAATTTTCCTTAGATCCATCAGATAATACTTTATAAAAATTTAATTCTGAAGAGGTTTTATAATTATTATTTTTCTGTTTTCTTCTATATAATTTTCTCTCAATAATATATTCTTCACTATCTATATTTACCACACCACCAACCGTTACTTCATTATTGGTGGTAAATGTATTAAATATTTCTGATGCAGTATCGGTTTTAGTGGTTTTACCAAAAAATAAAAATAATAATGAATCAATACTAAAAATAGTTTTTCCCCCTTGATTGGCTGGGAGAGAATTAACTACAGTAAGACCTTTTAAATTATTATATTCTATAATATTTTCTTCACCAAACGATAAAAAATTATCTACCCATAATTTATCAATACTCCATCTTCTATATCTAATATCTTCCTTTCCATCATTAATTAAAACTTCATTAACTTTATCATCTAAACGACATAATCTTTCGAATTCTATGTGTATATCATTTAATTTGATCCATTCTGCAAATAATCCACGCTGATAGGCAGTATCCATGATATTATCTATAAGCCCATCAGTAATATCAACTACTTTCCCAGCAGTATTTTTTATAATAGGCATAAAATTTAATTTTATGGATGTAACTGGTAAGTTATATTTTTTCGAAAAATAAGTTTTAACTCTATTTATGGTTTCTAAGGTACGATTTTCTGGATAATCTTGCCAATCAACTCTTATAAAACTATTTTTAGGAATAATTAATTTTGTTGGTTTTTCTAAAACCTCTGTTGAGTTCCTCATTTATGTTATTTTTTAGTTAATAAATTAGATCCCCAAAACCCACCCTTTTTATCATCACCATAAAAATCATGAGGTAATTGTTCTTTGGGTATGCTTTTTAAATCTTTATTCACTTTTTCTAGTTTATCACTTAAATTTGTTATTTCCTTCTTTTTATTTTCTATATCATTATTCAATGATTTCATATTTGTGGCATTACCTATTATTTCTCTTTCTTTATCCCTTATTTTTCCTCTTAAATTATTTAATTCTTCTCCTAACTCCAATACTTTTTTATCATCGGTTATAAAAACTTCTTTTTCAACCATGATTTCTTTAATTACTTCTTTTTCCACTATCTTTTCCACAGGAACTTCTTTTATTACTTCTTTTATTACTTCTTTTTCTACTTCTATTTCTTGTTGCCATGGCGCATTACCATATTTTTCTACATTAAACCCTATTTGTAATGTATCTATAGTAAACTTATCTATATTTTTTATTTTATTAAGTTTACAAAATTCTATAATTTCTTCTTTTATTTTTTTTGGTACTTTCATTATGCATTGGTTAGATATTCTTTTTGTGTATCTAATACTTCTAAAGAATTTATTTTAAATACATAATATCCATAATTGGTGTCAATATTATGTTCACTATAATCTAAATGTGGTATATCCCATAATAAATATCCATGTTCATCTACTCTTTCACCAAAATCTTGTTGGATGAAGCTTCCACAGTATGCTATATTAATTCCTTTATATATAAAATTTTGCCTATGATGTATATCTCCCATCATTACTGCATTACAACCATTAAATTGTTCTAATTCAGTACTATCTTCAAATTCAAATCCTACTGAAGTTATTGCCCCATCTACTGGTGCGTGAAATAATCCTATATATTTTTTATCTTTTCCATATTCTTTTAAAGCACTTTCAATATCTGGTCGTCTATTACCCTCAAATATAGAATAAATACACCATACTATATTATCATCTATATAACACTTACTTTCTTTAAAATAAGAAATATTAGGGTTATTCATTATTTTTATAACTGGTGTTAATGAATCTAATCTATCCTTATTATTTTCTAATAAATCATGATTACCCGCTATTATTATGGTTGGACATAGGTTGGTACATTCCGTTAAAAACCAAGATAATAACATAGTCAATTCATTGGATATGGTTATTTTTTGGTGTACGATATCCCCAACTATTACAATCCTTACTTCTTCGAAAGATAAGTTATTATCTTCCATATATAATTTAACCTCATTTATAAACTTATAACACGCTTCTTTACATTCTTGATGTCTATTATAGGTTCTAAAATGTAAATCGGCAATGTGAAATACTTTTTTAATCATATGACAAATATATTACTTTTTATGATAAAAGACAATATAGATTAGGTGAACAATACTTTATTTTCTAAAAGGGATGTAAACATATTATCCACATGTTCCCCATAATCTGCACAGTTTATTATTTTATAGTTTGGGTTATTTTCATTAAACCATACTAAATGACAACTACCTAATTTTAGGTTAGTGTTTCTTTCTATTATCTTTTTATATATGTGTAATTGCAAAGAATAGGTATTAAATTCACAATCATCTAACATATATAAACACTCTTTCATTTTACCACCAAAATTGTTTTTCATATTTAAACGGGTATTGGTTTTCCAATCCCATATTTGTAAACATTGATATCTTGTATTCCAAAAGAGTTGATCAACCATACCACATAACCCCAATTCTTTATCTCCAACTATAAGTTCAGATTTAATAGGTATTAATTTACCGGACGATACACTATCTTTATAAAAATTATGAAAATGTTGTTTCATTACATCATAAGTCTTCTCAATTTCCTGAAATAATAATCCTTCTGCACTTACTGGAGCTTCTGGTAGTATTTTGTTATTTAAATAATTTTCAATATAATCGTGTAAGGTAGTTCCTTCATAGATTGCATGGTGGTTTTTATACCC
>TARA_R110000824_G_scaffold32672_3_pt1 | contig 12489 bp, 8 predicted proteins | sample TARA_R110000824 | Tara Oceans TARA_R110000824 (sample SAMEA4397747) | marine metagenome | biome: Polar Biome; feature: [MES] marine water layer (ENVO:01000295) within the mesopelagic zone...; material: water (ENVO:00002006), including particulate matter (ENVO:01000060) such as...... | reverse complement strand
TTAGGGCAAGAGCTATCGCGACTGAAGCCAGTCCGAGAGCGAAGGCGCCCATCCCCAAGGCGGCAACTGGTAAGAAGGGTGCAGCGTAAATCATGCCGACGAAAAAGAGCCCCAGAGCTATCAATTTCGGCACATCAACTGCCCCGAACATAAGTGAGAACCCAGCGGCCATTAGTCCTATTCCCGCTGCAGCAAGGAACACCCCTGCACCCACCATCAGTATGGCTTGTCCGAAGCCCACCATTATCCCGACTGCTGCGAGCCCAAGTCCGCTATATGCTAAAATGCCCAATGTGACCAACAATGCAACGAACCCAATTCCAAATCCTATCATAATGTTGGTGAATGCGTCCAAGGCTGCGGTGTTGCTCGCCAAGGCTGCAACAGAATCAGCCAAAATAGCAAACCCCGTTGCTGCTAAAAAGATACCAGCGCCGATCATAAGCAACGCGAAGCCGAAGGCAACCATTACTGGGACAGCGCCTGCCATGCTTCTCGTTGACGTCTTCGTGGCGGCGGCTTGGTCGATACTGGCCCCTGTGTTTGTTTTCTTTGCAATCGTGCTCTCTACGTCAGCCGCAGTTGAATTTCTTTTGGATAGGCTATAAAGCCATTCTTTGGCAGTCTGGAATGCAGTCCAGAATGCAGAAAGAGTCTTCGCAAACACGACAGTCATCAAGATGGTTCGATATGCAATCATGAGCCCAATAACAACCTTTACAGCGCCGGCGTTCTTAAGAAGCCATGTGGTTAGGTCATTCAAATATTTTCCAAGGTCAACTAAAAGTTCTGAGTTATCAGCAATAATTGCTTTAAACGCCTCTTGAACGCTAAGGGCCTGTTGTGCTCGTTCTTTTTGTTCGATCAGACTTTCCGCGCTGAGGTTAGTTGCGCCGGCGAGGTTGTCCATATCGCCAGAAAGCATTTGAGCCAACTCGCCAACGTCAGAAAGACCCAGTGCGTCTTTATAAAAGTTCTTTTGGTAATAACTCATATCATCAAAGGTTAATCCCGTGTCGAGAATCGCGTCTCGAATGGTCTCAAATCTCGCTGCGGGATCCGTTTCCATCATGAGATCCATCGCGTTAACCATGTTGCCGCCCAAAGCTGCATTTAGCTTGCCGGCCTGTTCTGCGGCTCCTTCGAATGTATCAAACTTATTTGTAATTCCCAATACCTTGTTCATTTCCATGCCGGTGATCTTAGAAATGTGTTGCAACTCCTTAAACGCTCTCGCGCCTTGATCTCCAAACTTAGCTAAAGCACTTCCGGATTTTGCATATTCAGCGGCAAACCCTTTTTGATCTCGACCTAAGGCCCGGGCCGTTGCAGCTAACTCGCCTTGAATACGGATCGATCCTTGCATGGATTCACCCATAAATTTCATTGAGTTCTGCACGCCCTGCGCATAGTCCTGCTGTTCGACTCCAAGGCGGCTAGCTACCAGTTGGGACTCAGTCATGGCATCTTGTTGTGACTTCGAAGCCATCGTAAAGTCTGTAACTGTCTGCGTAAGAATAGCTTGGGATTTTGCGGCGGCCTCCACCGTCACCCCGTAGTTATTCAAAGCCTTATAGGATTCTGTTATGCGGGTAGTGTATTGTTCCCCTAGTTGAAACTGCTTATTAAAGTCCGAAACGGCCTGATCAACCGCGAACATGGCTTCAATGCTTGCTTTCCACAATTTTGACATCATGGAGTCTATGCCGCCAAGCACCTTTTTGTGGGCTAAAGCTGCCGCTTGTCCGGATTCCCACGCTGCGGCCCACTTGGCGGTCGCTTTAACCAACTTATCCTCAAGCTTGGAGGCGGTGGCTAATTCATCGTTAAGATCTTTCTGCGCTCTTAGTCGCAACTCAGCAGAGTTCAAGGCGTCGTCCAACTTCTTCAAAGAATCACCAAACTCTTTATTAAATCGTTCTTGTTGCTCAACGGTTGCAGTCCCATATATAATTGCTTTCCGTAAGTCCTCTAAATCTTTAGCCCGGAGGGCGGCCATTTCCTCATGAAGTATTCGACTGCGCTGAAGGTTCGCATATTCATTGTCGCTTTCTGTTATAGCTTGCTGAATAAGTGTAACCTTTTCTTTTAGCTTAGCTAGTTCGTCCTGGCGCGATGTTCTAAGCTTGTTAACAAGCCTTTGTTCTTCCTTGGTGAGTTCCGTTCCCTCTTTTAGTTTCTTATTGATCTCTTCTAAAAGCTGAGCGTCTTCTTCTGTCCAATTTTTATCGGCCACAGGTGGTACCTCTTTTTCTACAAATAATTAGTTAATAGCAAAAAAAGACAAAGCTTTATACTTTGTCTTAATCAGCCTCCCATACGAGAAGGTATTTGAGGCTGGTTGTTTGCAGACAGCGTGTGAGAAGATGACCCGCCGCGCCCCTTCGACGCCTTTTCCATTGCCTCGTTTTCATCTTTAAGCTGTTTAATCAGACGCTGGGTAAACCAGTCTCTAAGTCCAATTGGAAGATTGTAAGCTTCCGCAAATGACCACCCTCCTGAATATTTCAGAAAGAAAAACTGCTCATACACGTTCTCCATGTATTCATCGGTCAGGCCAAAAAAAGTCCGCAGTGAGCGGCACCTCCATTTCCTGGTCGTAGTCGCACTCATTGCACTCGAAGGTCTGAGTAAGGTCTACGTTTGGCGTTGCTAACTTATAAGCAAGTCGGAGATGGCGAGCGTCCATGGAGGGCATGTTTTCTACCGTGTAATTAATGGACTTCTGTGTGTCATCACCGTTAACAGCCAAAATAATCTGCTTAAGCTGTCTGGTGATTCCATTTTCGGGATGACGCTTCTTGCGTGCATTTTCTACCTGATTAACTAAATTCTTTTCATCGGTTCCGGTTAAAAGCCGAAAGGTTACCTCGATTTTAGTACGCGGAAGAGTTGTCGTAAACGTGCCGTCGCCGTTGGAAACTGCTTCGCCCTCGGTCAGGTCGGTGCCATCATAGATATTAGTGTCATTCAGGTCAAACGCATAGTCTTGTGCAGCGCCGCACGAAGGGCACGTGATCTTTGTTTGGTAATCGGCGCCATATCCAGACACACGAGTTGCAATCAAGATCGCATTCCTATCGCCAACCAATAAAGAGTTTGTGTCTATCTGTTTGTTAACAACCACGCTCTTTAAAAGTCGATCTAGGGCTATACCCTTCTTTAAAAGAGAACGAGACGTAAGCAAGTCCTCCTCCTTTGCTGTCATTTGCTTGATTTCAAGCGTACTTTCCCCATGGAGGGGGTGTCCGCCGGGGTAATACCTACCCTCGGAAGGCAGTTCGATAAATTCAGTTGGTACAACAAAGGAAAATCCCCCTGAATTGTTGTCATCTTGCATCAATGGCGCGGGAGGATCTGCCTGTTGTTTATGCGCTCCCGTGCGCTCTTTATTTCTAGCCAATATACACCTCGTTAATTAATTGTACTATACGCTGAAGAATTCCTTCGCACCCGTGTTGGCCACGGTGGAAGAACCGTCTGTACCTGAAGTCTTCAGGCGTGCCCAGTCATATTTAAGGGTCACAGACATCTCAGTTAAATCATCGCCGCCATACTCTAAATCACCATACTTGATTTCAGTCATGAATGCGTTCCACAGAGTCCATTGCTCAAGGTCGTTGCCGTCAGAATCTATCTGTGTTACAATAACCGTACCCAAAGCACCAGCAGCCTTAGCTTTTGACATGGTAGACAATGAAGTAGAATCTGCCGGTGGCGTATATCCTGATAGTACCACAATATCGGAAAGAGTTGCAGCCATATCTGGATTAACTGGATCCACTAGTGTGATTGCCACATCCTGCCATGTCACAGAACCTGGATAATAGAACGTATGGTTCAAGTATTTGTGCTCTGCCGCAGCAATCTGGAAAGATGGCTTGGCCGCTGTCTTGGCGTACCAGAGCATGGCACCGCCCTGCGGAGATTGAATTCCTTGGAACTCAACCGTAAATCTAAACTTCCTTTTGGGATCTTTCATGGTCGGGTCTTGACCAAAATTTTCGGACCAGAATGGCATAATGTGGAACTCCTATAATGTGTTCTAAATTTAATTAGTAAGCGTGGGGAAAAACTCCCCACATCTTTTAGTCATCGAATGACGCGCCAGTGGACATAATTACAAAGTCAATGGCGATGTATTCAATAGCGCGGGCCGGCTTAATCATGATCTTCGCGTACAAGACGTTCTGATCAATCAGGTCCGGCGTAGTGGTTGTCTCATCAAGGATGAGTTTGTAATCGGTGATACCAAACTGCGTCTTGACATTCGCCAAGAAGGGCTCGATAAGTCCCGTGAATCTGTTCCATGTAGCCTGCACGTTCTGCTCAAACAGAACCTGTGTGGACATGATGGAAATTTGTTTCTTCAGATAGATAACCAATCTACGAACGTTAATTCGGTCGAGTGCCGATGGTCTCTCCTGCAGCGTCTTCTGTCCGAAGACAACAATTCCACTAGAGGGGAAGGACGCAATGGGGTTAATTCGAGCCTCATAGAGCGTGTCGCGATTCTTAGATGTCAAGCGCTCAGTGACGTTGGTTATTGGAATTCCTGCGGCGCCGTCGGTGAGTCCACCTCGGTTAAAGCCCGCAGGGGCGAACCACACTGCAGTCCTACGCTCGGAACTCGCAAGCACTCCCATCATCGCAACAGATGGCGGGACCCATAGGAGGCGACCGGACTGCTCGTCACGAGTCTGCAGCCAAGGATAGAAAGTAGCTCCGTAACTGGAATCCAGTCTTCTATCCTTAAGCGCAGCGGCTGCGGCTGTTGGTGTTGTGCCGATTCGGCTAGCCTTAGATGCATAATATTTCTCCGAAGAGGGGATATATACACTAGTAAGGTCAACGAGGGCCAGCGAATCTGCTCGCTCAGCACACACATTAATCATGTGAGTGGTAAGGGCATCGGTTGTAAGACCAGGAGCGGCCAACAAATTCATGTTGATGTACTCAGGATCTGCAATTGTGTCGATGGCGCGCTTATATGTGTAGTAGGCATACGAGTTATCTTCAGTTGCTGCAGCGCCCATTCCTAGATTGTAGAAGGGGTCCGGCACTGTGAGATCTACGCCGTCGAAGCCTCCCCAGAAAGGAGCAGTAAAGCGGTTGTAACCCGCATCCAGCAGCGTTGTATAAGTGTTAGTACCGCGACCAGAGGTGCTGAGACCGGAGCGCCTAGAACCAGACGCGTAAGTGTAAACACTGGTGGAAGAAGCGCTAACATTATCCATCGTAAAGATGTACGAGAAGCCCTGAATTGCTGAAGATGCGGATAAGTTGTAAGTACTTGTGGTGACATCTACTGGAACGTTACTAGTTTGTCCCAAATCAATATACCACAGCCGCTGCGGCGCTGCAGCGCTGGCATCGGCACGCGTGGATGTGGCTGTGCGTGTCACTTCAAAGCCGAAATATGCGTTAGTCGGATCCGACAGTCCACCATCGGTTGCCTGACTACGAAGTCGGACAGACGGGAAGTAGAAGGAAGCGGAAGGAATGACTGAGGTGAAGGAAGACGAAATCAGCGGCTTGAGTCCGCCGGCACGTGGGACGTAGCCCGGGAGGGTAGTGCCAAGAACAACAAACCTTTCGGAAAGCTGGCTGGCGTCTGCCGCAGAACTGCTGCAGGGAATGTTCTCGGAGATATCTCTCAGTTTGGGGGGTCCGTAATATCCGAAGGGCAGAAGCACGGGATCGGTTGCGCCGGCTTCTACATCAGCGTTCATCTCAATTCTCACGAATCTCGACTGATTATCGAAATCGCCGTAAGTCTTCAGTGTGCGTGTAGTCGCGTCCCACGTGTCATACTTGTCGCCAATCTTGCGGCCCACATAATTGGGGGAAGAGGGATCAAGGGAACAAAGGTCAAAACGCTCCATCACAACAACGTTGCTATCAGTATCACTAAGTTGGCGAAGGACAATCGAGAAGGTGCCGTAATCACTTGTTGTAGTGTTCGACTGTCGAATATCCTGAATCGAAACCTTAATGTTCTTGTTCATCCATTCGCCATGACCTCTACCAATTAAGCGGAAGAGCTTCGTAGCGTTTGCTGGTTGATAATTGCTATATGTGCCTAGATCCTGACCTATGAACCATCCTGCAATCGCTTCCTGGGATGGCTGTCCCTTCATCTTATGGGGTCCAATTGCCTCGGCGCTGCCGGAAGCCAAACCGGCCACAATTCCGCACAAAGTTGTGGTGCCACCGCCAACTAAGGAGCGCTCTCTAAGTTCTTGCTCGAAAGTGCTACCAAGCCAGTAGTCTTCATAAGAGGCGGCCGGGTAAAATGCGCCGGCAGTTGACGTAAGCTGTGGGTTAGTGTTGAGGCGCTTGCGAATGAATAGCTCGGAACTATCATTGAAGTTAATCGTATATTTTTTCTGTCCATTTTCGTTTCCGTTAATGACCACAGTGAAGTTGCCGCTGCTATCGCTTTCAATAATCGTTGAACTCCCCTGTGCCATGACTGTTGCGGTGGAGCCGGCAACTGTGCCCGAAAGCTGGAGTGAGCCACTCTGCAGATAGACTACTGCAGCCAATTGGAATCCGGCGGTTGTGCCAGTGAATTGTCCGGTCGAAGAGGACGGGGCTACAAAAAGCCCATACGCGCCGCCGACCGTGGTTGAGCCGCTAAGAGGTACCCCAGAGGTTTGCCAGCCGGCCATGGCGTCGGTGGAGCCATCGTTATTGGCAGACTGTTGCCCTAAAAGTCGCATATAAGTGAGAGGTGCCACATTTGCGCGCAAGAAAGCTTTGGCAGCGTATGTTCCATACATCGGAGACTGGTAGTTTCCACGGCGCCAAATATCGCCGCCTCCATTTCCCGGGACGGTATCTCCGAACATCTCTACAAACTTAGAGTATGATTCTACTGTAACCGGCTGCATCGCAAGCCCTCGCTGGGCGCGACCGATCACTACTGGACCGATGGCATCGGAGCCTTGCGGCAAAAACGAGTTGTCGATCTCGTTAATAAACACCCCAGGAGATACAAATTTGAAATTCTTTACTGACATTAGTGGTTCCTCTCTTTAAAAAATAGAATTAATTGGTGTCACAATCATACTTTAAATAGTATTTTGGTTTTCAAAAGTCTTCAGGAACTTCAATAAAATTAAACTTTGAGTTCAGGAAGTGATCGTATAGAAACCATCATCGTCCTCAGAAACTATACCCTCGCGCGGATATGTTAATTCTACCACATTTTCTTCGACTCTTACAATGGGGCGATCATCGTTCTTTCCCTCGCCAATCAAATAGCCAAGAACTCGAATTGTGATCTCTGAGCTAAACATTCTCATATCGTCACCCATATCGGCGACGTTGTTGGTGTGAGTGAAGCCCTGCTCAATGAATGCCTCATAAAGATGTCCATTTCGCCTTAATACAAAAGCGTTTACTTGGCCGGTCCTGCTCATGAAGGGCGCTAACAACTCATTCATTTGCTGCTGATATTCAGTCTTAATCAGAATCTTATAGTTTGCATTAATATAAACTGGGATGGGAATCGAAAGACTTTGTACAACTATCTTTTTATTTATACGTGGGTAGTACTCTTGCTCTTTGGTGGATGTATAGTTTCCCCTGCGTGTGTTGCCCACAACAGCATAATTTCGAGTCTTGTCTTCAACAATTCTCTTGGCAATGACCATTCTCCCAGTGCGCCCGTTCTTATCTTTCGAATATACTTGGGCCTGGTAAGCGCCCTTTTGTTGAGGGTCCTTAACTATACCTGTTCTCTCGATACTGATAACTGGAAGTTCTAAGGCGCCGTCTGTGTCTCTTAAGGATTTGTCCTTTTTGATTTGATAAGCTCTTTCTGGAGACTGCCACAAGACCGGGACTTTGCGCCAGCCTCTATTGGTGGTGGAACTCAGTTGTAAATCCTCTTTCAACCATGAAACTATAGCATAATCTATCGTCTCAATCGTAGAGGACAACATCCCCACCTCTTTAAGGCGCAAATTCGTTCCTGCAGGGATCATCGCAAAATCAAAGTTATCAGGTAGCATCAAATAGTCCTCTTCTCGCTCTACGACACTTGGCCGCAATTTCGAACGCGTGCCCAGCTTGCCCAAACAAAAGTTTAGGCTGTGTGAGGTTTACGATCTCATAGTAATTATCATTATACAAAACAAAATCACCTTCGCGCACGTACATATTTTGATCATCTTCTAAACGGCGCTTGTGAAAATGAATGTTAATCTCCCACGTCTTGTCTATCCCTACTCCGTCCATGTATTCGGTGCCAAACTGGGTATATTCAATTAATGCGTATACACGGACTGGAGGTAAGAACGTCTTCTCGATGGCTTCCCCATATAATTCATGGAAATTCGTTCTCTCGATATCGATAGGATAATAAAGAATTTGTTGTCCTATGACTTTCTCTATTAATTCATCATTAACCTGCTTAACAAGATTACGCTCTTTCTCACCAAGAAAGAGGGGAGGGGGCGGTGAATCTGGTCTTTTCCACTGGTTGTCATCGGCCATCTCTTAATTACCCTACAAAAATTGGAAGTGGCGAATTCTTCAAAGCTTGTACCGCCGCATCTGTCATCTCAGCATCATTCTTCGCTAACTCATTATAATTAACCCTATCTAGAATCTCAGTTAGTTTTTCTTTAAGTTGCTGCTGTTCCTCTTTCGCTTGAGATAGAAGTTCCGAGTGATTCAGCGTGACGCTCTCGCCAGGAATGGGTACTGATGTGAACTTACCTCGAATTTGTCCAAGCATCTCCTTGCACAACGCCAAGGCATATTTGCGAATCCACTGCTTACCGATAGCATTGATATTTTTATAAGGAATGTTGTCAAAGGGGAGCGTGTTTATATTGTTGATTCCCTGAGTACCGTCGGTGAAGTTGGGGTTCTCTTCCCAGGCATCGCCCAAATCAACATAAAAATCGACCCAAATGCGGTCGTTCATGCCTCCCCCAAAGCCCCCGGCATCGGGACTCGGAAACAAGCGTAATTTGTTATCTTTAATCTCGTATGAATAGTGTGAAGTCCGCGTATAAAGCGAATCTTCATACATGATCGCCTGCATTTTATTCTGCCATGTGGGGATAATCTCGAAGGTCGAGTCATCTGAAAACTGTCCATATGTGGAATAATTTCCCACAACGCCGATTCCTCCGTAGTAGCCATAAAACCGCCACATAGCCATCGGAGACCTATAAAAAACACGAGTAATAATCACCCTTCTATTGTCAACTTCACCGGAATATGCTACTGCCGTGCCGCGATCATCTACGCCGGCTATAGAGGCGCTGCCAATAATACTTTGGAGATCATAATCTTGTTGATCTCTCTTGGTGGGGAAAGACGCAGAATAGATGGCGGTCGTTCCGCCATAGCCGCCGGCTGTGGACACGGCATCACCAATCTTGCGGGCCTGAGCAAACTGAAACCTGGGGTACCGCAGATTGACGTTGTCCGGGCCGGTCAAGGCTTCGCCTCTGTGATCAAACGTGCCGGTCGTCATCCCTAAAACATCAGACATGATACTTTCACCCTGGTGTAAGTTGACAATATATGAATATTCTAGAACTGCCTCTTCATAAGCCGCATAAACATTAGCCGGCGTTAACTCAATATCTACAACATCACCGCCAAGCTTCTTATAGACATAATTAACCTGCAGAGATGCTCCACTAAGGAAATCGTTGGATCCGGTATAGATCCCGTACGGCACAGCCGCAGAAACTAGGGCGGTCGACCCCGTAGAGGTTAGAACAATGGCACTAGTTTGTGATCTGGGACTGAGGTTCGTGGGCATTACAAGTGTTTCCTTCGCAATAATTAGTAAACCACAAGACAAAACCCCCACCTATAATGAGGGTTATATCATAAAGGAAATATTTTAAGCCACTGTGTCTTAGGCTACTTTCGAGTCGTTGTCTCTTGGGTTGCTTTCTTTTTTGTCCTGCTATGGCGTGCTGATGTTTTCTTGGTCACCTTCTTCCTGTGTACTGCTTTAGAGCTGGTAGGCACCTTTTGTTCTACTTTCTGTTCTGCTTTTATTTCTGTCAGCGGCTGGTCCGGTGCAACCTCGGCATCTGTGCCATCCTTTACTTCTACGGTTGATACTACCGGCGCGTCCTCTACAACCCGGTCTTCTAAGATCGCTGCAGGGGTCCGGTCTGCGGACAATAAGATTGCCACCCGTGGATGGTTGGCGTGTTTCCGCCCAAATTTAGCCATTGAACTGTTTAATCTTCGTTTTTTACCCATGTTAACTCCTGTTATGGTATGCAAGTAAATAGTATTGTGGATCAGAAAAGGAAAACCCCCCAATCCAAAAAGGAAAGGGGGGAGGTAAAAATATAAAAATATATTTTAAGATTTATGCAATTGCATTAATGAATGCGATGTCACACTTAGAATCGAGAAGTAACCAGCGGCGTGCGCCGGCGGTTGCATCGACGCACACAATGTGCATCATCGAGCCTCTTTTGGCAGCATCATCAAATCCCAAAATTTTGTGCGTGTGGTACGCAGTAGTGTTTGACGAAGCTAAGAGAGCAATGGCAAAGCCTTCGATTTTGTTATTAACTCCGCTATCTACCACCACCTGTGATGCGCCGTTATTATTAGTAGCAAGACAGAATGTAAGCTCTGCACCAACTGTTGGATCGGTTGGAAGCGATATTGTAAAGTTTGCTGCACTTGAGCCATCGAGCAAGATTACCTTGCCATAGTCGGCTGCTGTAAGTGTTGTGTCTCCGGTGAGCGCACTGCGGACATGCGCATAGCGCGGCCCAAGTTGGTTTGCGTTTTCGTTAATCAGGCTACGAATTCGTGCCCAACCTACTCTTTTGGTTCCCATAATATATTTCTCCTTATATGAATATTAATTAGGTCAATTAACGAAAGGATTTCTCCCTTCGCCTATAAGTAGCTTCAAACAAACGAAAGCCCCCGTTCAAAAAACGGAGGCTTTACATTTATTTTGACTTTCGTACTAGTGTTTAGCTAGTAGCGCCGGCGATCCCAAGAAGACCGGAGATAATGACCAGACCATAAAGGTCGGGGCGCACCATCTTCTTCGCATAACGCGTCATGACTCCCTTACGGGGCACGAAGTCTTCCGGCCCAAAGATAGTGGGCGTGGTCTGCAGTGGGACGTACGGAGCGTACACGTATCCGCTTTCAAGGAAAGAGGAGCCGCGACGACCAACAAGAACCACATTGCGGAGGAAGTAAGGATCAACGATAACGTCGAACTTCTTGCTCAGCGAGCCGACCTTGACAGCACCGATGGAACCAGTCTCGTCATCAGCGGTAACGCTTGCGCGGAAACCAGCTGTGAACTCAAGGATGTTGGCAACCTCGGGTCCGCAGACGATAAAGTTAGCACCACCGCGCAGAGTCTTACGGTGAATCTGAGCGGACACATCATTGATGGTCTCGCAAAGAGTCTCGTACCACTCAGACACGGTACCGGTGAAGTCCGGAGCCGCAGAGGCTGCGCCGATTTCGACACCCGTCTCGCGGTTTAAGAACAGACCCGGCGAACGCGACCAATAGTAAGTACCAGCGGTTGCACCGTTAACGAGGTCCGCAAGGATCTCACGGTCAATCTCAAGAGCAATTTGCTCAGAGAGAATGCTGGTAAGCTCGACCTCGGCGTCAAGGTTGTGATAGGCATTAAGATCCTGTCCCAACTCTGGCGTCCACTTAGCCTTAAGCTTCTTGGTTTGCGCGGTGACAGCCACGGAATCGACTTTGATGTCGATCTCGGGGATGTCTTCGTTACCCTCAAGACCCCACAAAGCTGTACCAACGATAGAGCCAATAGCATTACTAGTCGTGAGACTATCTGCAATGGGGAACTGAAGTGCAGCCTGAAGAGAACCAACAGCAACACCGTTACCACAAACTCCAGCGACACCATCTGTTCCAAGGAGAACGAAACGAACCCTCGAAGCATCGGTAGAACCAGTCTGCATCGTCAGGCGACGGATGATACTAGAGTCCGCGCCGACGCGAGTTGCGGCGGTACCGCTATCGGAACCGTTGAACGATGCCGAGAAGGCACCTAGGTTCTTATAGTCGGCTGGCTGGCCGGCTTGAGAACCGGTGATTGAACTACCCAGACACTCAAAGACCGCAACACTAACAGCCTCGCCCGAAGACGAAAGAGCCATAATGTCAGGATCATACTGCAGCCACTTACGTCGCTGAAGCTCGGTGGAGCCAGAGAGCGAGAAGTTATCTGCAACGTTCCATGCTGCAACGGTGACAAGACCAGAGCCAGTCGGAGATGCATAAGCATAACCGCGAGCACCAACAGTGCGAGGACCAGAAAGGTCTTCCTTGAGGGTAGCACCCACAAGGGTCACACCACCAGTAATCTGGCTACCAACCTGATTGGTACCATAAATCGATTTCTCGGCAATGTTACCCATACGGTCACGTTGACTACCGTTTGCTCCCAGATTTGGCGAGAACACGAAATCTAGGAAGAAGATG
>TARA_R110000824_G_scaffold331171_1_pt1 | contig 12493 bp, 14 predicted proteins | sample TARA_R110000824 | Tara Oceans TARA_R110000824 (sample SAMEA4397747) | marine metagenome | biome: Polar Biome; feature: [MES] marine water layer (ENVO:01000295) within the mesopelagic zone...; material: water (ENVO:00002006), including particulate matter (ENVO:01000060) such... | reverse complement strand
ACAGAGCCGATGAGGGATTTTACGCGGGGAAATGGAACCCCTGGATTAAACTGTATAGGGGTGCGATAGGTGAGGATCTACCGAAGTTAATTCATGGTGAGATGTTGCATCACTTGGCCGATCCTGACGAGACGCGAGGCATAGCCCCGGCATATCGATCACTCGTGGAGGACTTTGAGAAGAGCCTGACGGAGAAGCAGCACGATCAAAATACGTGGGTCTATGACCGAAGACGCGAGGAAGAAGGGGAAGATCGCCCATTTGATAAGTATTGGAAGTCGTCGGCGCGTGACGAACTTGTGCGTGGTTATCTTTCGCCTGATGCGCGAGATGAATTGCGACGGCAGGATTTTTATACCGACGAACAGATCGGCATTCTCGATCGAATACGCTCGCTGTTGAGGGGAGAGAAGGGCTAATGGCGGGAGAAATCATGACCGTGGGTGACGAGTTGCGTGACGAGACACTCTCCCATATTGCGGCGACACGGGCGACTCGAAAAAAAGGGAAGTTCGACCGATACTTTCCGGACTGTGGTCCTGATTGCGATCAGGAGTCACCGAATGTTGATGACCACAGAGGGATGTGCCGGGTGCTTTATCAGAAACACTTGGCATGGTTTGCGAGTCATGAGCGTGAGCGCCTGATGATTGCGGCGAATCGTATTGGAAAGACACAGGCGGGAGCGTATGAGGCGGTGGCGCATCTCACGGGGCTGTATCCTCACTGGTGGAAAGGGCGAAAGTTTGAGACACCGGTTTCGTTTTGGGCAGCAGGAGACACGGCGAAGACCGTGCGTGATATTGGACAGCTGGAGCTGATGGGTCCGATGAATGCGATTGGGTCGGGATTTATTCCCCGTCATCTGATTGAGCATTTCAGTCGAAAGCCTGGGGTAACGGACGCGATTGAGACGGTCTGGGTGAAACATGCGGAGAAAGAGCATGGCGCACCGGGACTCTCAGAGCTTGGGTTAAAGAGTTATGATCAGCGGCGAGAAAGTTTTCAAGGCACAAAGAAGCATGGGATTTGGATGGACGAGGAGCCACCGGATGATATTCACGTGGAATGTCTCCTGCGAACAGCACAAACGTCTGATTTTTCTGGAGGAATGCTTATGCTGACGTTTACCCCTCTTCAGGGACTTACTCCACTTGTGTTGGCGTTTCTTCCTGGTGGAAAGGTGCCGTCATGAGGAGAGGGTTAGGAATTGCATCCATCTTCAGTGGAGACGCTGATCCTCACAGGCATCGACAGGCTGGCATTACAAAGTTATCGGTCGCTGTAATTGAGAGAGCGATGCGCGATGCTCAACTTGTAGAAGTGGGGCACAAGGTGAAGGTGTGTCGTATGGAAATGTGGAGTGACCGTGAGAGGCGGCACATTCTTGCGGCACGACGTTGGTTGACGGACCCGTCAGAAAAACTCTTTCAGTTGTGGGCGAGTGGTTCTGGGTTAAATCCGTTTGATATTTCTGAGAGCGTGAGAGAGCGTGTCGAGTGGACGGAGCAATTGGAATCCAGTGCCGATGCCGGGGTAAAGGTTCCATCTCGGCGCGAACGGCATTCGTCTACACTCTGGCCGTTTCGACGTTTAGGTCAGCAATCATCAACATCGGCCTAGGTGAGACGTGGAGTTGCAAAGGAAGAGTGTGTTGTCAATATAAAACACAGGAGGAAACATGGGTTTTTTAGGCATTGGATTAAAATTACTTCCATACATTGTCTCTGCTGTTGAGGCGGTTGAGCGTCTCATTAGGACCAAGGGAGAGGAAAAGGAAAATGCTGCTGTGGGCATGGTACATGCCATACTTCAGACAGTGGAAGCTGGCACAGACCGCGATCTTTTAAACAACGACGACGTGAATCGTGCGACACGAGATGTGATGCGGGCGGTTGTGGCGTTGCAGAACGTGATTAAACGCAAGGGAACCGACAGGGGATAATGTCCAAGTTCGTCGTGATGGCCGATTGGGACGATGTTCCGCATCTGAGTAAAGCGGAGAAGGTTGAGCTCCTCGCGTCAATTCCTCCCCATCAGCGTGATGCTCGAACCAAGGGAGTGCCACAGCTTGGCTCTGGTGCGATTTATCCTGTTCCAGAGACAGATATTCTTGTGGAAGACTTCGAGATTCCTGAGCACTATACTCGTGGGTATGGGATGGATGTGGGGTGGAACTGCACCGCTGTGGTGTGGCTCTCCCATGATCAAGAAACAGGCGTCAGGTATGTTTACGCTATCCATAAGCGAGGCGAAGCGGAGCCGTCTATTCATGCTGATGCTGTGCGTTCTCGCGGCATTTGGATACCGGGACGAATAGACCCGGCGTCTCGTGGTCGAAGTCAACGCGATGGGACGGTGTTGATTGATGACTATGTGAATCAGGGATTGTTTTTGGACGTGGCTCCAAATGCGGTTGAGGCTGGCATTCTTGAGGTCTGGAGATTATTAAGCACGGGTCAGTTGAAGGTATTTAAGTCATGCGCGGCGTGGTTGGAAGAGTTTCGTCTCTACCGTCGTGACAGGAAAGGGCGTGTCGTCAAGCAGAATGACCACCTCATGGACGCGACACGGTATGCAATTTTATCTGGCGTGGAGTGGATGACCGCTGCGCCAGAGACGCAGAAAAACGAACCACTGATTCGTCATTTTGATATTGGAGGCGACATGTTGGGATGGATGCACTAATGGGTCGAGCTGAAGATATCATTCTCGACAAACAACAGTTTCTTAGTATGGCGGTTGAGTCTCTGTTGAACCAGATTGATGCCACCACGCTACATACGATTGTGGCAACCGGGCGTGATGAATTTATGAGAATTGCACGAGCGGAGTGGTCTGGGCATGGGTTCACGGGAAAGGATTACCGTCGAGCATTTCAAGCGTTAAAGCAACGGGCTGCTCAGGTTCCGGTGGTCGGAGGAAAACTGAATGCCAACTAGTGATCCTACTGGCGGCGGGTATCAGGTTGTCGTTGTCGAAAATAACGAGGAGGTTGAGGACGTTGAGTCGCTCCTTGATACTGCTCGTTCAGATTTTTTAAGAACGGCACATTCTCGGTTTCGCACTGTTACATCTGCGGAGTCTGAGCTGCGTAGAAACATGTTGGAGGACTTAGAGTTTCGCGCCTCTAATCAGTGGCCCGATAGCGTGAGAACTATGAGGCACAAGGATAATCGTCCCTGCCTTACGGTTAATCGTATTCCGCAATTTATTCGCCAAGTTACAAACAACCAAAGGGCTTCTCGTCCAGCGATTGCGGTGAGCCCGACTGGTGACAGTGCAGACCCTGATGTAGCTGAAGTTCTTCAGGGTGTGGTGCGTCACATTGAAAACAAGTCTGATGCTGACGTGGCGTATTCAACTGCGGGCGATCATCAGGCGACAATGGGCCGTGGGTATATTCGCGTCATCACTGACTACGTGGACGACGACCCGTTAAACATGAACCAAGAGGTTCGTATTGATCGGGTTGGGAACCCATTCTCTATCTACATGGACCCATCGGCGCAAAAGCCAGATGGGTCTGATGCGAGGTATGGGTTTGTTGTTGAGGACATTCCAAGGGATGAATATAAATTCAGGTTTCCTGATTCTGAGATGGTTGACCTCGCTGAGTTTACCTCGATGGGGAACCAGCAAGCCGAGTGGATGCCCGAAGGAAACATTCGTATATCTGAATATTTTTACGTTGAAGAGGTTCGTGAGATGATTGCAATCCTCGCTAACGACGAGGGTGGGCAACAGAAGGTGCCTCGCAGTTCGTTTAAGAACGAATCGGATTTACCTAGTGGGTTTACGTTGGTGGCCGAGCGTGAGATTACCACGCGAACGGTGAAGTGGGCATTGATTAACGGCGCGGAAGTCCTTGAAGGCGATGAGCTCTTGACTGGGGGTATGGAGTGGCCTGGAAAATACATCCCTATTGTGCCGGTGCTTGGTGATGAAATCAATATCAATGGCGTGAAGGATTATCGCGGGATTGTCAGGGATGCGAAGGACCCGCAGCGTATGTATAACTATTGGGTGAGTGCGGAAACCGAGATGATTGCGCTGGCTCCACGTGCGCCGTTCGTTGGTGCGGAAGGGCAGTTTGAGGGGCACGAATCGAAGTGGAGAGAAGCGAATGTCAGGAACTTCCCCTACTTGGAATACAGACAGAAATCATTAGGTGGGCAGTTGTCTCCACCTCCACAGCGTCAGAGTTGGGAACCTCCGATTCAGGCGATGACAATGGCGATTGCCCAAAGCGATAACGACCTCAAAGCCACTGGCGGGTTCAATGATGCGAGTCTTGGGCAGCGTGGGCCACAAGAGTCGGGGAAAGCGTTACGGGCGCGTCAACAACAGGATGAGATGGCGAACTCGCATTATCTTGACAACCTTGGTCGAGCGATTCGTCAGGTTGGTCGTATTATCGTTGATCTTATTCCTAGTATTTATGATACAGGTCGTATTCTTCGGATTACGGGGGCAGATGAAAAACATCGTAGTGTGATGGTGTTTTCTGGTAAAGAGAACATGCCTGATGAACAGGCGATGCAGCAGTTGCCGCCGGGTGTGGAAGGCGTTTATAACGTCGGAATGGGAAAGTATGATGTCACGATTTCTGTGGGTCCGAGTTTCCAGACGCGACGGCAGGAAGCGGTGGACTCACTGGTGCAGTTTGTCCAGGCATATCCCAATGCGTTCCCCATGATCGGGGATCTACTGGCAGAAAATATGGATTGGCCGGGAGCCAAGCAGGTTGCGGTTCGTCTGAAGAAGATGTTGCCTTCCGAGTTGCAGGACGATGTCAATCCACAGGATATTCCACCCGAGGTTCAGGCTCAAATGAAGCAGATCGAATCACAGCTTGAGCAAATCCAAGGTGCGTATGAAGAAGCGCAGAATGTCATTAAAACAGATCAAGTCAAGCATGACGCGCAGGTAACTATTAAAGAACGTCAACTCGCAGCGGAGGCAGCATCGCAGGAGCGTGATTTACAGGCGAAGTTGCAATTAGAGGAGATTAAGCAGCAGGGGGAGAGTTCGAGAACTCTAGCGAAGATTGATCAGCAGAGGGCAAGTGAGATTCTTCAAACTGAAATTAGCCGCCTTGAAGGTCTTATTGCTCGGAATGTTGAGATGTCAAATCGTCAAGAGGACCGGTATGAGCGTATTGCTCTAGGGGAACAGGAATCAGCTTCTTCGGCTGGAGGCCCACCGGGAGGACCACCGGGAGGACCACCTATTGGCCCACCGGGAGGCCCGCCGAATGGGGCGCAAATGCCTGAACCTCCTTTTTTACCAGAAGATATTTAGCGTTGTCGGAATTTTTCTGGCAGACTATGCAGGAAGGAATGGATAAGCAATGACCGTCACAATAGCCAGTACCACCGACACCGAAGAACAGGTGGCCGAATTAAATCAGGTTGCGAATACGGAGCCGTCTCCGGACGAGGTCTCTTCTTCGGCATCTGATAGTGTGCCAAATGAAAGTAATCAGTCGGGTGAGAGTGGCGATGACGTAGTTGCATCTTCCGAGACGGATAAGGAATCTACTGCTGAGGTTGAGGCGTCAGACGACGGTGATGTTGAAGCGGTCGGTGAACCTGAGAGTGAAGACAGTGAGCAGGGCGCGACGGCTGATGACGAGACAAAGAAAAAGCGTCGTCGTCGTGGTCGTTCATATAAAGACCGGGCCAGTCAACTCGCTCGTGAGAAAGCATCTGAACAGTCTCGGGCGAATAAACTTCAGGAGCAGGTTGCCTCGCTTCGCGGTCAACTTTCAACACCTCCTCCTGCTGTCGAGAAGGATCAATTTGAAGAGTCGGACAATGCGTCGTCAAAGGCTGACGGCAAGCCCGAACAGGGAAACTTTGAATCATACGAAGACTACGCAGAGGCGCTTGTTGACTGGAAAGTCAGTGAGCGTCTCCAGGCACATGATGCTGAGCGTTCCGAAAGCATCGAACGGGAACGCGCAGCTCTGAGTCGTCAGGATGTCGTCGCTGCTCACCGTGGGCGAATCGACGCATTCAAGGAGGCTCACGAAGACTTCGATGCCGTCATTGAGAAGGCGAAAGACCTTCCGATGTCGAGACCAATGCAGGATTCAGTACTTAATTCAGACTCGGGACCGGCGCTAATGTATCACCTCTCACAGAACCCCGAAGAGTGTGACCGCATAGCCGGACTCAACCCGATGTCGGCAATTAAGGAAATGGGGAAATTAGAAGCTCGATTAGAGGATGCTTCCACAGGCCCGTCCTCGTCGGGACAATCATTTACCAAAGCACCAAAACCCATCAAGCCTGTTGGGGGCGGTGCGACAGCGTCATCGGTAAAAATGGATGACCTTCCGTATCAAGAGTATAAAAGGCAGCGGGAAATCCAACTCGGCATCAGACAACGATAGCCGGGAACTGGTGGTGCATTAGAGGAATAGTCTTATGGCGAATACGCTGTTAACTATATCTATGATCACGAGGGAAGCCCTTCGTGTTTTGGAGAACAACCTGACGTTCACAAAGGGCGTCAATCGTCAGTATGATGACAAGTTCGGGGTTGAAGGTGCGAAGATTGGCACCGTCCTGAACGTGAGAAAACCACCGCGCTATATTGGTCGCACGGGAACCGCGATTTCAATCGAAGACGCGACAGAGACCCAGGTCGCCGTGACACTCGACACGCAGTTCGGTGTTGATATCACGTTTACCTCGGAAGACCTCGCGCTGAAGATTGATGACTTTAGTCAGCGGTTTATTACGCCAGCGATTGCAACAGTGGCAAACAAGATCGACACGGCTGGACTCGCTCTGTATAAGGATGTCTATAACAGTGTGGGCACACCGGGAACCCCGCCAACTGCGTTGCTGACGTATTTGGAGGCTGGTGTGAAGTTGGACAACAGCTCTGCGCCGTTGGATGGACAGCGGTCGGTTGTTGTGACTCCGCTGATGCAAGCGAAGATTGTCGATGCGTTGAAGGGTCTGTTCCAACAGTCCTCGGCCCTTGCGACTCAGTATCGCAAAGGAACGATGGGCACAGCGGCTGGCTTCGACTGGCTCATGGATCAGAACGTCAACACGCATACGGTGGGACCGTTGGGCGGGACACCGCTCGTCAACGGCAGTACCTCTAGTGGCGCAACCACGTTGGTCACGGATGGCTGGACCGCATCTGCGGCGTCTCGACTGCTAAAGGGTGACATTTTCACCATCGCTGGTGTGAATGGCGTGAATCCACAGTCACGTCAGAGCACTCAGTTGGCACAGCAGTTTGTTGTCACCGCTGATGTAAGTTCTGACGGGTCTGGCAATTTGACTGCGGCAATTAGTCCAGCGATTACCAGTAGTGGAGCCTTTCAGACCGTCGATGCGTTGCCAGCAGATAACGCAGCGTTGACGATTATTGGCGCAGCCAGCACACAAACCTCACAGGGTTTGGCGCATCACAAAGATGCGTTTACGCTGGCAATGGCTGACCTCCCACTGCCGCAAGGCACAGACATGGCTGCGCGTGTGAGCGATAGTCAGTTGGGCATGTCGATTCGCATGATCCGCGATTACGACATCACGACTGATAAGTTCCCGTGCAGACTGGATGTGCTCTTCGGGTGGGCAACATTGCGTCCTGAACTCGCATGTCGAGTGCAAGGGTAAGTTGCTTCTAGTGGTCGATAGGGAGGGGGCAGCTTGCCCTCTCCCTATTCTTTTTTACGAGGTTAGCTATGAGTTACCCTAAGATGGTTTATGCACAGCGCGACGGTGAGGTTGTTCATACCGTCGTGAATACTCCTGATGAATTAAAAGCGTTAGGTTCTGGGTGGGCTGAATCTCCAGATGGTCCGTTCTCTGAGCCAAAGCGTGTGATTTCAAAAATTAAAAAAAGGCGGTAAGCAATGACGGCTAACGAACTTATTTCGCGTTCGTTAAAAACCATTGGTGTCTTAGCGTCTGGTGAAACCGCTGACAGTGACAGCGTGGCTGACGCACTGGTGGTGTTGAATAACATGGTGGATTCGTGGGCCACAAACCGTCTCACGATTTATACCACGACGCGCAACGTGCTCGATCTGGCCTCCTCGACGCAGGAGTATACGATTGGCACAGGTGGCACGTTTAATATCGTGCGTCCCGTAACGATTGAACGAGCCAGTATTATTCTGGATAAAAATGCGTCGGCGACAGAGAAGATTGAGCTTCCGGTAAACGGTCCACTCACCGTCTCAAGGTGGCAGGATATTGCGATCAAGGGAACGACAAGCACGTATCCTACGGACTTTTATTATGACAAGGCATGGACCGCAGGTCTTGCCAAGATCAGCGTGTGGCCGATTCCTGATAATAGCAACGTGCAGCTCGTGCTGTATGTGCCTACGGCGCTCACAGAGTTTGCCGATCTGACGACGGTCTATACCTTTCCACCGGGATATGAAGAAGCTCTTCGGTATCAGCTCTCTCTCCGTCTCGCTCAGGAGTTTGGGGCGCAGATTACTGGAGCACTGGCTGAGTTGGCGAGTGAGTCGTTTGCGAATATCAAGCGAGTAAATCTCTCAAAAGAAACGCTTGGCATCGACCCTGCGCTATCCACGAGTGGCGGGAAATATAACTGGCGCACGGATCAATACGCATGAAGTTTCCCGGTTTTGTTGGTTCATCATACGTGTCTCAGTCTCGCAGACTCGCCGCGCAGCGGTGTGTGAATTGGTATGTGGAAAATATTGAAGTTGGAGATGAGACGTTTAGTAGTGCGCTGTATCCAACACCTGGATGCGAGGAGCGTCACGTGTTTGACGAGTCTCCTGTGCGTGGGATGCTGGAGCATAACGGGCGCTGCTTTGTGGCAGTGGGACAGACGTTCTATGAGATTTACAGCGACAAGACTACAACACCGACTGTGCGTGGCACGATAGCTTATGCCACAACCCCTGTCATGCTCGTCGCCAACGATATGGGTGATGAGGTTTTCATCACGTCGGCTGGCGTGGGGTATATCTTCACGCTGAGCACGGATGCGTTTGCCACGGTGCTGGCGTCAGGGTCTGATCAAGGGGCGTTTCTTGACGGGTTCTTTTTATCCCTCGATGACTCCACTTCGACGCTACGGCTGTCGGACTTAAACGACGGAACCACGTGGGATGCCACGCAGTATGCCCAACGAACAGCTGGCGCTGACCCGTGGCAAGCTGTTGTGGTAACGCATCGTGATATCTGGCTCTTTGGAAAGCAGTCATCAGAGGTGTGGTATAACGCCGGCACGAGTCCATTTCCATTTGCTGCGATACCGGGAGCGTTCTTAGAGCAGGGGATTGTTGCGCCCTACTCAGCGAAGCGTCTCGGGAATACGGTGATGTGGTTAGGAAGCAGTGATGATGGGGCCGGAGTGGTGTGGATGGCGAGTGGGTATTCCCCACAGCGCATCAGCACACATGCCGTGGAATACGCCATTCAGGGGTATGTTCGTGCGGGGATAAGTATTACTGATGCTGTGGCATGGACATATCAGGAGGATGGTCACAACTTCTACGGATTAAACTTTCCAAGCGCCAAGGCGACGTGGGTCTTTGATTCATCGACGGGACTCTGGCACGAACGTGGGACGTGGAATATTGAAGACGTGGAGTATAAGGCGTGGAGACCGCAGTATCACGTCTATGCGTTTAATAAGCATCTCGTGGGAGACCGTTCGACTGGCACGGTGTATGAGATGTCGATTGAGAAGTTTACAGAGGCCGGCGGTGGTCCCATTCGTCGCCTTCGTCGGACGCCACACGTGGCGGCGAACGAGGATTGGATGTTTTATAACTCCATGCAGGTTGAGCTCGAAACCGGTCTTGGGTTAAAGACGGGACAGGGAAGTGACCCGCAGGTCATGTTGCGGTGGAGTGATGACGGCGGGGAGACGTGGGGGAATGAGCGGTGGGCCTCTGCTGGAAAGCGAGGGAACTTTGGAGTCAGAACAATTTGGCGGCGGCTTGGTCGTGGGTATGACCGTGTGTATGAGATTGCGGTGACTGACCCCATTCCGTGGCGCGTGATTGGGGCATATATAGATTTCAACGTGACGAATCGGTAGCGTATGGCATTATCGCAAGTTCCATTCAGAACACCAATTCTGACGGGCTTTCGTGAGCTCGTGACACGTGAGTGGGTGCGCTATCTTCAAGCGGCGGTTGATGTGTTGAATAATGCGGCTCGAAAGCTGTCACTCGCAAGTCAGACAACGCAAGCCGCATCGTTGAGCGCAACAGCACTGGAGACAGGTGCATTGAATCCCGACGTGTATCGGGTGAGTTATTCTGCGAGAGTGACGCGGGCGGCATCCACGAGTTCAAGTTTGACGGTCACAATCTCCTGGATGGACGGAGATGTGGCTCAAACGCAGAGCGGGGCGGCGATGACCGGAAACGCCACGACGACGCATCAGAACGGGTCATTCTTTATTCATAATGGCCCCAATAGCGCAGCGACGAATGATGTGGTGAAGTATGCCACGACCTATGCGTCAGCGGGTGGCACGACGATGCAATACAGTCTGTATGTGTTGATTGAGTCGGTGTCATGATTCGTGAGGCGATAGAAGATGACATTCCCGAGATGGTGAAGATGGGGGAGAATTTTATTACTTCGACATCGTATAAGGATGTTTTATCCTTTAACGAGGCGCAGTTAGCCACAATGATGCGTCGGTTGATTGATACCGAGACGGGGCTCTTGATGGTTGCTGAGTCGAGTCACATCAAAGGCGGGATTGGAATGGTGGTCTATCGTCATCCGATGTCTGATGAGCTGGTCTCCAGCGAAGCGTTTTGGTGGATCAACAAAGAGGACCGCTCTGGATTTGATGCGGTTCGGTTGGTGCTAAAGGCTGAGGAGTGGGTGAAGTCTAAAGGGGCGAGGTGGGCACACATGGTTGCACCAGATGAGAAGGTAGGAAAGTTTTATGAGCGCCTCGGCTATACCCCTCTGGAGATGCACTATACAAAGGCGGTGCGCTGATGGGGATGTTTGGCGGGGCTGGCGGAACACAAGACCTTGATTTATTGCCCGTGACACGAGGGCCACTGGATGCGCGAGGAGCGGGAGGAGATGATATGGCTATAGCAACGGGAACAGCAATGTTGATTGGTGCCGGTATTCAAGGGGTTACAAGTATATACGGGGCAAAGAAGGCGGATCGCATTCAGCGCGAAGGGATGAAACAGGCTCAAGCCAACCTTGACAGAGGTCGGAGCGCAAGAACTAAGAAGTGGAACGAGTGGTATAAAGGACAGGAACCTGTAAGAAATGCGAGAAGGCAAGCTTCATTGTCTCGGGCGAGAGCACTGGGTTTCTCTACAAGCGAGGGAACGATGGCTCAGTTGCCGGCTCGGTCGGCGGCTAATGTTCCGGCTGAGACGCCGGCTGAGACTCCATCGGTCATGGCTCGTGCGCGTGAAGTTCCACCGCCGGGAGGTTGGGCGGGAACAGGAGCCGGTGCCGGTCGAAATGCTCCTGAAGGAATGGGGTTTATGGGTGCAATGGTTCCAGATGACAGTGGTGGCCGTGTGCCGATGCAGACAGCTGAGTTAATGACCGGGCCAGGTGTTCCTGTCCCTGCTCCCGTTCCATTGGGAGCTGCTGATGCCGCCTTTATGGATGAGGATGAACGGCTTGCGAGAGCGCGTGGAACACTGGGTCCACAGATGCCTACGACAATGGGCGGTTTGTACGGATAAGTAGAAGGAGTCTAGTATGGCGTATGGAACATACGGCAGTGGATTTATGCCTGACCCACAAGAGCTAAGTTCGGGTACGGCTAAACAGCAAAATCTAGCACAGCAGCAGCGTCAAAACCAACAGGCTGAGCAGGATCGTAATGCTGAACGTGGTGGCGATGGTGGCGGTGGCGGTGGCGGGAGTGCGGGTGTCTTGGACCCGTGGGCGAACGCTCCCTACGAGAAGTGGGACCCGTCAAAGTATGGCGGCGGCGGCGGTGGTGGCGGCGGTGGCGGCGGTGGTGGCAACATCGCCAAGATGAAAGATTTTAGTTACGATAAATTTAAGTCCGACTCCTACGGTGGGAAGGACATCGAGTCTCGTGACATCGGGTATAAGAAATTCGATGATATAGCTAAGTATACCCCGTATGAGGGCGGGTATACCGCTGACAGATTCGGACAGAGCACTGACCCCTATCGTGGGGATAAGTTTGCGGCTCCGAGTTATCAACAGGCGCAGGAAGACCCCGGTTACCAGTTTCGTCTTCGACAGGGACAACAGGCGCTGGAGAACTCGGCGGCAGCGAAGGGCATGTTGAGGACTGGCGGCACGATGAAGGGGTTGATGGATTATAACCAAGCGGCTGCGAGTCAGGAGTATGACAAGTCGTATGGTCGGGCATTGGGCGAATACCAGATGGGGTATGGGCAGGATGCGACGGCTGATCAACAGCGGTGGGCGCGAGAATCGCAGAAGTTTGGGATGAACCGACAGGCTGGACTTGACCAGTATGACCGGGACTTCCA
>TARA_R110000824_G_scaffold126153_1_pt1 | contig 12511 bp, 7 predicted proteins | sample TARA_R110000824 | Tara Oceans TARA_R110000824 (sample SAMEA4397747) | marine metagenome | biome: Polar Biome; feature: [MES] marine water layer (ENVO:01000295) within the mesopelagic zone...; material: water (ENVO:00002006), including particulate matter (ENVO:01000060) such as...... | reverse complement strand
GATTATAAGTCTTTTAAAGAGTCAACCGCAACGGTTTCTCATGAATTATTGAGCAATGAGTTGATGGGCTTGAGCCAAAAAGAAACTGGAAAAGCTTTTGAAGACAAGGTTCAATGGATGGTTTTCAAAGTCAAGCAACGCGCAGCGACTAGTTATAGTGCCTTATCATCTGATGGGAAAGTCGAAGTCAGTACCACCGAAACACAAGTGGGCGATATTGGAACGGTTGGTACCATGGAAGCTGCAGCCTCTGCCGCAGATTCTGGCTATGATTATGGTTATAATTGGCCTTACGATTATTTCTCTTTTGTCGAATTGGTGAAAATTGAATCAAGTGTTATGTTTGGCGACACATCAGGCGTGGCCGCGGCTGTCCGCGGTGGCGGCTCGCTAGAGCAGCTTCAGGCTGGCGCCGGTATTGCCGCCACCCAAGAGCGCGTTGCCGCCAATAGAACCCCCGGCTTGAGAGTGATGGGCACCGGAGGCCCTCGCGCCAGCTTCTCGCCCGGTGGCCCAACGAGCGTGCAAAGCGTAGGTAGCCGATTCGGCACCGCAGGATCGACTTACCAAGCAACAGGAATATCCTTTGGTGGCGGGAGTATAGGATAAGGAATGAATCATGTCGTTTTTTAATAAAAAAGAAGAAGTAATATATTTTAAGCTTACCCCATATGGCAGGCATCTGCTCTCTATGGGTAAATTTAGACCAAAATATTATGCATTTTTTGATGATAACATTTTGTACGCACCAGAGTATGCGAATTTTGTACAAAAGCAAAATGATGTAGAAGGTAGAATTCAAGATGATACTCCATATACAAGGGCACAGCATTCTTATAGTGGCGTTGAAAGAAACTTGAATAGCGTAAGGAGAAACTGTATGACGGGTCAAAGCGAAATTGTTAGGGAACAACACGATGCAGATAAACACTATGTTATGTCGGCCCCGCTTGGAACTTCTGATATAGCATCAGAGTTTGCTCCTGCTTGGCAAACCATATTTTTGCGCTCTGAACTATCAAGCTCGGTTGGTTATTCAACTGGATCTTTTGCTACATCTCAAATACCACAATTAAACGTCAAAGTTCCATATGATATTCTTGTTGTCGAAGAGAGCGAAGAGGCCAGCTGGACACCTAAAAATATAACATCTTATAAAACTGAACCATTTGAAGATGGCACATCAATTGCTGTTGAAGGCGAATATGTCTTGCTTGATATATTGGAAAGTAATACCGACTTTCTAAAAGACAATTTTTATATTGAAGTGTTTGAAGTAGAGAAGGAAAATACATCAGGATCTGCTTATACTCCCGGAGTCCGCGATTCTAGAAGACGAGAAAGGTTGGTTCCACTAAGTTTTTTGAAAAGGCCACAAGAAATTGTAGATGAAATATTATTAGATGAAAATGAAATAGAACAGATCGATCCTGCTTTTGAATTAGATGAAACATATGTTGAGTATTATTTTGATATTAAAACTGATAATCACATATCTCCCATTGAAATTTGCAAATCAGTACAAAGGTTAGAGCGTAAAAATATTTATTTAGATATTGGTCTCGATCCCGCCATCGTGTGCGATGATCAGACAACATCTGCCAATATTAATATGACGTATGGTACAGACATAACCGATGAAGACGAGGATCAATGTTGATTATAATACTAGTTATGCGTAGGACTTAAAACATGCCAATACCAATTATAGAAAATGAGAAATGTCTACCCTGTCCGACAGCAATATTTAAAATTATTAAATGCCGTAGATCATCCGAAATTTCAGACACGAAATCGGGCAGTGGATACAAAGGGGTGGCGGATATATGCAATCCACATGTAGACCCAGATGTTAGTGCAGTTCCGATTACTGATAAATTTGGTAAAAGAGATTGGGTATTTCCTGGCGATACCGCTCCAAAATTTGGCGGACCATATGGCGAAGGTTTATCAACTTCTGAGCCCTCTGGAGCCGCAACACACGGGCAGCTACTCATTGATGTTGTTGTTTGTTTATATGATCGAGTTGATCCTTATGGCATGGCAGGCTGGTTTAAGAATGAAACATTAACAAAATTTATGAAATTATATGTTGTACAATGCACTAGCGCCGATGTTGCAATGGACTTGCAAAGAGTTATGGGAAAATCTGGATTTGAAAGCATGTTGAACAATGGGGTTCCTAAAATTAAGGCTTTGGAAGCAAAACACATAAGCTTAGATAAGCAGGCTAGTATAAAAAAATTCTTGCCCATAGTTGATGAAACAACTGGAGAAAAAATTTATAAGATTGAATATAGCTTCACTTTTGCATTACGAAATCACAAAGTAGATCATTTAAGCTATTATGCTGGCTGCTTCTTTGATATGAGCGAAGTTATCAAAGAATATAATATAGATGCATGCACACTCAATGACAGTAGAATGATCTGTAAAACATCCTTTATTAATGTTTTCAACAACGGTGTCAAAGAAAATGACAAAAGAATCAGATGTGGAAGGCCATTGGATATAGTTGTCGCACCATTTGATACTGAAGAAGAGGAAGAAGAAGCAACCGTTCAAGAATTAACAGGCCGCCGACTACCATATTTTTCTAGCTTATGCATGTCGCGTGATTGTGATAATAATTGTAAATTTGTTTTTGGCATAGACTATAAAAGAGTTATTAGAGAAAAGTCTCGTTTTGGCTATTTGGTAACAAGTCCGTATGTTGATATTGTTAATGAAGTTTTAAGGGCAACGAATATTAACGACATGACAATATTCAGAATCGACAATTCTCATTCGGCAGATGAGCAAGCTTTTTCTAGTATATCTAGCGGCATGCCCGAAGAGGTCGCGACCGCGGCCGGTATGACTGCTGAATCAACCGCAGTTAAAGCACCTTATGAAGTTGTCAAAAATCATAAAAAACAGTTTCCAATTAAAGGTAAAAAAATCATTTTATCTCGATCAGACCTCGCGGAAACCCCAGTGCGCGCCACCGGAATGCCAATAAATGAAATTCTTGGTACATTGGATGAGGTTTCTCTTTTTTATGTATCTAGTTTAGCTTCACCTTTGGCTTTTAGACACTTTAATATTGGTGATTTTCAAATTGCTCTAGTTCAGGGCATGGGCATTTATCAATATGGTGTAAACCTTCAAATTCAAGACAATATTGCTAGATATTTGTTAAACAAAGTTAAGCAATTGCGTAGAATGTTAGCTCGGCTAGAACTTTATTACGAAGAGGCAATCCAGTCTTGCAATTATAATAGCTATACAGAATCGTTTTTTCCACATTATATACAATCACTTCATGATAGATACCCTCTTGCAAAACGATGGCGTGATCCAGTATCAAACATTATTGATATAAACAAGACTTTTTTCTTTACAGATTATCCAACATCATCAGAGCTTTCAGAACTGGCTCAAAGTTTGCTGTATAAGCTGAACCCACACACGGCCTCACCTGAATCTATTTTAGAAGTTGTAAAATATATTGGTACGACATTGACAATGTTACATGAACATGTTGGAAAAGATGAAACTGATATTTCTTCTTATTTTACTGGCCCCGGCTCTCGCACAGAATTCGCGGGAACGGCATTCGGATTGTCAGCATCTCCAGGAACTCATCCTGCTTTAACATCTGCTGAGACCAAGAAAAGGAATCTTTTAGAGATTGAGCACCTTTTTAAAGAAAGGTTTGATACCAGCTTGCTCAATAATACTGGATTTGATTATTTAAGTTGTGATGGTGCTGACGAAACCGATGTATTATGGGATGAAACGGGACTTTAGTTTAAGGAGTTAACTAATGGCATATGGAAAAGGCGGCGGTGGCAAAACCCCTACAAACGGTAGACGCAGAAGAGGCAGAAATGCCCGCTCTGTTACTAACGGCAGCAAGCCCGCGTCTGTCGGAATGCAGGGCGAATCACGCCCCCAGGAACGGCCGCATAAAAGTGCAATGCGGGGCACGGCCGGCCTCGCCCAAGAACTAGCTTTAATAAATAAAGATCAATACAGCGGCGCCGGCCTAACCATGGTAACGCTAGATAGTTTCAACGAACGAATTGGTATGGAAGCACAAAAAGCTGATATGTTTGCTCAAGCGCTCGGCGTCGGATCATCCGACGCCCCTCGGATGAGCGATAGCATCACAGTAACCCCTGCCAGAATTGCAATTGATGGTCAAGAATACAATATGATGAATTCTAATGACTTTCTTAATTCAGCAAGAATGACTAAATTAATTGCACAAATGCAAACATATCAAAATGAAAATAAAACGCGCCCAATAAATAATTATGATTCCTCAGATAATCCAAACTTGGCCAATAATGCCCCAGTGTTGGATTTGTTTGCTTCAAAAAATATTACCTTAAAACCAAGAAAAATAAGCGCTCAGCAAGTAGCAAATGATGCTTTAAGCGGCCTTCAAACAGATCCTCTTGATAGCTTTGATGAATCGCGCGCTGCAATTACTAGGTGTTTGGTAAATCATTTTGTTGACCCTCGCGAAAGTTTGGGAAAAGGTTCACGCTTCCCTCGCGAAAACTTATTAATCGAAGACACAACTAAACGAGATTGCAGTACTTGCACTATTGAAGGTTTAGAAGATATTGGATCAATCGATCTATCTTCTCTTAATACTATGACCATTAGCACAGAATTAAAACAACAAGCCTTCCAACTATTGGGGGGCGCCACGCAACAAACTTCTGGTGGCGGCGGCAACATGATTGAGAACGTTTTTAATCAAGCCGATGTTCCGTTTCAAATGGGCGTCATGGTCGCCAGCGCCGGCCTAGCCCCCCAAACAGTTACAATTTCAGAATCGTTGCCATCAATAATATTGTATTATTCAATGATACAATATGTCGATGTATTTATAGGATATCAAACATCAAATACTGGCAAAAAATTAATGAAGTCTCCCATTTTTTCTCCTTTAACTCAAGATATGCTAACTACGCTACAAACTGCTGGCTTGCCGGTTCTTTGTAGGTTTAGACCATACGATGTTACTTCGACAATCCCTACTCCTAATCCTGCATACTCTTATTCCTCACAGGGCGCATTGCCAATTTTTAATTCTTGCTTTTTGCTTACTCCGGGAGAAGTAGATGCATATGCTTCTGTAATTAATCCGGCCGTCGCAACCGAACTTTATACCGAAGGTTGTGAGTACTACTATTTTGATGATGCTGAAATGTCACAAGATTATAGCGGCTATTATCATATTCACTATGATGGCACGGCCATGGCCGACGCCACACACAACCCAGCCATTGATCATGATCTTTTATATTCGTATAGCGCTGGCCCCCATCCAATGGGCAGCCCTCCCGCGAAACCTCTCGGATGCGCGTCAACAGGCGCAGATGTTGTAATTGCCGAAGGATCTGGTACCACTAATGGCTCTTCTATTGTTGACAATTTAGATAAGCAAATTACAGATTTTTATTTAAACGGTGGAGAAGTTAATATAAATGAAGTCCTCATCCAGCTGGCCATCGCGCGAAGTGCTGGCCGATGAAGTACTATGAGATCAAATTTGATTTAAGTTGCGCGCAAAATATGATTAAATTAACTAATTATTTATTACAGGAAAGATAAATGTCATCTGGAAAAAATCTAAAAATTGTAGATATTGAATTAACTAGGCTTAAAGGCGCAAATGATGCCGCCGGTGGTGTTAAAGATAGGTTTAGATTTACAACAAAAAGATATTATCATAACTTTTTAGCCAAACAGGCTAGAGATGATGTCATCATTATTAAAAAATCTGATAGATTAATATATGGTAACAATCCTCCTGTTAATATTCAGCGCGCTGGGCGCCCTGGCACAATTCCGGAAGCCATAGAAGATCAAGGGAACGAAAGATTAAGATATTCCAATTCACCGATTGCAGAAATACATTTTGCAGAGGCAAGTGAAAGATGCACATCAAAAATATACGAAAAAAGACAATCAGTTCGAATTGTTGGTAATGGCTCTTTTATAAGAAATGACACACAATGGAGATCATATATACTAGGTGGCGCCTATCAGGGCCCCGCGGGAGAGTTGGAAACAGGCTTGGAAGCGGCATATGGCTCTGGCCTTCAAACCGGAGAAGTTGAATCCGTTTCCCCGGGTTCTGATAAAAAGGTTAATGTTGATTCTCATGGTAGGTCGGGCTTGGGATCTGTTGATTCTTCTGAGGCTTCGGCTCAAATAGATTATAATCAAACAACAAACTATCCGCAGGTTATAAAAACTGAAGAAGTTTATTATGATCATTGTTTTTCACTATCTTTGCCTTTTTCTAAGAGAGAAACAGAGCTTTTATATGGAAATGTTGGTTCGGTTTATGGAAATGTGGATTATGTATATAATTTTTTACAAGAAGATTACGAATCGAGCATAGTTGGCAAACAAGTATCAGAGCCGATATTGCCAAATATATATACTTTAATGGCCGCTTTTGATCAAGATACAAATGTCGGAATGAATGAAAATATTAAAAGACATGTCACCTTAGATAATTCTTTACCCTTGCCAGTTTATAGAAAAATGAAATCATCAAAATTTTCAGGAAATGTATTTTCAAATCGATGCGCTGTTGCTAGCCCGCCAACTGGAATGAACATGGAATATTTCAGAGATTGGTCTTTGCTTGGATTAGAGAGATATCTTTCAACAAATCGTAATGCCGCAGTCACACCTTTAGAAAAAAAATTCGCCAACATATTAATACCAGAGAAAAATATTCATTTAATCAATCAGTATAATGATAGTAAAGAAATGTTTCCAATGTATGCTGATATCTCCTTTACAACCGACACCTCCACAGAAATTGCTGAAGCCCTTTCTAACTTAAACTTAAACTGTTCTTTGATGAAGAGTATGTATGAACTTTTAACAACTCCAACGGACAACCAGTTAGATGCTGGAATTGAGACCGAGGGTGTTCCGCCGCCCACAGAAGATGGCCATGAGTGGGGTGGCGCCACGGGCGAATATCTAGAAGAAATAGTGACGGGGCAACAACAGGTCCAGGTACCGGGCGCCCCGTCAGCGCAGTATTCCAGATCCACTTTTATGGGCGATAGCGGCAATGCCGCCGGCGGTACGCTCCTCGGAAGCTCCTACACTGGCACTTCGTTGGGAGATCCCATCATAGGGGGTGGAAGTTCTTCTCCGCTCACATCCGGCCGCTATTCAAAATCTACAGAAAATCTTTCAGCCGGCCTGGGCTCCCAAACTGCTGAAGGTGTTGCGACTGCCGCTTCTGAGTATTTCGGAACTGCCGTTGATGCTGCCGTTGATGCTGCAGCTGACCCTTGCATGCCATCAGAAGCAATGCCATTATATAAGAATACTTTTATTACACAGGCTGATACTCCAACAATGGCGCCGGGCTCAACTGCATGTAGTCCAAAAATGAGCATTAAATCAAATATTACTCAACAATCTTATAGAATGATGGATTTAAATGAGTGGATGAATTATTTTCATTCAAACTTGGGGGCTCCTCTTGCGACATCTGGTGTGTTCTTCGGCCTTAGACAAAAGGGTATGGACCTTGCGCAAAATCCAACCACAGAATATGAGAAAAATTTCTTAATGATGATTCTTAAAAGTAAGATTCAAACAATCGTACAAAACAACATGAGAAGTTTTGATGATATTTTTGATGGAGATTTAGCCTATTCAGAGACGATAATGTATCGCATCGCAAAATATCGCGGCACCGGTGGAACTCCAATTCAAAATTATTGGATTTCTAATTCAAATAAGATAGATATGTTGAATTTTGTTGATACTCAAGTTAAATATAATAAAGAATATAGATATGTTGTGTATGCATATCAAGTTGTGCTTGGTACTAAATATGCATATAAAAACATATCAATTAGCAAAACAATAACTGAAGATCCTAAAGTATGTGTTGAGCTGTTTGATATTAAAACCGGACAACCCGTCTCACAGCGTGTACCTTTTGATGGTAAAATTAATCCAGTTACTAAAATTACAAAAATGATTCCTGTTACAAAAAAACAAAGATATATTGCTGAATTTGATGCCGTGGTTCGCCCTTCAGTTAAGGTGCTTGAAATACCTTATATGGAATTTTCAGCATATATTATTGACTCTCCACCAATGCCACCAGATATTAATATTGTTCCCTATCTTCATATTACAAATAAAATCAATATTTTTATGAATAATGGTGTCGGGAAGGAAACTATAAAATCAACACTTATTAATCCCATTGAAGCCAAGTTTATGCAAAAATATAGAAAAGCGAAAGGGCTGCAGCCTGGAGAATTAGTGACTTATGAATCAGACGATAGGCCATCAAATTTTTTAATTTTTAGAAAAGCAGGGAAAAAACCCACCTCTTATGCTGATTTTCGTGGAAGACTACATAGAAATGTAAATGTTACAAAAATAATTCCCGATAATCCAAATGAAAAGGAGCAAGTAAAAGGATCTTTTTCTTCAATTGCGATTAATGATAATATTTTACCAAATAAAAAATATTATTATACATTTAAATGTGTTGACTATCATGGTAATATTAGTAATCCAAGCCCTGTTTATGAAGTGGAAATAGTCGAAGAGAAGGGATCTTCATATTTTCTAATGCAAGCAGTGTCCTTTGAAAAAGACGAACCTCGCCAACCCACAATAACAGGTAAAAGATTATTGCATATAGCACCAAATATTAGTCAAAGACTAATTAACGAAGAGGCTTCTGGTTTTGATGAAGCCACTAGCGCCAAACAACTACGAAATAGAGTAGTTTTAGGGCTCAACGATGTCGGGCTTTGGAAGAAGGATTTTAAAATTAGACTAACTTCAACCAAAACTGGCAAAAAACTTGATTTAAACATTAAGTTCATTCCACAACACAAACGAACAAAATCAGATTTTCAATGTTAGTGGAATTATTTCAATTATATAACTATTTATTAGCAAGGAGTAGACATGGCGTTTTTAGATAACTCTGGTGACATTATACTAGATGCTGTTTTAACAGATACAGGAAGATATAGACTAGCAAAAGGTGATGGTAGTTTTAAAATATCAAAATTTGCATTAAGCGACGACGAAATTGATTATAGCCTATATAAGCCTAGCCATGCTAGTGGTAGCGCATACTACGATTTGACGGTTCTGCAAACTCCGGTTTTTGAGGCTTTTACAAACAACACATCTGTGCAAAAAAGCTTTTTAATCTCAATCTCTAGAACTAATTTACTCTATCTGCCAGTAATCAAGCAAAACACGATCTATACATCTGATGTTGCTGATCATTCAAGTGGATACTATATTGTATCTGTTGATGCTGATACAGAAAATCAATTAGCAACAATAACTACTGATAATACTGTACAGAATGGAATTATGTTTGGAGAAAATATTGAAAAGGGCACCGTTATTCGTGTGGATCAAGGTATCGATAATACCGCCGTCCCAGCCACTTTGGCATTAGATCCAGACCTTAAAGAGACGCAATATATTGTTCAACTAGATCATCGTTTGGGGGTTTTGTGCAATCCAGATTCTGGAACACCAGCAACACCATCATTTATTGATGACGATTTTATAGCTTCTTATTATTTTAGTCTAGGGACTGATACTTCACATGTGCAATCTATCAATGATACAACAAGCACTGGTATGGTTATTGCCGGAACAAGAGGCACCCTCTTTAGAACTAAAATTCAATCATCTTTAGAACTTAATACATCCACTTATTTATTTACTAAATTGGGCGCCCAAACTACTATTACCGGCAAAGACAACGACACTAAAACAATTCACGCGATTGATACTACCTTAAGAGTTCAAGGTGCAACTACTGGGTATGTGATTGACTTGCCTGTCAGATTTACAAAATATATTTCAGGATAAACCATAGGATTTTATAATGGCAACAACATTTAAAGCATTTAATACAGCTACTGACGTAATTTCTACAAGAACTTTGTTACACGAAGCAATTCCATTAACTGGAGCGCTTTTATCTGGTACTTATACAGTATCACCCAATACTGATGAAAATATTAAAAACTATTCTCATGGAATGTTTCAATCCTGTTTTGATTATCCATATTTGAGTTCTTCTGCAAACCATGTGCTAGATTTAACTGTTGGGTATGCTCCTGATTCTGCTTTATCGGGCGCCACCAATATTCAAAACGCTAAGAAAATCAATATTTATAATCAAATGGCTCAAGTTTTAATGGGCCACAGTGTTAGTGGTACAATTTTAAGATTTTCTAGAGATGGTAAAGTGATCGGCGGAAGCCGAAACATGAAAGAATGTATCTTTATGAATTTCTCCAGACTTTTGATTAAAGATGAAATTAAGAAAGGTTCCTTTACATTAAAGTTTGGTGTTAATCCTTATTATAGCAAGCCTTTTAGAAATGAGGGTACCCTTCCAGGTGGAATTATCAAGCTTCAAGATACAAATGCAGAAAATGATTATCGAGTTAATTCTCCAGCTGGAGAATATGGAATTTTATATTTGACCAATGATGTTGGCACACAAGGCTATGATGATGGCGACAACAGTAATGATAAGGTCGGTTTGTTGTTCTATCAAGCAGGTGTCGCTGTTATAACTTCTTCGGTTTTTCAGATTACTCAGACAGCTGGTGGTGTATTAACGGCTAGCGTTTTTATGTCAAATAAATCCTCGTCTGTACACATTGACACGGCAAAAAATAACACCCTTAAAACCAATATCAATGGTATATTGACCGGATCCGCAATTTCTGGAGCCTGCAGCGAGATTAGACATAGAATTTATGATGTTTCATTCAACAACACTACAGAGTTGAATTCATCGATTTACTTTTGCAGAGTTAATCACAATGATTACAACTATAGCTCAAATCCAACTTACTTAAATTCAAGCAAGATTCGAGTCAAGAACACTTCGACAGACTCTCCTGTTGCATATATTACTGGAATCGGACTCTACTCCCCAGACAATGAGTTAATGGCTATTGCAAAATTGTCCGAACCGCTTAAAAAAGACCCAACAAACGAGCTTACTTTAAGAGTTAGACTAGATTACTAAGGAGAGTTACCATGGCTCTATATGAATTTGGGCCTAATGACATCTTTTATAATCAATTAAAAGCCCACCCTGATGTCGAATTCGTTATTTATGACGGTAAGGTTTATTATCAGAATAAATCTAAAATTAGTGGTGCGTTTATTGACAACGAGTTGCACGTTCCAACTGGCCATATTAGTTTATATGAACTAAATGTTGACAGAGATTTTGATAAACATACGTGGGATCCGGATATTGATGCAGATGGTGACGGCTTTAATGAGGGCGCCGGCATAAAATCTAGAATATTTCCCTTTATTACAAAACAGGGAACTCGCGGCGGCTTTAAAACAGTATCAACATCTGTTTTTAATAGCCAATTTAATTATGGCGATATTATGACGGGCAGTTATCCAATGTCGTCTAGTATTAAAAGAAAATTTTATACTGCAAATTCGTCTAGAAAGCATATGACCGCTCTTAAAAATACTTTAAATCATTATATGCCTTTAAGTCGTCATTATTCTTATTCATCAAGCTTTGGCAATAAAGCCAGTCAATCTTTAAATTTAATAAGCATTCCTTCGATATTTTATGGATCTTCAATTAAGAAAGGAACAGTTAATTTAAATTTTTACATTTCTGGAACACTGGTTGGCCAACTTCAAGATCAAAATAGAAATGGTGAATTAATACAAGTTGCTCCAACCGGAAGCACTGGCTCTGGATCTGTAGCTGGTGTCGTTTTATATAATGAAGGTTTTATAATCTTAACTGGTGCAGCGCCTCAGTTTGCATTAGAAACTGGAACAGCTAGAGACTATATAAATGATTTATCAAACCTACAAACGTCATCGTGGATTTATTATGGTTTTGGCGCTAACGACAGTACCAGCCAAACTGCAACTTTAGCTTCCGCTAGCTTTAGTTTAGACTTTAAAGGTACAACTTATGTGCCAACTATGACATTATTCGCACACGCAAACAGAGGAGAACTTAACTGGTCAAATAACCCAACTTATGTTGTTAAAGACCCCCCGGCGCCTTATGTTTATTCTTCTTCTTATAGTTTTCATGAAGCCGCCGAGGTGAAAATAAAGAACACTATTTCATCATCTTATTTATCTCCGACCGGAAGCTTCAGAAAACAAACATTTATTACAAAAATAGCGATTTATGACGACAAAAGGAATTTAATTGGTGTTGCCTCGGTGGCCGAACCGGTGAAAAAAACGGAAAATAGAGATTTTACTTTTAAATTAAAAATGGATTTCTAATGATATTGGGACTTGACGTTTCTACCAGTATCACTGGAGCAACACTATTAAACGAAAATGAAGAGATCGTTTTCAACGAAGCGTGGGATACAAGAAAGTTTAAAGATTTTTTTGACAAAGCAGAATTTGTAAAGGAAAGGATAAAGCATGTTTATGGAAATTATAGCAATCA
>TARA_R110000824_G_scaffold221481_1_pt1 | contig 12519 bp, 17 predicted proteins | sample TARA_R110000824 | Tara Oceans TARA_R110000824 (sample SAMEA4397747) | marine metagenome | biome: Polar Biome; feature: [MES] marine water layer (ENVO:01000295) within the mesopelagic zone...; material: water (ENVO:00002006), including particulate matter (ENVO:01000060) such... | reverse complement strand
GCATCAAAATAAGTAGGATCTACAACCCTTTTTCTAACGCTAGGAAATAACCAAAACAACCATCTTATAAGAGATATATCATCAATCCACCCCTGCTCTAAGGTATAGGCGGTAGACAAAAGAATATCTACACCGCCTTCATTTATTTTAGGGAATGTTACTCTATTACTGAAGGGCCAAAATTTTCTTTCGAAGAATTTGAGTAGAGGCCCTCTCTTTGATGAGTTTAAATCAGAGCCTAGTATGGTTGCCTTTATAGCAGGATGGGTGTGCAGGTCTGCTACTGTGGCTTCTTTGTGAATAGTTTTCCAACTCATTTTATTTTTCCATATAGCTTTTGGATTCTTGGAATATCATCCCTCTCTTGGGGGGTTGCAATGTTGGAAGAATAATAAGGATACATTAAAGCGCTTTCAAAGCCAGAATGACCGAGGCCCAGTAAGTGTCCTATTTCGTGAGCGCAAACAGAGCGAAACAGAATACCGCTTTTTTCGGGGTCCGTAGTCCAGCTTTCGGCTGTGTCGAACATAGACCATAGCTGACCATCATAGTTCGGAGAACTTGGCAATTGCGCCCACGCTAAAACGCCACCGCTTCTCCCAAATCCAGATCTGCGTTTGCGGCTTACGCCAATAACAATATCCACTGGCTGATTGTCTTCGGCCTTAGAAAAAGAAATATTGGTAACTTCAGACCAACAATTAAAAGATTTGGCTATTTCAGAATCCCAAACATCGGCTGAGAAGTCATTGTCTCTACTGCTGATTTGGTAGATTAAATGAGTATGTCCATTTTTAGTGTTTGTGCCTCCCCATTTGTCTGGCCGAAAAAGTCCGCTGGCACTAGTTTGTGTTAAACAATGAACACATGCTTTATCTTTGCCAAAAAGACCTTTTTTAGTTGGAGAGTAGCACTCAAGTGGTTCTTGCCCCTTGGCCGTTCCCACATATCCAAATGTGACGCCTAAAATAGAAGCTAGGCTGCTTTTTAATACATCGCGGCGGTGCATAATACGCTCCCCCCTTTCGTGTTAAATTATCTACTTATGTGTTAGTCCTTTCAAAAAAGCCCTAGATGAATTTTTCCAAGAGAATTTATTCACCGTGTCCAATCCAGCCTGATTGCAATCTAGGTTTCCAGATTGTTTCTTTTCGTGGATTAATCGAAGACTATGAATAATTTGATCTTTTTGGGATGTGGATATTTCGGCCCACCTTCCCTGTCCAAAAAACCAAGCTCCATCATGTGCTACTTCTAAATTATTGACTTCTATCAAACTTGAATTTTCGCTATTGCAAAACTCAGTGTGTCCTGAGTAATTAGTAGCGATAACATGTTTTCCGCAAGCCATCATCTCTAGTAGTTCTAAATTCCAACCTTCTGCTCTAGATGGAAATACCCCACAGTCTGTCTGTCGCATGATATTATACACATTTTTTTGTGTTTTTTGTCTAGAAATAAGCGTTACCTTATCTGACAGTTTGCATGTTTTGTACATTTTTTCCCACTCTTCGCCCTTTCCTTGGGGGAAGGGGTTTTCGCACATCATCCACAATTCTACGTTATCTTTGGCAGAAAAAGCGGCATTAAAGCACTCTAATATAACATCGTGTCCCTTTCTTTTTTCCCATTTTCCGCAGTTAAAAAACACGGTATTCTCTCGGCTGATACTAGACGGCTCGAAAATATTCGCATCAACTCCTAACGGGACTACGTGTGTGGGAATATTTATATTATTTTTATGGATTATTTCTTTGGCCCATTCGGAGCAAACAAACAGCACGTCGCAATAACGCAGGCTGTTTTTCTCAATGTCAGTAAAAGTTTCTAGTTCGAAGATAGGAAACCCTACATGAAGACCCTTTCCAACGTGTTGCTGTAGCTCATGCTGGTGCCATATCTTAACTGACGGGGAACCAAGAGGCAGCGATTGTCTAGCGTTCATTATCGTTGTTTGTAACACATCGGCTCTCGGCAGTTCTTCCGGGTGCCCAATTGGCCATAGTGACACCTCGTGCCCGTCGTCATGGAGAGCGCACAGTATGTTATATGCGGCCACTCCGTATCCCAAGCTATTGATAGGGGCCGTGAGGTTTATCTTCATTTCTTTTCTCCTATAAAATCTTCTATGTCCCAAGATGCCCTATTGTCATGTTTCTCAACTTTATTCCAGTTTTCCCAAATTGCCTGCTTGTTTCTTTTTTGTATAATAATAATATTAGAGTCTTCATGGTGCAAATAAATAGCCTTAATCATGTCAAATCTATCTGTAGCAACAAGCAAAGCTTCCGTGGTGTCTTCTATTCTCCTGCTGTCATGAAGTATAATGGTATTAGCTTTGTCAAAAAATTTATTCATCCATAGTTTTCTAAGGGGGGCAAAGCCATCAATCCACAATACGTCACATTCAGGAATATCGTCTGGCAGCCCATTGAGTTTATAAGGTTTTCCAACCTCATTCAAAGTAAGGGTGGGTTCGCAAGTTTTGTTGGGAATCTGGTCAATTCTTCTGGTTGTAATGTCGTACCACTCTTTGTTTGTTTCGTATGAGTGTAGCTCTTTCGCGCACCTAGCAAGGATGAGCGTACTGCCGCCCATTCCGAACTCGACAACCTTCTTGTTATTACACCATTCGCAAAGTTGGACTACGTCATTTCTGCTCAAGTCCCCCTGAATGGTAACTGTTTTTGGGTCAATATTCATCATACATCTCCAGAAAAGATTGAGATACTTCAGTAGGCAATGTAGCGATATCGTTGTAAGATATCGTATCGTGGCAACCTCTTGTGTTATATTCAGTGTTATTAAACAATAATTCTTTTTTGTGTGTAATCCCAACAGACTCAAGCATTACAGAAGGACAGTCTTTGATTTTATACTTGAAATCACATCGCTTGTTTGTTTTATTGCTCCATCTTACATAAAAGCTCACCGCCTTTTCTAATTCGCTGTCTAAATCTTTAATGTCTGGCAAGTATTTATATATAAATCGGGTATAGTCTCTGGCTTGTTTTGGATTAAACAGTCCTATGTGAAGCATGGAAGATACCACATCGTATGGATTTCGGATAACATGTATAACTTTTGTGTTTGATAAAACGCTTTCGTTTAAAAAGGGAACGGCTAGCCAGCTTGAGTCAGCTTCTTTGTTTTTAAGACTCGTGTTGTCATACCCTCTTACGGTGAAAATCTCCTCATGGCCTGTTTTAATGCCAGCGCTTTCTAACAATTTGTACATATACCCAGTTCCAGATCGAGGCACGCCGGTAACCAAATATTTTAACTTGCTACTGTTCATTATTCTAGAATCAATTTATCCCTATAGCTCATAACTTCTTCGTAGTTTGGTATAACTTTTGAATAAACTTCCTCGTTATTCAGTTTAATTTGTGGCGATAGCATTTCTTTCCATTTATTATTAAAAATCGACATGCCTAAAAAATTAACAACATCAAAGAAGCATTCATATATTTTGTCTGTGTTGTAAGTACTTCCATACTCTATAAACATAACCGACTTACGAACCCCCCACCCGTCTGGTAGGCGAGGTCTTAAAACCTTGTTCCATCTTTTTTTAGCGGCCCTGTACTCACTCTTCATTTTTCCTATGTTAACCGCTGACCGCATTTTGTTGCTATACAATTCCTGTCTTCGCTGATATCTTTTGCTTTTAAGAATCGCGGGCGTCTTGTGCCATAATTGAAAGTCCGAAGAAACAGAATCATTCATATATCTAGATAGAAAAACGTCCACGTAATGTTTTCTATACATAAATATAACATTGTTCATAGTGTTAAGCAGGTGCAAATTTTCTTTCGTGGTGAGGGCAAAGTCTACGTGTTTAATCAGTTGAACGCCTTTGTCTTCTAGCATAGAGCGAGCTTCTTCTAAAGATCTTGTTTTTGTTTTCATACTTTCGTCGCTGTAGACTTGGCAGAAGCCCCCGCGCCAACTAAACGGTTCTCCCGCACATCTTAGTCTACAACTTTGTCGAATTGCTCTAACCATCGAGGTAGTTCCACATCGGGGGCAGATCCCGTATATCATATCCATCCAAGATTCTCTTCCCAGTCATGCCCATTCCAAAATACCACACGACCATCTTCCAATGTTGCAGCCTCTTTGCCTTCTATAGTAAACATGTCCTCGTGCTCCACATAATGAACTACGCCATCAAACCATATATCTTTCTTGTTTTTATTTTCTTTCCTAAATAGATACTCTTTGAGATTGTCTTCATATTGAGATATATCTTTACCAAGCCTAATATCATAAAGGGGCCCCATGTCTAAACACATGCCTGTCCCGCTTTCGTTTATGCATCTTTCTACGTATTTGTTAAAAAAGGGGTCTTTAACTACCAAAGACAATTCTTCGTGTCTTGGGTGTGTTTTTTCCTGAACAGCTTTAGTGGCCCATTCGTCAAAATAATCGCCGTGCCCTAAATCTCTGATAAAATCGGGTTCAATTATTTGCAATTGAACAAGGTCCATCTCATATTTTTCGCACATAATAATAAAGTCTTTTATCTCGCAAAAATTATTTTCCTGAACTACCATGCTCGCGTGGAATCTGTTTATTTTTCCAGATTTACGAAGCTGGTGTATAAATTCTAGGTTTTCTTGCAATTCATTCCAGTCGCCGCCACGACGATTTATTTGATACGTGTTCTCTGAGGCGGCGTCAATGGAAACTGATACTAGGTTAATTTTATTCTTAACGTAATTGCTCACGCTTTCCCAATACTTTTTAACAAGAAGCCCATTTGTGAGAATGGTAATATCATCTAAGGTGGGGGCGTCTTCTTTTCTAAGTGTCTGTAATAGTTTTCTGAATATAGGACTAGCGAAAGCGTCTCCCGAAGCCGTTACAGTTAGGCAGGACAAGTCAGTAAACCCTTCTTGCATAAGCTTGTCTTGTAGTTCTAAAGCCTCTTCTCTTTTTTTGCCAAAAAGCATAATTATGTCTCTGCGACACGAAGGGCACGAAAGGTTGCACGACCTATCATAATCACAATTAATAATTCTGGGGCCGTGATCTAGTTTTGTCTTGTTGTTTTTTATATCGTGATAAACTATGGGATTTTCTTGTTTCATCTTTTCTAGAGTAGAGACTTCTCCTATTTTTGATTGCAGCAGGGGGCACGACTTTTCGTTGCAGTATTTAAAAGACCCATCTAGTATAGACCTTCTAAATTCTTGAGCTTTTTCGCTATTCCACACTTCTTCCATTGAAGACTCTTTTAGATTTCCATACGTATACCCACTAATCCACGGGGGGCAGCACGGTGTGACGTTTCCGTTATCCAAGAGAGAAAACCACTGAAATGGTCTAGTGCAGTAATATTGTTCCTCTTTCACTGATTGGCCCTTTCGAAATATGAAGACAGATTAGACATGTCTATAAAGCGTCTGTCTTGAAGCTGTTCGCTTTTTAACACCTCCATAAAAGACTCGCACTCAGGATGATCCATCCTCCATACCGCCCTCTGGTTAAACGTGTCTTTGTCCCAAGTGTTCCAGTCGGTAACCATCGAAAAGTAAATGCCGTCAATACCCCCAAAAGAACGCGCCAAGTCTACAAATTGGGGCATCTCTTTATAGTTTAGGTCTTGTACTACAAAGTCAAGCCTTAACATATCCATTTTGTTTTCAAGTCTCTTCTGACCTAAAAATTTTGTATTCTCAACCAGCAGGTCCCAATCTCCATCTCGCCTAACCACATCGTAAGTGTCGGGAACGGCAGCATCAAAAGAAACCATAACAAGATTCAGATTGCTATGTATCTTGTGGATACTGTCCCACATCTTAGGAGTGAACATTACTCCGTTAGTTTGTAGGTCAATTTTTACGTTGGGATATTTTCTACCATCAAACTCCAGCAAAAAATCCCTGAATATCTTTGAGGCGAACGGATCGCCAGACCCCGTAATGCTCAGAGTACATCCGTCTGTTAGGTCTTTGGCGAACAAAGAATCAATTAATCTGTTATGAATCTTAAGCCTTTTTTCGTATATTTCTCCTGTTGAAAAATTTATTTTCTTGATTCTACAACTGGGGCAAGAAAGGTTGCATGAATCGTCATGAACAAAGTTGACGTGAGTGGGGTGGTTAATAACCACTTGGTTGTTTGCTATAATGTTTCTGTGTCTTTGGTCAGTAACTTCATCTTTGTTTTGGAGGGTTCCATTTTGTATGTAGGGGCATACCCGGTGATCGCAGTATTTGAAACTTCCATCTAAGATGCTTTTTCTTATGTCTTGAGCTTCCGTAGAATTATAAACCTCGTCTACCGTATTGTCGTTTATGTTTCCTATATAGTACGGTAGCCATGAAAGACAACAAACGCCCACTAGCCCTGTTTCTCTTGGTTCAAAATTATCAAACGGATTTGGGCAAAATTTATTAGAAAGATCGGGCCTTTCGTTAATGGACTTATCTAAAACTTTATTTCGCATGTCTAGTGACGGTATATCGCTTACAGAATCTATAACAGAAGCTATCTTATCTATTATAAAATAAGCGTCATTTGTTTTTTGTAGCTGCGATTGAGCTAAAGAAAGAGGGCAGATGGGATATTCAAATTGTTTTTCTATCAACTCTGTTAATTGTTCGTGAGTAAATGTTCTGTTCGACCACCATATGCCATCGGCAGACAAGGGTTTTTTCTTGTCAAAGTGGTACAACTCTAGGTTGTCTTCGCCCAAATAAGTCCAGTATAAAGTATACTCAGTGCAATCTGCTTTAGAGCTAATAGCATCGTCAACATTGTATTCTTCAATTAGGTTTTTGCATGTTTTGGTATGCAGTAGCATTGGCGTTACACTGCATTTGATTTCCGGCTCATCTTTACCTAAGAAAAGAGAAGAGGCTTTCCACCACTTATCATGGCATTTGCCCGTGTTAACAATTGCTTTCCCTTCTACGAAAAAGGAATCAATAGTAGATCTTTGAATAAAGTAACAATCAGAGTCTAGAGACAAATACCAATCCGTTTTTATGTGTTTTGCAATTTTTAACTTAATAGATTGCTGCCGAAACCAACCGGGACGATCAGGAAGGTCTAGAACATCGTCATTCACGAATCGAATATATTTTCTGTCAACAATAGTTTCTTTTGTGTCGTCGTCGCACACAAGAATTAGTTCTTTGATCGCTTTTCTATCAAGAAACTTGTCTATGGAGGGTATAAGGTTTTTATTCACCCTTAGAGCATCCTTGTCTCCCCTGCATGGCAATACTATTGTAATCATCTTAATACGCCCTTCAGTTTTTTGATTAAGTCAATGGCGAAGTAATCACCCTTGATCCACTCTTTGTCCATGTTCTTTAAGTATAAATGAGCGTCTATTATTTTATTGTCGTCAGCAAGCAGTTGTCCTGCATGTTCTATGTCATTAAAATAAAGAGGGTAATCGCTTCCCAAGTATTCCACCACGGGCTCGATTTTATTAACGAGAACCGGAGTGTTTCTAATGATACTTTCTACGACCGCATTGTTGGCACAGCTATCGTAAAGATTTAAAAAAACAACGCTTCTCGACATCCAAGCATCGTATTGATCATCCGGTACGTAATCCACCTTATGTGTACTGGACCATTCGTGTTTTTCTCCCCATTTTTCTTCCTTGGTTCTTTCGTGAGCAGACAATAATTCCATCGCATAGGAAGGGTCGCTTGGCAGCCAAACCTTACAGTACTTTGAGGGAGTTTTTAGTTTAAAAAAGGAATCTATCTTTCTAAGCCAATAGCCAATTTGTATGACTTTTGGGTATCCGAGCCTCTCTGGAGTCGTAATACGCGAAGACAAAAATTTCTGAGGGCTCCACTTTTTTCCATCTGTGCCCGTGGGGTGCCTGACAGATATAACAGGAACGTTGGTTCTTTTGCGTATCCATCTAGCTAAATACTCCGAAAGGGTAATTAAGCACTTGCACGTTTTCAAAGACTCTAAGAAAACATCTCTCTTAAATAAAGCGTTAGGGCTATTGTAGTAGTCATACCATTCTGGAACATCGGGAGGGTTGTGTACAAATCCAACCCAAGGAAACCTGTAGGGTATTTTCACATGGTTCTTTTGTTCAAAATAAGAACGCAAATCCCAGCAGAATGTTCTTTCTATGAAGTCATCTACAAAAAGACCCCCCTTTGAATGCCAAGGTAATAGTGATCCTATGCAGTAAGACCATCCCGACCTATGGGCGCTAAAGCCTTTAGCTCTAGAAAGGTTTAATCTTATCATGCTATCTTTTGTCCAGTTACAGCCTCAAAAAATCCCAACTCATAAGAACACCTAAAAACAGATATATTTCTTTTGTACACGGACTTAAGGTACTCTGGCACCGCCTCGTTGAGATTTGCCCAATCTGTATTTTTAATTTCTAGCAACGAGGCATCCAATAAAAAGGGATCAAATTCTTCTTCGGGGTCTGTAACAAGACCTCTGGAATATCCCAAGTTATAATAATACTTAGAAAAATTCTCAAGTTCAAATTCTTCCGGGCTAATAAAATAAGAGGTGTTTAATCGGGAAGAATAAATTATATCTCCCAAAGCACTGAGAGACTTAAAAAAGCGAGAATTATTTTCCAGAACAGATCTGGGGGTTTTGATAGCCTGATATCCTCCCACCTCGTTATAATATCTAGACGGTATTACAGAACCGTATATTGGGGGATAATTTAACTGTTCGTCGGTTATTTTGCACACCAATGAAGTGTCAAACGAATCAATTTCATAATTTTTGTATCTATGTAAAATTCTAGAAATAAACCAATCTGGATGACGCCTGCTTCTAGTGTGGTGTGGGCCGCAGAATGCCGCAGCGCTTTTGAAAAGGTTATTCATCGCCATCAGTCTGGGTATGTAGTCAGGCGTTATGAGGCTGTTTTCGTGCAAAAATACAGTTAGAAACGAATCTGTCGTGGGGGGAATTTCTTCTAATTCCAAAATTTCTATGTTTACCGGAACCTCAAACGATGCTGACTGTTTTTTTAAGCTCTCTACGCACGGATCATACCTAAATAATTTATCATCTTCGTTAGTATCGCTTGGGTTTGCTGGGTTAAGTGAGTCGTTTCCAACAAACATAGTGTTTTCTGGAATGCTTTTATATTCCGACTTCACCACAAAAGCGTCTATTATTAACTGTTTTTTTGGAGCGGTTTCCGACATCTGTTCCTCCCTAGTCATACATTTATGATACATCCTTCGTATAATTATACAAAAAATAAAGCCCCCTGACACGCAGGAGGCTCTAAAAAAATACGCAAAATTTAATATATCATTTTGTAGTAATGCTATCTTTGTCCAATATTTCTTCCCTTTCTTTTTCGCACTCTTGGCAGCCGGGATAGAATTTATCCGCATGAGGCTCTACAAAATGGTGTATACGTAGCTGCCCAAGCGAAAGAACTCTTTGTCCATTGATTAAAGTTGCCATTGCAGTGTAGACATCAGTTTTAAATTTTATTTCTCTGGCTTTGGCGTCTTGTAGATCTTTGTTGATCGAAGATAATTCTTGTTTTAGGTTGCCGGTTTGGTATCCAAGGTTTACTACAAGCGTTGCCAAGCCAGCAACAGACAGGAAGCCTATCAGATATAACCATATAAAACCTTTCATACGATACCCCCTTTTTTAAAACCCAAACTGAAAAAAGAAAAACCTCTGCGGATTCATTTGTAGCTGCCACATAATTCTCCTCTGGTGGCATATGTGGCAACGACAGTATGCAAAATGACCATAATACGGCATCGGCTGATAATATCTTATTGCGGGAGGGTAATAAATTACCTGTGGTCGTGGTGCCGGAGTTGCCTTTTGTTCCCACCAACTGGCCTGACCTGTGCCATGTCTAAAATGCTTTAGCCTTGGATTCTTATCTTGGGCATTAACGCTGGTATTCCACAGTAATCCAACAAACATAATAAAGACCATAAAGGTTTTCATATTTATTCTCCGTATTCTACTTATTTTCTGATGATTTAATTTTGCTTATTATTTCAAACAATTCTTTCTTTACCTTTTCAGCTTCTTGTGGCGATAGCTCTAGTACGTACTTTATTGGAGATGTTCTGGATTGTTTTAATTCGTAAAACCTCATCTAATTTCTTCTATATCCTTGAAGCCTTGTCGGCCATTGCTTGTTTTATGTATTTGGCAGACCTGTACGCCTCGTCGGCTTCACTAAGAATACTCTTGGATTTCTTTTGTCGAAATTGGCTCATGCAGATAGCAACTGCTTGTTTTGAGTCTTTAGTCTCTTTGCTGGAGATAGGCATACATCTTTTCATGAAGTCTGATTCTTTTTCATTCTTGCTGGGCGTAGGAAGAGGCATTTTTGATCTCCTTTATGTTGTATTCTAAGTCGGCTTCATTTAGTAGGCTTTTGGTTCTCATGTTAGGGAATAATTTATATTTAATATCATTCCACACGGCTCCTGCCACCACCATAGCTGCATCATTGTCAGAAGGATAATGTACCCCCTGAATGACCCTAGCGTGGCCTACAATGTTGGCTATTTTGTAAAATTCGGTTGTGTGTTCTGGATACAGGTCGCTAAGCATAGCGGCGCTCAAGGCTCCCCACGCGGTGTGTCCCGAAGGGTAAGCAGGTGTGTGGTGCGTTTTAGTATTTATAAACCCAATATTAACCCCCAGCAGTGGCCCAAGCTGGTAAGGGCGAGGTCGTTTGAATTTCCACTTTAAATTGGTAATTATTATATCGAGATTATCATAATAAGCCTTGTTGAATTCTTTTTCTGGAAAAGACAGGCCCTGTTTTAAAAGATATCTTTTGAATAGGTTGTTGGGGTCGTCGTCAACACTCATAACGATATCTCTTTCCTCTAAGGAAAGGTTTCCCGAAACTTGCTCGATATACTCTAGCTCATTGCGAGTGATATCACTATCGTTTTTGGGGGGCGAAGAGATTATATTGTGCCAGCCTATTGTGACCAAAGACGGCGATTTGTCCATAACTCTTTTATATTTTGGAGGAGGACCACTATCGTATTTGATATCTTCTATATTTTTCATACTATAGCTCCAATAATTCACTACATCGTTCTTGATCGCACTGAGGACAAATAAAGCAAAATTTTCTTGCTGTAGCAGTTTCTAAAATATCAAACACTCTGCAATACTCTTCTTTGTATTCTTCTTTGCATTCGCTACAGTAAAGAGAATATAACATATTAACCTTCGTAAATATCTTCAAAGTTAAAAAATCGCCATCTTTTCAAATGGTCTACTTCTGGATCTTCGTTAACGTGGTAAACATATTCTAATAGCTCGCTCCAATTACCGAACATATGTTCATGTGGAACAACCCCAAACATCCAATTAGGTATGTCGCTCTTACCCTGCTTGCACATTATTAAAACTGGCTTTTTTTGGCTAACCGCAACAAATGCCTCGTGGTATGATCCACACATATGAACATCCATGTCCATATACATAACTAAAAAATGAGCGATATCAACCATTCGCATGTCAATAGCGGCTATGTCCTTCATTTCCGCTTTTACTTCATCAAAATCACAGGCATCTTTGTATCTATTGATTTTATCTCTAAAATTGTCGTCTTCTTGAGCAAATTCCGTAGGCTTGCTGCAAGGGTTGAGCACTCCAATTCCAATGTTTTTTAGTTTTGATGATAGAACTTTTCTCCAAGTAACACCACCATCATCCACCCTGTCCATAGGCCCACACAGGTACGCCAAAGTATGTTTTAATCTGTTCATAATATCCTCATTTATATACACATATTAACATAGTCTAATACTATTTTTTCATAGTACGCCACGTATTTCTAATAACCCAACGGTGTCCGTTTGTGCTCTCGTCTGGGTAATATTCTTCTATGTTTTCTTCTATTTCATCATTATAAACAGGATGAGGTTCTAAAGCGTCCCATATGCTAAAAAACATGCACATGGTAAAATGTAAAGCTATAGGAGATAAAAAACAAAAAAGTGCAAATAACGCAAAATCATTGCTCCAAGTTCCAACGTTTTCCATCGCATCGCTCCTTTTAAAGTTAGTCAGAAATAATGGGGTGAGACTATCCCTCATTATACACTGTATCGGAATAAAGTCAAGGAAAATTTAGAAAAAATAAGCCCCCGATCCTTCGAGGGCTATTTAGAAAGATATTAAATCCATTAATCTACAAACGGCAATAGGCCCTTTATGGAGGCTAAAGACCACCATCCCTGCCAAAGACCTAGACTCAAAACGCCTCCACCTACGACTAACAGAAAAAGAATAGGTTTTTCTCTAGCCATTTCTAGCGGATGTGTCAAACCATAAATAAGATTTTTGAGTGGTCTACCTTGTTCAAAACCCATAGTATTACTCCCTTTATAAAGAGTATTCGTGTGTTGCGGAATTACGCACGTCACGACAAGTAACGTTTCCCGCTCATTCATACAGTTTTCTAAGCATTTCTAAGCTTTCTCTTAGAGAAGCATTGTCGCTCAGTTGGCCAACTTCTTCATCCAGCCTTATCGTAAGTTC
>TARA_R110000824_G_scaffold71760_3_pt1 | contig 12520 bp, 16 predicted proteins | sample TARA_R110000824 | Tara Oceans TARA_R110000824 (sample SAMEA4397747) | marine metagenome | biome: Polar Biome; feature: [MES] marine water layer (ENVO:01000295) within the mesopelagic zone...; material: water (ENVO:00002006), including particulate matter (ENVO:01000060) such as...... | reverse complement strand
ATCGCACAGTCTGAGTTAAAACAAAGTGACCCAGTATCATCTATAACGTCACTTGATGGGCGTAAACTGTACGACTTCCAGGCTGAGACGATACGGCTTGGTGAAAAAGCTGGCGGATCATTCCAGTGTAGTCATCAGCAGGGACTTGGGAAGACAGTTATAGGGGCAGGGATGCTAAAGTTGCACCCCGAAATGTTACCAGCTGTCATAGTATGCAAGTCAAAGCTGAAACGTCAGTGGATTAAGGAATTAGTCAGGTGGGCCGGCCCCGAATTCATTGCTCAAGAGGTGGGTTCGGCTAAGGATAACATCCTAGACTTCTTCAAGGTATACGTCATTACTTTTGATATGTTACCAAGGATGCCTAAGACCTGCACCAAGTGTGGTCAAAAGAAGGCAGTACAAGGTGAGTATTGCACAAAGAAAATCCTAACTGACGGGACCAAGTGTGGTGGTTTACTTAAGGATGTGTTCTCTGTCCTGAGGAATGGTAAGGGTCCGATGACTGTTATCATCGATGAGACTCAGAGAATCAAGAATCCGGCTGCCGCACGAACTTATGAGATGATGAGGTTTTGTCAAGATGTTCCTTATCGCATTGGTCTAAGTGGGACACCTACACAAAACAATGCCAGAGAATACTGGACCATCCTGCATATTCTCCGACCTGAATTATTCCCAACATACAAAGGTTTCGATAGGAGGTGGATTGGATACTACTTTGACAGTGTCGCAAACAACCTTAAACCGGGTGGAATCGCAGACCATAAATGGGATGAATTCAAAGAATTAACAGGAGACTTTATATTCCGGAAGACTCGTGAGGAAGTAATGCCCGACCTTCCTGTTGTAAAACGTAACTTCCAATATATTGATATAGACGATGAAGCACTCCAAAGAGCATACAGCCAGGTCTTTGATGAGTTCGAAGTACTTTATGATGCCGGAGGTAGGAAGACATTTGGTGTCCAAGGTCAACTACTCGCAGTCTTGGGAAAGCTCAGACATATCACAGGACTGGCAAAAGCCCAATATATTGCAGACGAAGCTACTGAATTCGCAGCCAACAACGACACCAAAGTCGCTATCTTTGTCCACCATGTTGATGTGGCCCAAGTAGTAAGAGCCATCCTCCAGCCTATCTGTAAGGAACGGGGATGGGGGGACCCACTGATGTTTGGGTCTGACTTGAATGACAAGAAACTAGAGAAAATTCAAACAGAGTTTAATGACCCAGGCAACAACGCCAAGTTTGCCATCTGTAGTACACAATCTATGGGGGAGGGATTGAATCTCCAATATGATTGCAACACCATGTGGATGGCAGAACGACAGTGGAATCCAGCAATTGAGGAACAAGCAGAATCGAGGTTCACCAGACCAGATTCACCTGCCATGCATGGGTTTGTTGATTGTTACTACCCAGTTGTGATTGGAACAATTGATGAATGGTTGTCATCAATGGATGAACATAAGAGGGAAGCCAACGCTAAGTCAGTTGGTGATAAGACTGAGCCTTGGGATGAATCAGCCTCTATGTCAGCGTTAGCATCTAAACTCCATGAGATGGGGAAGCCGAAATGGAAACTCTCGAGCGTCAAATGACGTAGATCCCAGGAGGAAAAGTCATGGATCCAAGAGACTATAGAGACTTGACCAACGATGCTGATGCTGGATGTCACATGACGAGTGGTCAAACAGAGTGGAAGAAAATGGCTGGTGACGATAGGTTCCGTGGACCATGGTCGTGTGGGTGGTGTAATACCAACAACACGAATGGTATTGTCAACTGTAGGTGCTGTAATAACAAGAGAGGGACCACATGCGCCCCGAAAGAAAAAGCATCGGACCAGGATTCTACGGATGGATTATCAAGACAATCAGAAACACAATTTCTAATAGGGAAATCTCGGTTGAAGAAAGATGGAGACATGGGGAATACATCAGCCGCAGGTTTATTGGAATGGACTCGGACGTTGCCCAAAGTACGGGGAGGAAATCATTAAGATGACAAAGCGAAAATTCTATCAGCTGCTCAAGAAAACACCGCGAGAATGGCGAATCAATGACAATAAAAAGATTCGATCAGGGGCTCTCAGGGGTAAGGTTGATTTCTATTGTCCACTCCATGCAGTTGCAGATCTGCTAGATGTAGAACATGGAGCGTATATAACAAGGGGAATTGCATGTGGACTATCAAGGGGAGATGCTAGTATTATAGCCTATGCCTCTGATCTAGCTACTCCAAAAGACATAGCCATACGAAAGTCTAGACGTTCCTTACTACGAGCTGTGGGGTTGGGAGGATGAGCTATCAAGATCTAGCTAGCGAATGGCATGGTGGTCAATTTACAGCACTTTACTCATACGCGTCAACAGGGGTCATAGTAGATATTGATCGCCTAATTACAGAAGTTTACGAGGCTATTGGTGTTTCGGAAGAAAGCCCTGATGCTAAACGAGACGAGAACACAGTTGCTAGTCTCTATGCTTTTAGGGACTGGCTGCTTCAAGAGAGGGACAAGAGAGAATGATAACTCTCGTTGCGGACAGCACAGCACTCAATCTGTCATCCTTATGCGGACAGAAGTACTTCTATGAGCAAGTGTTGTCATTAGTTTCAGCAAGGCTAACTCCGGTTAAGACTGTAACTGAAACTGAGGGCGGGGCTTACCTCAATAAGGGTGATTTACTCCACACATTCTTGAGGATTTATTACAAGCTCAGGAAGCGCGACGTTCCGTTTAATGCATGTCGAGAGTTGGCTCTGGAGTATGGCCGAACATATGCTATTACTCTACATGATGTACCTATACATGTGTGTGAGCATATAGCGAGGCAGTTCTCAGCGTATTGTGAGTTCTATCGTCATGAAAACTGGAAAATCGTTGAAGTCGAGCACTATTTCGCTAAAGAACTTTACAGGGACGATGAGATTAGAATCATCTACGAAGGTATCATTGACCTCTTCGTGGAAGCCGAGGGTATTCAAGGAGCGGTTCCGGTTGACCATAAGTCCTCCAAACGTCGACAAGCCTTCACTAACATGGGAAACCAATTCAAGGGTTACTGCTGGGCTAGTGGCGCTAATCGGTGCTTTGTCAACAAGGTTGGATTCCAAAAGACCTTGGCTCCGAAAGAAAGATTCCAACGAGAACCCAAGCATTTTAGTCGGGCCATCCTCGATGAGTGGAAATCCCATGCAGTCTACCACCTCAAAGAACTTGCCTGGAGACTTTCTGAGGACGTATGGCCGATGGATGAAACCTCCTGCGACAAGTTTGGTGGATGCTCTTACAGACAAATTTGTGAAACTCCTCCGTCTGGTCGTGGGTTTAGGATCTTTCGGGACTATTCTATCAGGATTCCCTGGAACCCGGCGGAAGCGGCAGACGACCACAAAAGAGAGGAAGATTGGTTAGATAACAAATTAGTATGATAGCCAGATTTTGTAGCCTGTGAGTAGCGCGGTTGTAGAATAAGGCGCCACGCTGTAGCCGTTCAAGGGTACCCTGTAGCCGTTCACTCAGTATAGTTGTGCCCTTATACACATCGGAGTTATGAAGCCTGCTCAACTAAAGGAGAACATCAGTGGCAAAACACAAGGGACCGCACAAGTATAAACGAGTTCGCCTTGATTGGGGTACGAGGGAGGGCAACTCTTTCAAACGGACTAAGAAGTTTGTCTTTCGATGTATGCTTGTTAATTGTACACACTTTCTTAGAAAAGAGATGGTCATTGGGCAACAATCCCTTTGCTGGTACTGCGGTGATATCTTCACTGTGAGTCCCTCCGCTGCGAGACTACAAAAACCGCATTGCCCATCATGTGGTAAAGGTAATAAGCAGGTCGTTACGCCTCAGGGGATGGATGCGGTCATGCAGCAGCTACACAGGGAAGGTGGACAGTAATGCTAACTGTTGTATCCCTAAAGATTAGTAGGATGAAATGAAACTAGGATCGAAGCAACGGCTTTTCACGAGCTTAGTGGCTCGGCTTTTAGTCCATCTCTATCTCGAAGGATACGAGGCTACCTTTGGGGATGCGAATAGGTCCAAAGAAGAAGCGACACGTCTTGGGTTTCCCAATTCGAACCATACACGTAGACTCGCTATTGACCTTAACCTGTTTAAGGATGGTAAGTATCTAAGTTCAACTGAGTCACATCGTTTACTTGGCGAGTGGTGGGAGGCACAACATGAATTATGCCGATGGGGTGGCAGATTTGGAGATGGTAATCACTACTCACTAATACACGGGAAAGTAATATGACACTATCTGGAGAAACGCTGAGGACCGGAGCCCCTGCCACCTGCGGTGACTGCGGGGTGACTCCTGCGTTGGAGATTCTGCGGAGTCCGGCGGGATACTACATTGGAACTGAGTGTGCTTGCGGTCCCTATACTAGAGAGACTGGGTACTACAAATTGGAAAAGGATGCCACACTCGCCCTAGATGATTGGAAGGCTCATAATTATGTCCCGTCAAGCGTCAGACGTTAAGATTCTTGATCGTTTCTTTGGTCTCTTTATAGGAGATCCTGGCTGTGGAAAGTCAATGGCTGCCTTCAGTTTCCCCGGTCCTATCTACTGCTTCGACGTGGATGGCCGAATGAGGTCAGCGGTTAAGCACTTTGGGCTAGCCGATCAGACAATACTGGAGAGTATCACATTCGATCAGCACAAGAATCTCGATGCCTTTGCTACACAATTGGAGAATTTCCAAGACCGATGCCCGTACAAAACAGTAATCATCGATAGCATTACTACATTAGCACAGCTTATCATCCGCTCTGTATTAAAGTCTAAGGGTGGGTTGAGTCTTCTACGTGATACCCGTGCTGGTAAGAAGGACGGCAGGGAGGGCGCGCGAAGAATCGGTGGCATCATAGCGCCTGGAATTGAAGAGTTCATGGCGGAGCAGCAAGCCTTCAATGAGATAATTGCTCTGTGCGCTGGTCTTCGATGTCATGTAATCTTTACGGGGCACACTACTGATCGTACAGTCATCCCAGAGAAAGGTGACCCGGATCAGAGTAAGACTCGTCGTACATTACTTACTGCGGGCAAAACTGTTGCGGCCATGATTCCTGTCAGTTTCGATGAAGTGTGGAACTTCAATACTGAGGGTAACTTGGCTGGGGACAGGAGTTACAATTTCAGGACTGTTGACCACGCAGGTGACATTGGTAAGACCTCTATGCATCTGCCACCTAAGATTGATTGGACCCGCAAGGATGATAAACTGCCTGTCTCTGCCACGAACGGTGGTGTCTACCAGAAGATCGTGAAACTGCTTGGTAAAGACATTGAAGGTCCACTCGTTAACACTGATACGGAAATCGCTGCCGCTGTCGAGGCTCAGAGCCGTGTCCAATCGATTGGCTAGCCCAACCTAGTCATAAACCCGAACGAACAACAACCAAAGAAAGAGAAATACTGCAATGCCCAAAATCAGAATGCGTATCACCCGTGCCGACATGCTCCGTAAGAGGATCCTCGATCCTGTTTGGCATGTACTCGAAATTGTTAAGATCTTCCAGGAGCCAGCCAAGAAGGACCCTGATTCCACAAATACTGTCGTTGACTTCAAGGTAGTCCGCGACGAGGACGGTGACACCCGTAATGCTGATGTGCCGCTTCGGCGATATTTCAGCGAGAAAGCTCAGGGGTATGCTGAGAGTTTCATGATTGCTCTTGGCGCCAAGGTTGATGATGATACAGGAGCTGAGTTGGACTTCGACTCAGAGGCTGTGGTCGGTAAGCAGCTTTTGGGGCTGGTGAAGAATCGTCCACTGGATGGTGGCGGTCTGACCAATGATGTTGAAGAGTTCCAACCGGTTGATGAACCATCTGCGTAGTCAGTAATTGAGGAGGGGGGTTGGGCCCCCAACTCTTAAAACAAGAGGTATAACTCATGCCCAAAGTGAAGACAGCAAAAGGGTCAAAGACGTTCACATCTGTATCTTCGGCGAAGACGTATGCGAAAAAAGCCGGAGGCAAAGTGTCTCGGGTGCCGGGGAAAAAATACACTAAGTAGCTTATCCTGGGGTGCGGAGTAATATATTGAATATCCCGGAGACTCTAACCGGCCTTGCATAGCCCCAGGACTTTATAATGAAATCAACAATTTTCCCTCACCTATCACCTGAGAGACTTAATAGATTGCACGGTAGTCGATCTGATCTACCCTCTACGATGCTTGAGCCTAAATGGGCGGGAAGGGCACCAATGAGATTTGTTCATCTCCAAATTAACATAGGCGGTGACACCGATGAGGATGTCATGGATGCTCTTGAGTGTCTCGTTGATGAGTATCGGCGGGTTGGTCGAGTTGGTCAGCGAGCCTACGGGGAGCTAGCTACGGGATTGGAAGTTATCATGTGGAGAGATCCAACGATGACCAGGAAAGAATATAACAGGGCTGTGTTAAAGTATATCAAATCGAGGAAAGTAGCGTGAGACTACCAAATCATACGGACATTGATCAGATTGAACTAGGCGAGCTCAAGGCAACAGATGAGGATACAGATGAGATTGAGAGCATAGCAGCTTCGATCAAAGAGATTGGACAGCTTACACCAGTCACTGTTCATACGGTGAACGGCAAGTCTACTTTAGTCTTTGGGTTAAAACGTTATCTTGCAATGGTCTCCCTCGGCGAAGACACCATCAAGACAGAGGAGTTCAGTGGTACCCCTGAGGATCTAGGTATCGCACGATTGCACGAGAATCTTAAACGCGCGCATCTCCCATGGCACGTAGAGGCTAAACTCACTAAAGAGTTGCACGAGATGAAACAGGCTGATGTTGGCGCCGCTCCAACCAAGGGTGGCGGACGTCAGAAATCAGGCTGGGGAATTAGGGATACTGCGGCACTGCTAGGTGTAGCTACAGGCAGAGCCTCAGAGAATATTACTCTAGCACGAGCTGTTGCTGCCGACCCCTCACTCAGTAAAGTGCAGGATAAGAAAACCGCTGTTCGTCTAGTTCGTCAACGTGCTAAGCGCGAAGAGCAAGAGGATGAGTCCGTTGCAGTTCCTTCTAATATCGAACAAGATGCTTGTTACTTAGGTAGCAGTGTAGATGTCCTTAAGAGATTCCCGGAAGGTGTCTTCAACGCTTGCTTGACTGATCCCCCGTGGTTAAAGTTTGCACCTGATAAGTCCCTTATAAAGGATAAAGAAACTGACGCAGTCTTCAAAGAGGTCTACCGTGTTCTGCGGATAGACTCTTTCCTTGCAATGTTTGTTGGGTTTGATGACTTCACCTACTACCAGAAGTATCTTCCAACATTAGGATTTAGAGTTCAAGAGACTCCGTGTATCTGGAAGACCGTTAACAGGCTTTCACGTCGATCTTCATCAGGGTGGCAGTTTGCTCGCGACGTTGAGTTCATTCTCATCGCAGTTAAAGGAGCACCTCTTCTTACTTCGTCAACTCAGCTATCGTGCCACTTCGATTTCAAAGTTGTTCCGCCAGCTAGCATGGTTCATCCTAATGAGAAGCCTGTCAAACTTCTTCGAGACCTCCTCCAGAAAATAGCCCACCCAGAGGCGACCATCCTCGAACCATTTGGTGGGTCGTTTGCTGTTCCTGTAGCGGCGCGTCTTGAAGCAATGCACTACGTTGCTATTGAGCGTAACCCTGAATTTTTCGAGGCCGGAAAGAAGAGGTTAAAGAGTGTCGGTTAGACGCCTCACCCGGAATGAAGTTCAGATATTTTTAAGGGTGTGCCCGAAATGTATCTTCAATACTAGACATAGTTATATTGCATCAGTGACTATAGATGACCCTGGACATTGGCAGCATTGCAAGCATCTTAAGGATGAAAATGCGGTACTGCTTAAGTCAGGGGATCAACGAATTAGCTGCTCTCATCTTAAGGAGCCCCTAGTTACAAATGTCAAATTACGTTCAAGGCGAGGGTAATGGTTCTGCCAAACTCGCGCTCATCGGAGACATGCCTAGCACGGATGACGACAGGTCTCAGAGTCCGTTTAGTGGTAAGACTGGTAACTTTCTAAACCAGATCCTCGATGAGCTAGGCTATGGGAGAAACGATTTTTGGCTCACCAATGTTATCAAGTACCGTCCACCAGGGGGAGACATAGATAAGCTAGAAGAAACCGGGACCAGTATTCCTAAGTCACTCCTTGTCCTACGGGATGAGCTTGCTGAGGTTGGCACTAACTGTGCTATTGCTTTTGGTGATAGCGCTATGCAGATGCTTACCGGGAAAAAGGGAGTAACCAACTGGCGTGGGAGTATCATCCAATCACCCAATGGAAAAGTCGTGCCAACATTTCATCCCGCCGCTTTCTTAAAGACGAACAAGTGGGGCGATTCGACTGCTGGTCCTGGGGTATTTGGCTACTATAACCGGCAGGTGATGAAATTTGATATCCAACGCGCAGTTGAGCAGTCAGAGTTTTCATCTTACAGACCACCACCAAGAACACTACACGTTTGTAAAGGATTGATCGATCTCCACCGATTCATTGAGAGGAATAAGAACAAAGAGTATCTCTCTATCGATATCGAGGTGATCAAAGCATTCCCTGTATGTGTTGGGATAGCCTTTACACCACATGAGGCTATGTCTATTCCATTGTTGCCTATGTGGGGTCATATACCTTTAACTAAGATGGGCCCAGCAGAATTAGCTAGGGTGTGGAAACTACTGGGTACTCTCTTCCTTAATCCACAGTTCAAAAAGATCGGACAGAACTTCAAATTCGATGAGGATAAACTTGCCAAGCTGGGCCTACCAATCGACAGACTTTACTTTGATACCCAGCTAGGATCGCATACCCTGGACCCGGAACTACCAAAGTCTCTGGCATTTTCTACTTCAACTAGAACTGAGGAACAATTCTATAAATGGGAAGGACGTGAATACAAACCTGGAAAAGATAGTTTTGAGGTGTTCCAGAAATATAACTGTAAGGATTGCTGTGTTACCCTAGAAATTGCTCTAGATGAAATAGCAGAGTTAAAAGAAATGGGTATGACCTCTTTCTACTTTGACTTCGTTAATCATCTACATAGACTTTATCTTGAATCAGAAAATGTAGGCTGGGTGGTTAATGAAAAAGCTAGGGATGAGTTAACTGACCAGTACCAAAGACTCTGGATGGAAAAACAAGTCCAACTAGACGTCTTAGTGAACTGTGAGATTAATGTCAAGTCCCAACCACAAGTGAGGTCATTACTATTTGATCGTTTACACCTTGCAAAAAGAGTCAAGACAGATGAGGATACTCTCATTGCGATGTTGGCAACTCAGAAAGTATCTGAGGACAAAGTTGCAACGGCAGCTATCCAACTTATTCTAGATATCAGGAAGATCCGAGATCAAATTAGTCGCTACATAAAAGCAAGGTTAGACTACGATGGAAGACTGCGTACTGTTGCAAAAATTGCAGGAACTGAGACGGGTAGGACTGCTACCGGAATACTACAGGGTCCAGTTCGACCACACAAAATCGGTATCGCCATGCAAACTCTTACGAAGCATGGGGAGTTTGGTTCGGACATACGACGAATGCTCGTGCCAGATCCCGGATATGTATTCCTCTCGGTGGACCAGGCCCAAGCAGAAGCTCGTGTTGTTGCTCTCCTCGCTGAAGACTATGATTTCCTGGACCTCATAGACAAGGTAGATGTCCACAAGATGACAGCAGGGTGGGTCTTTGATTGTTCCCCCGAAATGGACAAGAAGGATGTTAAGAGAATTATAGGTAAGACTGTTCGTCATGCTGGTAACTACGACATGACTAAGAATCGGCTCTGTGTACTAGTCACTACTGACTGTAAGAAACAAGGTATCGATTACGGTATTAGTAAATATCGGGCTGGGGAAATCCTTGACACTTTCCATGACAGGACCCCTAGGATTAGGGATAACTTCCACGCGCAAATTCAGGACAGGCTCAATGAATCAAGAGAGCTTACATCACCTTGCTCCCATATACCTGGTAAGACTGGACGAAGGAGAATGTTTTACGAGCGGTGGAATCGAGAACTATGGAAAGAAGCGTATGCTCAAATACCTCAAGCATCTGTATCCGATCACACTAAGGGTGTAGCATTGCGAGTTAAGGATAAGATACCTGATATCCGTTTACTCCTTGAAGCTCACGATGGCCTTGACTTTCTTGTCCCAAAAGCAGAGGCTGAAACTTACGCAAGGGTTATTAGACAGGAGTTCTTGCGGCCTATTGACTTTTCTGTCTGTTCTCTTCCTAGGGGTGAACTAGTTATTCCAGTTGAAGTACAGATTGCAGAAGACAACTACCGGGACTTCATAGATCTGGAGCTAGAATGAACTGGCTACAGGATGTCACCGACTCTGCATCGGAGTTAGAACCACCTCAAGCATTCTTCTACTGGTCTGCAATGTGCGCTCTAGCCTCAACAGTTAATGGAAATGTGTACTTAGATAGGCATTCATATAGACTCTACCCTAACATTTATGTAATGCTTATTGCCGACTCAGGGTTACGTAAAGGCGTTCCCATCAACCTCGCAAAGCGATTGGCCCGTGCCGCGAAAGCAAACAGGGTCATCAGCGGTCGGAACTCCATACAGGCAGTCATACAAGTGCTGGGTAAATCAACAAGCCTCGAAGGTGGGGGCATGATTAAGACAGCTAAAGGCTTCCTGATCTCTGGTGAGTTCTCTAACTTCATTGTTAAAGATGAAGAAGCCCTAACAATTCTGACCGACCTCTATGACTCCGGATACAATGATGAGTGGGAGAATACTCTTAAGCACTCTGGTGTTGATAAATTAAAGAGTGTTAATCTTACAATGCTAGGAGCATCAAACCCAACACACTTTGAGGCTGTTGTATCCAAGAGAGATGTTGAAGGTGGATTTATTGCACGAACGTTTCTCATCTATGAAGAGAAGAAACATACCCTTAACTCTTTAGCTTTTACCCCTGATAAGATCCCTAATGAGGAAAAACTGGGTGAATGGTTAAAGAAGATAAGGGATGTGAAAGGAGCATTCACTTGGGGGGATGGTGCTCAAAGACACTACGATGAATGGTATATCAAATACAACAGAGATACAGCGAAACGCAAGCTCAAAGATAAGACTGGGACAGCTAGTAGATTTGAAGACCACGTTCTAAAAGTAGCAATGCTTATCTCTTTGTCAAAGTCTGTTGACTTAGTGATAGGAATAGAAGATATCCAAGAGGCAATTGATACATGCTTTCGTTTCCTCTTAACTGTGGACAAGATGATGATGTCCTCAGGCACAGGGAAATCTGCATCGGGGGAACAAACTAAGGTGGTGGTCGGTGAGTTGATATCCTGTTATCCAAAGGAGATATCGAGGAAGAAACTTCTCCAAAAGAACTGGGGAGATATCGCAGCCTTCGAGTTAGATGGCATTATCGAAACATTAGTTCAAGGTGGAATTTGTTCGATGGAACCACGCGGTCCTGAGATATTCTACCGAATGACTGATAACGTCTATGAACTCTATAACAGGGCAATTGAAGAGGGTAAATGACTAAGATCGTTGTAATCGAGAGTCCTTTTCGCGCAACCGAACTAAGCACAAAAGCTCGGAATCTAATTTATGCCCGTAGTGCTGTGAAAGATAGTATTTTTCGTGGCGAAATCCCACTAGCATCTCATCTTCTTTATACACAACCTGGTATCCTTGACGATACGGACCCCAAAGAAAGAAAACATGGGATGCTAATGGGCCACCATTTCATGAAATTTTGTGATGTGGCTGTTTATTTTGATCTCGGCATCTCCTCTGGTATGATGCAAGGCATCCAAAAAGCAAGGCAGCTTGGTGCTAAAATAGATTGGCGCGTGACAGGTGAATGGGATCTTACTAACGTCCCTATCTCCGTGGTCCGCCTGGCCCTGAAGGACGAGCTGATTGTTGGGGTATGTAGGGCCTCCTATGACGAAGAGGAATCTCCGCTGCTTGCACGACAGCTTCTTCGGTCCCAATTCGCCCAGAGAATCGGTCGATCGCTGCCTGAACTGCCTGAGGAGCAAATAGTCTAGATGTTGTACTGGCTAAATTGCCAACTTGCTCTGTAAAAGGGATTGGTTGACCGTACCGATCACTTCCAAAGAGGGGCCGACCAACATAATCTGTATTAGTTCTAAGAGATCCATAAACATCTGCTGGAATGGACATACGATATCGGGCAGTTCGGGATATGCTACTTAAATCCCCATTAAATACATCAGCTAGAATCTCTATAGGAACTCGTGCCCAGTCATCCCCAGTACCAAGACTGATTGGCATAGATCTCATTTTCCCATCCGCGGTTGTTCCAAGTCTAACATTGAGCCTCATTCCAGGCTCGTTCTCGTGCATCCACGTTCCTTGTGTCGCTTTTTGAAACCCAGTTGCAGCAACGTAAGTGCCAGCCAAATTCGACATTCTTCCTGCGTATTCCCTAGCCTCTACAGAATCAGGGGCATTTTTTAATTTCAGTCCAAACCTTTGAAGAGCTGTTCTACTTACTCCTTTG
>TARA_R110000824_G_scaffold5670_10_pt1 | contig 12523 bp, 8 predicted proteins | sample TARA_R110000824 | Tara Oceans TARA_R110000824 (sample SAMEA4397747) | marine metagenome | biome: Polar Biome; feature: [MES] marine water layer (ENVO:01000295) within the mesopelagic zone...; material: water (ENVO:00002006), including particulate matter (ENVO:01000060) such as...... | reverse complement strand
CTTCACCTTCGGTTTAACTACAACAACCTTAGACTTTTTATGGTGTCCTCGGTGGCCGTGGCTAGCATGCCGATTGTGGGCATGGTGCTTGTGGGAACGATACTTGTGGATCCGTTTTGGACCCCAATGGCTATAGTTCTTCTTCCAAGTAAACCAGCGTTCTCCATGATGGTGGCTGTAAGCATGCGTGCACCAAGGATGGGCGGTGTGATGGCTCGTATATGTTGGCCAAGATAGTTGCCGGGGGCGGATAGTAACAGATGGCGTATAAGACGCACCATAATAGTTATTAACGCATTGGGGCGCGTCATGTACATAGACAGGAGAAATATCCTGACTCGACAGATATTGGTTATCGGTCTGTACAACACCATCGGTGCACCCTGTGACTGTTCCAGCCACAACAAAACAAATTTGAATTATTAATTCATGCATTTTCTTCCTCCTTATCAATATCATAGAAGCCGGCTGCATCGCCGGATCTCTCTTCAAATCTCATAATCACTTCTTCATCCATGATTTGTAAGACCCGATTTCGAAACTTTTCATTTTTTAGCTTTTCTTTCCACTTCGACGCCTGGAACTTTTCTGACGTTCCATCTTCATGAATAAGATTATACCATGCACCTTTTTGCTCAATGCTCTTTGAACCTTTAACAGCTTCAAACCAGCTCTCTTCATCTTGAATAAAAACATTTCCACCCCATAAAATTTTAAATGTACATTGCCGGCCCTGCGTACCAAAACGGCTCTTCTTTAAGGTACACTTGACTTCGGACCCAATCCTATAGCCGCGCTCGTCGAGGACGAATGATGCCTTAGCTTTACGACCCGTTAACCATATACGTAGAGAATATGCGTAAGTTAAGGCCTTACCGCCAGGAGTTACATAGGGGGTTGTCATCGCTTCAGCAACATTACTAGTAATATTGGTCTTAAGCTGATTTAACACCAGTAAAGTAGACTGTGAATTCGCGATCGGCACTGTCAGCTTCGACATGGCCTTGGCCAATATCCTGGCTTTTACTGCCATGGATGATTGTGGGTTGAAGTCCCCGTCGACATCACTAATTGCCGGCGTCAGAGCCAAACTGTCCCAAATAAAAAGCATCTTATTATCATTCGATCCCATTAATTCTTCAATAGTCTCTAAGACGAACTCAACACTTTGAGCTTGAACATATAGTAATCTCTCTAAATCACAACCGGCGCTCTCCAGAAAACCTGGATCAATAGCAGATTCTGAATCGAAATAGATTACATCGATGTCTTGTTTCTGTGCGTTGGCTGCAATCTGCGCAGCCATGTAAGATTTACCACTACTTTCTAAGCCAGCGATCTCTACAATCTTTCCCATTGGGATCCCGGCCAGGCGGCCACGACAGACCATGCTGTCTAACCACCTGGAGCCTGTCGGTATCCATTCTTTAACTTGAGTTGGGTTATCACCACGAAGATCATGAGCCAAATTGGCGCCTACCTTCTTGTTAATGAGATTTCGCATCTCAGTTAGATTTAGTCTGCCGATCTTGCTTGCCTTTTTGGCCATATTTTGCTCCGTATAATAATTGGGACACCTATAACCCCGTGCCCCCCTGCGGGAAAGACTATGTCAAAAGCTCAGCGAAAGCCTTATCAACAGCGTTGTCACCAGAAGTCGATTTCTTGCTATACTTCTTAGCTTCAACCGACACTTCCTCGGCGTCATCCTCACCTAACAAAAACTCATCAAGCATGGTCTGGACCTGCTCTGCAGTCTTACGTTCGAACAAAGATGAAAATTCTGGAATTGAATCCAATGCCTGACTAATCTTCTCATCGGTACCCAAGAGCTTCGAAGCCTTGCGACGAGGAGTCAAATTAGTTTGCGGGAATTGCGCGCCGGGGGGCTTACCATATGTGAGCACAAGATCCGTACCCTCGATGGTGTCGGTGATGTCACCGTAATCAGGATTAAGAACCAAGTTCAACAGCTCTTGATAAGCCATCTTGCCGTAGCCCCAGATCCGGACGCCCTTATCTTCTTCACCACGTACAATGACAGGTGAGAAAAAACGTTGACGTGCAGAGAGCTTCTTAGCCATCTTCACACTATCCTCAGAGCCTTCCTTCCATAACTGACGCACGAAGGAATCAAGAGGATCATCTTCGCCAAAGTTACGCTTTGGACTAAGAAACCCAGGATTGCCTCCCACATCGTAATGGAACCAAAACTCCTTAAACGGATCACCATCAGCAGTAGGGACGATACGAATCGTTTGTTCCCCATCTGACGGTCGCCAGAAAAGATCTGACTTGCGCTCACCCTTGCTTTGGAGGGTGGTAAGCTTTGCCCTCATCTTCTTTAAATCAATACCCATTATAACTTCTCCTTTATTAAAGTATGCTCGGCTAATATCCCGAACATCTAGGTTGTATATAGTATAACAACCTTTTGGGTTTAGTCAAGACTTATTTCTTGAATTAATGTCGCGTGAGCTACGCAGTATCCGTAATCAGCGTCATAATCGCTAGAATAAATCCCAAAAGAAACTTTCATTTCACCTTTTATTTTTGATTTGACTTGATCGGTCAACTTTCTTAGTAGACTACCTTCGGTTTCAAGCCTTTCTTTTGTTATCGAATAATAATATAGCTTCTCTCGCGGATAAGTCAAGTCATAAAATAAATTTTCTTCACCTGTATTAACATCTACTAAACCAAGAGTTGATATCCTTGCAGAATTTACTGGATCTGAAAAAGTATCGATGACAGATTTAGTATTATCAAATATATTAGTCATGTGTATGGTGTTGGTGATCACATCATTCAGTTTGTCGTAATAACCAACTACTGGTATGTCCTTATATATATTTTCTAATTTTGAATTATCGACGACGAACATGCGCTTTAAAACACCAGATCTGGCATATTCTTGTAGTACGTTAAACACTACCCTATCTTGCAATTGGCTAATCTTCGACATTAGTGTAGTGTCGGATTTTATATATAAAACATGCAAGTCCTTGCTATTTAATTGCTCTAAAACTCTCAGGCTAGCGCCAGAAACTGCGCCGGATCCGCCGACGACGAACAAGTATGGTGGACGAGCATCTTTAAAAAACGTTTTTAAAGATGGTAATTTGGCTTCATACTCTTCATGATTCGCACGTTCAGGAATTTTCTTAAATTTGGGCCCCTTGCGCTGATCGGTGTCAATGCGATATACATCATACTGAGGATATTGCATGAACTTCTCAGCTATATTGCAGCCGGCGCTGCCTAATCCAATTATCGTTTCCATTTTTAGCTATATATTTAATGTTTTCATGTTTCCGAAATCTCTACCAACGCTTACGTTGGCTTTAAAGTTTCCTAATTCGGTTTTCGAAAACTCTTTAATAAGTTCCACAAGAATATCCCTGTCTTGATCGCAAAAATCGAGAACAACGCTATCGTGAATACTGAAAGCCACATATGTTTTCCCTCCTTTTAACTTCTCTGCCAAAGAGACCATCCTTCTTAGTAGTATATCACTTGTAGTACTCTGTATTAAATAGTTTAATGCGTGATGATCATCTGATTCAATTTTGCGACCATAAGGATTCTCGATAAAGCCGGCTGTATAATACTTCAAAACTGCCTTATTTTTATCAAATATTTTATCTAAAAAGACGTTCTCAGCAGTAGGGTTGTATAACCAAGCAAAGACATTTTTTTTAACCAAATCTCTATCAAATTCGTCATTAAAGGCGACTTTTCCAAGCCATGTATGGATGTCATTTTCAGGTTGTGGTTCATCGAGCAAAGCTAAAAAAGTTCGGACTTCAGCAGCATTAAAATCTAGTTCAATAAACCAATCATTATTGGGTTTTAAAACAGATCTGAAGTTTTTATCTAAAGTCAAGATCGGAAAACTATTTCTACGTGTAGTCAAGCGGCCGGTCTTGGTGCCACACACATTATAAGAAATATGTTGATTTGATTCAATCTTCTTTTTAAATTGGCGGGCCCTGTAACTAACAAGATTTTTTTCTAATTCCGAAAAATCTAAATTCAAATTACGATGTTTTATATCATCGACCAGTTTTGTCAAAGAAAGCAAAAATCTGTAATTTTTTGGCCGCAAAAAATTTTGCAAAACGTAGTTTGTGATATCGTTTTTTATTTCACAGAATTCTACAAGAAAACTTTCTGGTACCAGATCAAAGAAGCAGTTCTGTTTTAAATTAATCTTGGCTTCAGTAAAGGACTGGAGGAAAGCTCTCAATTTTTTTGAAACTTTGTCCCACCTGGGACGGAGATCTTCTGGACATATTTCTTCTATAGTTTTGCCATTACAATATAGTGATGCATACTCAACATCTAATTCATCCAAAAACGATGAATAACCCCAAGTACCAGTAAGGCCTTCTGGAAGACTGTCACGATGGACGGATCCGTCGACATATATAGCAGGACACATGCGCTTTTCATCTAAGGTCTGAAATATCAATTATCCCTCGGGCTGTATCCCGCGGCTCTTAGCTCACGTGTAGTCTTCGCCACATACGGCGGCGCTTGAACAAGTTCTTGGTTAATAGCTCGTATGGTTGGTACCAAGCCGTGGACGCGGTAATAAGGATGTATCCTTTGTTTAAAGTCTCTGTTGAGCCTAACAGTGTTGATGTGTTTCTTTTCTTCAAGCATTCTTAAGTAATAATAATAACGAATCCAAAAAAGTTCACCGTATTTTTTAACATAATCGCTACCAGGATCAAGTTTTCTTTTTGTGAAGCAGCTCATAGGCTCCCTCTTAATAGTCTGCACCGAGGTAACTCTATCATTACTACTTTTTTTATAGCCCTTAGCATACTCTTTCAGGCTAGCCACGGCTATTGTGGGGCGGCTAATAACATAATTATTATATAACTCTGCCAAATAATGCGCCATAATTGGGATCTCTATATCGTACACACTCTTATAAAATGTATCGAATGATTTTTCAAGATCACCAAAAGGAATTCCATGCTTTGACATGTATCTTGAAAACGGACGGCTTCCTACTATGTTTGCTGTCAAGCTCCAAGGTGCGTTTTTATTAACAAAAAATCCAAACTTCTCAACAGTATCAACCCAAAAATTAAAATTGAAATCAGTTAAAAACCCTTTTTTTAAAGGATCGTCACCATGATCTGCATCAAAAACATCAATAACCAGGCCACTGACTCTTGGATTGCAATACACAGAACGCATATATGCTGTCAGCGTTATTGGAATATCACCGGTGATTCCACTAGTAATAAATTCAATAAATATTTTTAAAAATGATTCAAAATCAAAAATCTTTTTCTCTTTTGCCGGTGATAGGTACGTGCTAGTAAATTCTTTAGCCAGATTTTGTAAATATTTTGAATAATGACTGTTTAGGGACTCCCAGCCTTTTATAGCCTCCATTTTTCTGAATATGCTTTCACTTGCGATTATTGAGTTACCAGCTCTTAACTTTTGCCCCCTTATATAGTCATATAAATCATGGTAGGCATCAACTACTGGTGCCAAAGCAAATACAGTATCTGCTGTTTTAAATTGTTTAAGATAATACTCGTTAATATATATTGGCTCTTCATATAAATTAACTTTTCCGTATTGGAACCCCATTGAAAGCTGCCAACTATTAAATGGTCGTTTTTCTTTTAAAAACTTAGTCTGAAATGTGTTGTCGCGATAAAACTTGCGACCTTCAAACAATAGCTCACAAAATTTAGCTTCGTTGCTCGCTATATAACCCGAAAATCGATTTCCTCTGTAGTTTTGTGGAGGCTTAGTTTCAGTTTTTTTATTTTTATATGACATTAAACATTAATCTCCTGGCTTCTCATAATCATCAGTGGAGACCCCTGCGGCCTCAAATCCTGCACGGGCTTCTTTATCGAGCTTTTGATCAAGCTTTTCGGCAGGCGTGGGAGGTGGCGCCTCCGACTTGCCTCCGCCAGATTCAAATTTTGCTTCAAACGAGGTTGTGAAGTTGCCTCTTTCCAGAGTGCTCTCGACCTTATGAATAAAATAATAGCCGCCCAAGCGTAGACGATATGAAATCGACTGATCCATACCACCGGTACCGTCTGCAGAAGGGTGGCCAATACCCAAAGAAGTCGGATCAATATAAATATACTGGCCAGGTACAAACAAACTATTCCCCACCAGTTCTGCTTTGGCGTTATAAATTCCGCCGCCGCCGAGATCATTTGCTATATTGTTTTTGCCTGTCACTTTCATTTCTCCTAGATAAGGAGCGTCAGCCTTATCAAATGATATTGATTTAATCAAACCCCTATCTTCACCCAATCGAAAATGATAAATGCCGTTCTTTCTATCTTCTTCTTTTACGCCCCCAAGATGATTGGGCGAAAACCCAACAGCATATAGAAATAGATAATCATAAGTTTTCTTTTCAGCGATCGGACCGGTCCAGTCTATGGCCTGCATCTTTTGTGATATATGACTGGCGTCAACCGCATCACCTTTTTTAAATGGTGGCTCGTTAGCGTCGTCGCTTCTTACAGTAAGCACATTTGATTGCACTCTTAATAAATTTCGGCCGGCCCCCTCGACACACCCCTCGCCGAGTGCCGCTGGTAACAAGGTCCCCAAAATATCATCAATAAATTTTCTTAATAGATACGTATCAACCTGGCGGCGGATAATGTTGTTAAGAAACCATTGTGTGAAAAGGTTGACAGAAATTGGAATGTCAGCCAAGTTGATAGGCACTAGATCGTTAGTACATGGATTAGTTAAATACATTGGTCCAGACATTATAGAAACTTTACTAGCGGGGGAATTTGCATACTCTGGGTTCCCTGGTACAGGAACGGAGTCTCCTCCTGCCCCTCCTGACGGTCCGCCGGAGGCGCCTAACAAGAGTCTTAAACAAGAATTCAAAAGATCACCAAAATAAAAAAAGTTTACACGTAAAGCTCCATTATCTTTTGGTGAGAGACCAGGTTTCAAGTGTCCTAATGCGGCTTTAGCATAATCGTTTGCAGACCCGCCCCAGCCTTCACCGGTAAGATCTCCAGCTGCAGTCTCCCCAATTGCTTCACCAATATTTTCCTTGGCGTCGTCGTTAAGTGGTGATTTCGTTTTTGCCAATGAAATTTCACCGTTAATCTTAGTATCTTTAATAAGATCTCGGCATTTGCTTTTTCCTTTTGCATCGACTCTCTTTTTTTGTGGCTGTTCATCAGCATCGTCGCCGGTCTTAGCCTTGCCAAGCTGCGCAGCAGTAACATCGATATAATATATATTACTTTCTGGATCTTCTAATAATGTACGAAGAAATCTTGCATAAGACTTAGCCCTAATTCGATTTTTAAGTTCCTTACGCTCTTCGCGAAGTTCTTCAATATTTGAATCAACCTTTTCTTGGGCATCAGTAGGAGTTGGATTCGACGACGGCTCCGGTGAGGATCCTCCGCCGGTGGACGCGGAAGACGACTTTGGGTTCGTCTGATCTTGGATATGTTTTTTTTGTGTCTTTGAATAATCCTCAGCAGCATTAAGTTGTTTAAGTTTCTTAGCATCAATTGAATCAGGATAAAAAAGATCAGTAGCCGGATGTGATAAAGCGCCTTCCGCCCACGCGTGATATTCTATCTCTAGTGTTGCGGTCCCATCCATCTTGAAATCAAATGTATGATTTTTTAAAGTAAGATTCAAAATAGTTCGAGTGCGGATTAAAGCATCCATAACTTCTGGACGGATAGCTCCAGTATTATATTCGGGTGGTCGACCCCAGCCAACAATTAATTTAATTCTATAATGCTCTGGTTTGTATTGATTAACCCCTGAAGGGCCAGGTGGTCTTAATATCAAATCAGTATATCGATAGCCTTTTCCATTCGGATCCGATCGGACAGCAGTTAATGCACTCAAGTTTTGAAAAAATAGTTTTATTGTGCATTTAATATTGTTGTTGACCTCGGCCGGCTGAGTACCGAGCCATTCAAAGCTGACACTTTCTAGGCCGACATCCGAGCCTCGTGTATCCCGATCAGCGAAGAAAGAATGAGTAGAGGCTACACCACTTTGTAAAGATTGAGAAAAGCTGCCTTCATCAAAACGATATTCTGTCTCGATTGTAGCGTTTTGGTCTTCAGAAACTTTAAAAAGTCTAATCATTGGTTGTAAAAGAGCCAACTCTTTATTCGTAATCGTAAGAAGTTCGTCGGCTCCTTTGGTGGTTGTTAAGTTATTCATAACCACAGTGGGATCCTGCGCCTTCACTTTAATAAAATTTTTATAAGCTTGTGTAGGGTTTTTAAGCGCTTTACCTAATTCTGGAGATGTAATAGCGCGCAAAAGAAAACACTGTTCTTGAAACCGAGCTTCTTCTGCAGCCCTCTCCTCGTTATCAATAGGTTTTGGATCTTCTTCTGGCTTTTTATCGGCTGTGGGTGTGGTCATATATTAAATTCCTAAATGTTGAGCAAGCTCAATACATTTTCTAAAGAAGTTGGTATAAATATAGCATCTCCAACACGATTTGTTAATTCTGCAGGCCTCTTGTTTATCCAGGCTATCACCCACCACATCTTAGCATCACCATAATATTGAAATGCTAGCTTTTCATAACGATCGCCCATTTTCCAAATATGCTGAATAGTCATTAATTTTTTTAATTGTGCCCTAGTAGGATAAGCCATTCGACCAGTACGATAGTGTTTTATATACTTTACACCTCGCTCTCTAAAGAATTCATCATACATCTTGTGGGCATTCAAAGTACGCCTTCTTAGTTGATATCTAGAAACTGACATAATTTATTCTCCTTATCATCCTGAACCTCCTGCGCCGTCTAACATACCAGTATTCTGTGCTTCCGAAATTTGGGCCGGCCCGTCAGTCTGGGTTGGCGAAATACTTTGAAGTCCATCTGAATATACAGAGGGCGCTATTGTTTGGGCTTCGAGACTGGGATCTGAATATGGATAAGAATCCGGCTGATCAATTCTAAAATTACCAGTTGATGAATCGTAGCCCAAGGGGTGCGAGTGAAGAACATTTAAATCAAAACTCACTTCCAATACTTTTGGCACGATTACAGTACTAGCCAATCCGGTTTCTGAATTCTGGGTGAAAAAGCCAGCATCTAATTTAGGTTTGAAGGACCAAGATTTTATGATGCCGAATAAGGGCCCACCAGTTTGAGCATCTTGAATTAAGTTTGCAAATTGCACTTTAAATATTGGTGCAGCTGATAGTGTTGCGACACCACTCTGTACATTATATGAAGGGTATAATAATCTAGATACGGCCATTGACTTTTTCATATTTATTACGGCTTCTTTGGTATCATATGCTGGAACGTCAAATCCAATAGATATTGTTCTTTTTGTGCTTTGAAATGTATAGATAGGATCCATGCGTGCGTAAACTTCAGTTTCATTCCAATTTGAATCATATTTATCTTCAAAAGCTGTCAAAAAAGTTTTGTATACAAGAGACTCTTCGGCGCCGCGTGCATCTTCAATAGTTATAACCTGGCCTACATTGCGCAAATGGTCGGAAGGATCGTTTGTGGTACCTGAGCTACTCCAATAATCTGTTGCCATTTTTTATAGTACTCCCATATTAAGACCGCGAGGCCAAAACATTATGCATCTTGTTTAATTGTACGTCAACTGCCTTTGCTATTACCTTAACTCCACTTGGATCCATAACTAAATAGATGTCCTGGCCTTTTTCTTCACCACCTGCTGGAGCGCCGCCGAACGCATCGCCTATCCCCCCCATAAGGGCGCCGGCAATAAGTAAGCCTGGTGATATTGCAGCTGTAATTGCTAGCATACTTAAGGAATCAACCAGATCTTCTACTGCTTCAACCTTGGTGGTGTCAACATCAATAGTTGATCTAACAACGTCAGCCGTTGCTTCTAGTGCTGGAGCAGCGCCTTCGATGCCAACCATATTTTGAAACCCTTCAGCTAACATCACAAATTTGAAGACTGAGGCCGTAGACATCTCAGACATTGCAGCTGCAATTTCTTTTAATCCAGATGCCATGGCACCAATGCTTCCAACACCATTCGACATGGCATTAAACATCAACGCCATTGAGACGCCGATTATAGCAACGGCAATTGCCAGCATAAACAACGGTGGCAAAACCAGCCAAGAAACCAATGCAAAAGCTACAAGCACTGATGACAATAAAACAATCGCTACAGCTAAAAATATCAAACCAGGAGCAGCGATCCAAGCAAACAAACCAATTATAGTTATCCCTAGTGCCAGAGCTAGTATTGCACCGACGGCGATCCACAAGGCAACAGAAGCAATCACCAAAGCTGCAGCAACCATAATCATGGCCACGCCGAAGGACAATGCTCCGACTCCAGCCATTAAAAATCCGACTCCAGCCAAAGCGACAGCAACGCCAACATAAAGCATTGCCGTTCCAAAGGCTGTCATCGGCGCAACAGCACCCATGCCGGCGAATGCCAAACCAATCATTAGGCCTATCAAGAGACCCAAACCAATCCACAGTGGTGGAGAATGTAACGCCACAAATAATGCAACGCCGACAGCTAGTAAGGCCAGAGCAAGAAGGCCCCAGGGACCGAGGGCGCCCCAGGTTGCTGCAGCGAGGTTCCACAGGACTGCGATCGTGCTTCCAAGCACAACTGTCGTGACAGCGGCGACGGCGATGAAGGCCCACTTTGCAGCGACCAGCCCCCATATGACGACGGTTCGAGCGGCTTCTAGGCCGGTGGTGATCACGGTTTTAGCAGCTGACCACATTGTTTTCAATGTACTAAACATCGTTGCTTCTGCATTGGCAAATGTCGCCGTCGTGTTCGCACCACGGGCTGTGGTATTCGCTCCAGTGGTTGTGGTATTGGCGGTACCGGCAACAGTGCTTTCAATCGTAGCTAGAGCTTCTACTCCCTTCTCCACACCTAGAGTCTTGGTTATTGTAGCCTCCGCGGCTTTGGCTTGCAAAAGTACAAGTCTCTGCGCAGCGTCCTTCGCAGAGAGAGCTGCGCCTGCACGTTGTTGAACCGTCAAAAATGCATATGCGGCTCCCAGGGCTAGTACTACAGGCGCAAGGTTGTTGCCCAAAATACTATTAAGCCACAAGAATCCTTCTACAACAGCATTAATAACAGATATGATCGGTTCCAAGAACACCGCCATTGATTGCATTAGGTTCTCAAGTTTTTCCGTAAACGATCTTGCCTTATCAGCCATCTCTTGCATTTGTTCTTTTGATAATATACCGGCGTCGGCTGAACTCATCTTTTCATCAAGTTCAGCTGTTGACATTCCAAGCAATCGGTTTGCCTTGTCCATGTCTTGAATGCCAATTGAAGCCGCAATTGCCTTTCGTTCATATTTGTCCAAAGATTCCCAGTTTCGGCCGGTCATTTCAATCGTCTGCACCAATGTTCTGATTCTCTCTTCTTCGGTCATATTAACCATTTCAAGGCTGTTAAGATAGTTACCACCTAAAATACCATTTAGTCGGCCGACAGATTCGGCGGCGCCTTCGAAAGTATCAAATTGTTCTGCTATCCCAAGCAAGTCTCCAGTCGCCATGCCGGCAGCTTTTGCTTGAGCGGCCAGGCCCTTAAATACTTGAATACCTTTGCTGCCATATGCTGCCAAAGATGGTAACGCGGCTTTAAGATCTTCGTTCATCTGGCTCACTGGTATATCGAGGGCGATGGCTGCGGCAGTAACTTCTTTTACCATTCCAACGCCTTCGTTGGCTGTCATATTTAGAGACTTTGTTGCTGAGTCTAACAGATCTGCAGTCAGGCCGGTCGAGATACCAAGCTCACCCATTTGTGCTGTGAAGTTTGCAATATCTTTTTTAGCTTCCTTACTTAAATCAGTGAAGCCCCTCATTTGAGTATATAAATCAGTGACTGCTTGAGCAGATTCATCAACATTAACACCCATTATCGCGCTTTCTTCACGTACCTCAGTGATCATCGCACCATAATCACCAGATGCGCCAGTTGCTTTATAAAATCCTGCTGTGGCGGAATCTGTTGCCTGAACCATCCTTATGGTTTCGTGCATGATACCGGTTACACCATTGCCAAGAACATTTGCAACAGTAAAAGTCTGCGACATACTTTCTCCGACCTGAGTTAAGGCGTTTCTCAGGCCCCCAGCACCACTGACCATCCCAAGAATACTATCTTCGTAACCGGTTTTAGTAATACCGGTTAGATTTTTCATCCAGCCTTCAGTTGATTCTCTTATCGCCTCGAAAGCTTTTGTCTGGTTCTCAAGCTCTTTGCTGTGAATTTTTTGATTAGCTATAGTTTCTTTAAGGTGTGCTAAGTCTTTATCATTTAGCTTTATTTTCTCTTCAAGTTTTCTGAAATCTTCTTCATTCGAGTCATTCCGCTCTCCGAGCATGAGCAATTTTTCTCTGAGTGTATCCCCTGCCCGCTCTACAGAATCAGCATAGCCTTGTGCATGATCAACAGCAACCTTCTGAGATTCTGTAAGAGCGCGCATATAATTTGCTGTATCGAGCGTTGCG
>TARA_R110000824_G_scaffold102891_1_pt1 | contig 12529 bp, 13 predicted proteins | sample TARA_R110000824 | Tara Oceans TARA_R110000824 (sample SAMEA4397747) | marine metagenome | biome: Polar Biome; feature: [MES] marine water layer (ENVO:01000295) within the mesopelagic zone...; material: water (ENVO:00002006), including particulate matter (ENVO:01000060) such... | reverse complement strand
TACAAGTCCCTCATCTGATCAGCTAGGACTTTGATCTCAGGCTGTGCTTCGGGATGACAACGGAGCGAGAAAAAGTTGTCGAACTCTGTTGCCGTAAGCACCACCGAGATGTGCGCCCATGGCTCAGTCATTCGATTGACTACCTGCTTATGCAGCCCCATGCTTTCTAGCCCGCGTGCGATAGCTAGAACTCCATCCCTTGCTTCTAGCCATAGCTTCTCACAAGCCTTAGCCTGAAAAGCATCCATCTCCTTCTCTGCCTGCATACCCCTCTGGTTCAACCCCCAGTGGACAGGCATAGCCGGGTTGGTCTCAATGTCATTGAAGAGACGAGCGGCTGGAATCGCACGGCTAGACGATGCATTACGACTAAAGAGTCGATGAGTCATCAATTCTGCGTGGATAAACCTTGGGTAACGTAGTTGAAACGTGGTCAACCTAGCCCGTGTTGGGCTGATTGAATCTTCAATGATTTTTGCTTCGATTGTCATGACTTAGAATTGGCCCGGATTGCCGAACTCCTTAAGCTTAGCATTGGCATTCTCTAGTCGGACATTAACAACGATCCTTTCTGCCGCTAGACGATAAGCCCTGTCTTCGGCTTCTGTAAGCAGCTTATTTACCTTGACACGGTCAGTAAACAGGTCTGTTACCTGCTTATTGGTGAGATGGACGGTTTCTCCGTTCACTTCAATCTTAATTGTTTTATCAAACATTCCCTTCTCCTGTTAGCTTATATACATCGGCTAGCGTAGTGCTGCCATGTGGTAGTCGTTTATCGTTATACTCTGCGTTAGTGTTACTAACCCTACGGGTAAGAGCTTCTATCAGAGCGTCTTTGGTTCGCCCATCGGCGACTTGACCGCTAAGGTCGTGGATCTCTTTTGCGAAATCCTCTGTGATCAATCGACTGGCGGCGAGGTCAGCCTTTGTTTCCTTATAGGCATTTTCCGTTTGACTCCTAGAGTCTTCTGCGCGCTGTGCGATACGACGCAATTCTTCGCAGCGAAACATAAGGTTAAACCCCATGATCGCTAGTCCAGCCAGCACCGATGTCATGATGCCCATCGTTACTCCTATCAGGAGATAGACCATGGCGAAGTTGACTAGCATGTAGGCAACTAGATTAGTATAGGAGCTAGTCTTCAGCAGCGGGATCGTCGCCAAAGATCTTGTCGATAAAGTCTTGGCGTTCTTTATACTCTGCTCTTTCTCGTTCGGTATTATAGTAGACACGTGGTTTTAGAATCTCTGTTAGAATATGATCGCAAGCTCCTTCGCCAGCGTATGCGCAGACCGAGCTACCATAGTCCGCCTCTTCGTGCTCCGCAGCATCTAGGAAGACTTGCCTTAACTCTAGGATCTCCTGCCTGACAAGGCGGTTCTCTCGCACCATTAGCTTGGAAAGCTCTACATACAGAGCGTCCTGCATCGCTACTGGGATCTTGGCGGCGTCAATTGCTTGGTAGATTCGCTCTCTGAGTTCGGTAGGCAGTGGATAGCTCATACCCCTATTATGTGGCAACTAGCTTTTTTCGTGCGGCTTTTCTTCATCGGTGCTTATCATGAGATCTTTCACGTTCTCCTGACAGAACCCTTGTGACTCTCTCTCAATAAACTCGTAGATGATTCCGGTCCTAGGATCAGGCTTTGTGAATACCTGGACTAATCCTGGACAGGTTAGCGGCTTGTCCGATAGGAACTTAACACCCTTCATGCCTAACTGAGCCATGGTAAGTCCGACATCGTCCACGCGATAGGCGGTGTGATGAACCGCGCCGACCCCACCATGTGCATCCACCCAGCGGTCCACGATCGACCCTGGCGTTCCCTGCGAGATGAAGACCTCGGGACCTTCTTCGGGGATCATGACGCTACAGGTGGCTTTGGAGCCGTCGTCAAAGTCGATGACGAACACAGTCTCCTCTCGGTAGCCAAGAGTGACGTGCCATTCCACGGCAGCTAGACGATCCTTAACGCGATATGCAATGTGATCTAGAGTCATGGGTGTTGGCGGTGCCGGTGGTGTTGATAGCTGCACCATCTCCACCCCAGCCTCATCAGCCATGTCACTAGCTAGCTCAAAAGATTCTCCCCAGCGTTCAAGCTCATCAGCACTAGGCTTCGGAAAGACAACACGTTTGATGCCAGCGTTGATCATAAGCTTCATACAGTCAGAGCAAGGAGCTAATGAATTGTAGGCGGTAGTCCCCACTAGTGACTGAGTTGCGTTTAGGACTGCATTTACCTCAGCATGAACAACTAGCTTGTATTTAGTAGGGCGATGGTTCAACCTCTCTGGCGTGTCAGCGATCTTACGAGGAAAACCGTTGTAGCCCAAACCAACTGGGACGTGTCGGTCATTAGCCAACACGCACCCAACCTTGGTTGACGGATCCTTGCTCCATTCAGAGCCTATGTAGTTCGCCAACCCTACAAGTTTCTTATCCCACTCTTCACTCATTTTTCTATTCCTCTTACATGATAGCCAGAGCTTCCCATCTTCCATACTCAGCAAAGGCATGAGGTTGTGGTAGATAGTTGCTTCTTTGGAAGGCTAGGTATTCAGTTGCTAGTTCAGAAGTCTGACCAAACAACGCCGGATTCTCTGCGACTACCTTAATTGCTGGAGTTCCCCATAGCTGTAGTCCGCCGCCCGCATGCTCGAATAGCGCGGGGTCTAGATATTCTGCTGGAGTTAGCGGACTACCATCTGGATTCCACTTAACACCACCACCGAGCTGTGCGTTTAATAGGTTTGGACCATCGCGAGTCGCGAGCCAACCATACTCAACAATAGCAACGCCCCATGCGATCATAAGGTCACGCACGACAGGGTCATGGGTGACGTTATAGAGTGCGACCGCACCAACGAAGCCAAGAGTTTCATTCCACGGAACCCATGCCTGAACCAGTCCATTTAGGACCCTGTTGTCTAAGAGGTGATCCCAGTTTCTGACTGGGGCGATATTAGCACCATCCCATTGGACATCACATACTTCATGGAATCGATTAAGCATATGCTGCTTGATCTCTTCTCGTCCAGTTAGGAGATAGTGGTTACAAACCGCGTGAGTGTTTCTGCCAAAGCCACGAGGTGCGCGCTTGCCAGATGTCGCCCAGCCTGGATACTCGCTAGGTAGCGTCATGCCAGCAAAGTAATGCTCCATCTCTACATCGGCTTCATCTTGAAGCATGTAGGAACCGGTGAGTAATGCAGCCATAGTCAGGAGGTTGCTAGAGTGATGCTGCGCATCCTTACCAAACCAACCATGATGAACGTCGCCTGGACCCGGGATAGTCTTACCAAGACGGTCTGGTGATACGGATGTATGCCAGTGAGTTTGACCCGACCATATCACCCACTGTGGGTGATTGACGTGCCTGACTGGACTAGCGTCAGCCTCGTAGTAATGCCCTGGTCGTTTGGAATCCTCGGTAGCCATAAACAGATAGCCATCTAGCAGTTCAGCAGCTCCAAGGTGCAACACTTCACCACCTTCGATGCAACCGAAGTCTCGCTGTGCGCCAGTTTGCCCAGCGGTCTTAGCCAAGCCTAGCAGATACGAGTCCCAAGGATTACCATTGTCATTCATGTAAGAATTGAACAAGTGGTAACGGGTGTGAGCATGGTTCCACGGGTTATTACCCTGTGGCGGCTGGACAATACCAAATGAAGCGTATGCGTTGGTGTCCTTCCATGAGGTAGACATGCCGTATAGCGGGAAGTCGAGGGCAGCTAGACCGTTAGATGCTTGTAGTGGATCGCTGAAGTCGACGGTTGGCATCATCTCGCCATACCATACCTGCTTCTGTCCATTACCAAAGTAGCTGTTCATGGGCATGAGACGAAAGTCAACATGCGGCTCTAGGGCTTCTACGCCACGCTTCCTCATCCCACGAATGTTCATGAGGTTACCGCCACCAGCGAGAAGACGGATGTCCTCAAATGGGTAGGAGTATAGAGTGTTGTCTGGGTTAGACCCAGTGATCGCAAGCTCAAACTTAACGAGCTGTTGTTGTGACGATATGTAGTATTTCATGTCAACCACAAAGTTACCCATGCGGTGACGAGATTGATAAACCCTACGTAGTCTATTGTGCTCTAGGAGCGTTACACCCCCAGTAAACTGAGTCCACTCCCAGTTGCCGTTTACCTTGATTCCTAGCTTGGGGGAGTTGGCACCGGCAGCGGCTAGAACCGCAGGGTGGGTTCGGTATCGCGGCTTAGCTAATAGCTGACCGTCAACTAGGTTATGAACCTGTGTTATCTGCCCCGGAATTGTGAGCCGAGCTAGTAGCTTAGCGTAACGGACTGTCCCGTCGTCCCACCTAGCGCCAAAAGGCTCTACGAGGGAATCAATTTGTTCACCCGCGTTGTTTTCTAAGACCAAGGGGGACTCCCCATCCCACTCGCCAGTAGCGAAGTCCACGGTGGCGTAAGCCACCTCTGTTCGATCAAAGTTGGATAGATTAGGGAAACGAATTTGCTTGTTGATCATATGATCACCTCAATGGATATTTAGTTAAATCTCACAGATGTCGTTACTACAATACTTCTCGCCCTCTGCCGCTCCGCCGCGCAACGACGCAAGTCGCAGCTTCTTCAGATTGGCAACATAAAGATCAAAGTCTTCCTTGTCGCACTTCTGATAAGGGGCCTGTTCATACTTATGGTCTTGTAATGGTAGGAAGCTCAGCGTCTTCACGTAGGGAGCGTGATACTCGATAGCACTCCTCAGGTCTGGCACTTCTTCTGGCTTGAATGTCACGGTGATGCTCACAGAGTTATCAGACCACTTGTCCTGCATTTCACGAGCTAGACAAAGCTGCTCCCATAGAGAGATGTCGAACTTACTCTTGGTGAAGTTCTTCTCTTTGACTGGGAAGTAGACAACTAGTGTTCCGCCATGATCGCCGAATAACTCAAGAGCTTCATTAGGTAGTCCGCTCTTCATGTCACGCTCCCAGTCTGCTGGACTTCCACCCGATTTCTCGTAGATCTTTTTGTCATTCGCAGAAAGCTCTATGCGATAACCAGCGTTGACTAGCTTGGGCACTAATGGATGCTTGGCTGCGAGGCGGAAGGTGCGCCAATAGTATTCAGAGTGAGTGCAGTGAACACCCGGGGTGGCACCAGCCAATAGCGATACAGTGCCACTTGGCTTAACTGTCGTGACCTTGATAGATGTAGGAATGCCTAGCCAACGTGAGTATACACGATCCCAGTGCTTGACTACGTCGTAACCCTTGTCACAGAAGTCGCCGAAGAACTTGGCTGAGCCAAACTTCTTCAATGCTTGCTGAATACCTGACATGCTAAGTCCAATACGACGATTGCTTAACATAACCTGATTAGTCAGGGCGTTATGCGTTGGGATCAACGTAACGGTCTTCGCATACATGAATGCATACTTGAGCGTCTCGTGATACTCTTCAACAGTCTCATGGTTGGCGGGGAATGTTTCAACTAGGCAACATAGCTCACCATGCTTAAGCCCTTGTTCGGCGCAGGGATTAAAACCATCTACGTCATCGAAGCGACTGCTCGTCTCTGGGAACCAACCATCCTTAAGCCTGCCATAGTGACGTGCGTTCTTTAGGAAGATCAATCCTGGTTCGCCATTCTTAGCGATAGACTTAACCGCGTTCTCGAATGTGCTGTCGGACGTTACGAAGATAGAATTGTTCGACGCCCAACGACGGTCCAGTAGCTCCTTAGAGAAGTGCTCGGGGTCCTTCATCTGAACAAAGTCCAAATCGTCCTCTTCGCCAATAGCAATCTCTGCACCTCGGCGCACGTTTCCACTCACTACGAACTTACCAATGAAGTTCATCACGTCAGTAATACCAACAGAGGTTATGACCTCTCCAGCGAAACCATCTAGAAGAATACGGATAGACTCCAACCCCTCTTTAAGTGGCTCTGGTCCACACGCAATACCGCCAAAGCCACGAATAGGTTCGCCAGCCTTGCGGATAAGATGGAACTCGAAATCAACGCGCTGTTGACCCGCCCTAGAATACGAGTCTAGTAGCAATTTAACAGCCTCAACCCAGCCCTCCCTGGTATCAGGGATGGTGTAGGTGACTCCATCATCTTTAGGCTTGTGGATAGTAGCCTTACCTGCGCCCTTTACGTCAAAGCCTACGCCAACACCCAGCATCATCATGTCAGCACACCAAACGAATGGCATGGAGAACTCACGATGGATGTCCTTTGTGCTAATAAAGCCACAGTTCTGTAGTGCGGCTGAGCCGATCTTCTCAACGACCGGTGAACCCATGATCCATAGACCACGTCCGGGTGGTAGGAACTTGAACTCCCACATCTTCTGAAACATCTTTTGGGCAGTAGCCTGCGCCTTTTGCGGAACCCATTCTAGCCCCATCTGTTTACAGTGCTTGAGTTGTATGTTAAAGATACCTTCAACTACACGCTGACAGGTCTCCCAATACTCTTCTTGCTGTCCATTAGTTTTCTTCCTGGCATACTTAGTCTTGTAGACAAAATATGACAGATCTCCAAAGCCCCATTCTGGTTGCTTGCCTTTATACTGACCAATAAATAGGTCGGATAATCTGAACACTTACTCTCCCTGCTCTAGCCTTTTCGGCGTAAAGATGTTAAACTCAGGACTGCTCAACCTTGATCGCAGGATTTTCTCCGCGATGTTCTTGGCACCCAAGAACGCCAGTCCAAATTTGTTGCGCCCATGGGCAGCGTTGATGTAATGATGCTCGAAATGTGGAATTTCTCCCATTAGTGGGAGACCATCTTCCATTTCAGTCTCGATATAGGTCCATGCATGACTAACTTCCATATGGTTTGTAATAGGAATGTTGCTCATCATGGTCTTGTCTAGTTGACCTAGCACTCTTTCGTTATAACCAGTGTCGTCAGTGACGCCAGCCTCTGGGTCCTTCTTAAGCCCATTCTTACCACCAGTCATGATCACAGAACGGTTGTGAATCCTGGCTGAGTCTAGTCCACGGTTTAGCTCTACTGGCATGAAGGGTAGCGGCATGTCATCTAGATCCGGAGATAGAGGTTCTGTGCGGATAACCTGCTCGCGACGATGGACCACTGTTTCCTGGATGCGGTCCCATGGTGCGGTATCCGTAGATGTGTGAATGATCTTGCCTGCGGTTAGAACGTGACCGTTCGATAGGTGGAGCTGCGGACCAAACTCTTCTGACGTTTCAGTGCGTTCAATCCTAGTGCCGTAAGCCATCCATACGTTATTCTTGCGCATCAATCGCGCCATCTTGTTGGTAAAGGCAAATGGGTCAAACATCCCCTCTCCAGGAACGAACAGAGAGCCCTTAACATAAGGCACGATCATCACGTGTTGTGACTGACTGTGGTCAAATCGTGCGGGGTAGTATCCCCACTTGCGTAGCAGCTCGAAGCTTTCATCTAGCTCAACCACCTCTTTGGCGGTAGACGCCATGCGAAGACCACCATTAAACTCTGCGTCGCAATCAATGCCACGTTCAATAAGATCTCGAAGGGCGATATTGTTGTTTGCGCTATAGCTATACAGTTTCTTTGCTGTGTTCTTACCCAGCAGGTTAGCCATGTATTGAGCCGAGTAGTTACTGCCAAGGTAGGCGCAGCCATTCATTCGACCACTAGACTTAAACGCCGGGTATGATGCCTCATCAAGCACCATCACACGCAGGGTCTTTTTGTTCTTCTTTGCTAGGCGGATAAGCCAATAGGCTGTGCTTATGCCGCTAAACCCAGCACCAATAATAGCTACGTCAACATACTGTGGTAGCTGTGTTTGGAATGCGAAGTCAGGAGCCGTATTCTCCCACCAAAAACTATGCTTCTTTGAGGTCGCGCCCATATTAGTTTAGTGAGAAGTCCTTATGATCTGTGTCGTCGTCAGCAGCATCCTGCTTGACCATTGCCTTAGAAAGTTTTCGAAGATTCTCTCTTACGAAAACCTTGTCCTGCTGTTGGTATCTACCTATGCAGAATGTGCATGCTTCAAGATATCTTTCGCTACCACGAACATCTACAGTCTCTTGACTGGGTTGTGTTACGCTGCCGTCCTCGTTCACATACTTACCAAGACGCTTCTTGTTGCACGCGGGACAGTCGACCATTCTGATTGTCGGAATATCGTTACTGCTATTGTTCACGTTGAACATCTTTGTCCTCCATTATACACTAATCATTTGCCGGTAGAACCAAATCCACCAGCGCCACGAGTTGTTTCATCCGGATCCGGATACTCATACTTAACTTCATCTTCTAGTTCATGAACTTTTATGATACGAGCTTGTGCGATGCGATCACCAGCGCTAACTAAGTAGTCCACGCCACTGTGGTTGTAAAGCAATACCTTAATCAGACCACGGTAATCAGAGTCGATCTCACCAGCCTCTACAGTAACTGCTTTTTTGGCAGCTAATCCCGAGCGGGATCGCAACACTAATGCATATCCTGGGGGTATTGAGGCAACTACCAGTGTATTGATAAGGGCACTACCTACGCCGAGATTGGGATCATGCCTTGGAATGACGATAGTCTCAGGTGAGACTAGGTCAAAAGCCATGGAACCAATAGTCGCACGAGCAGGGATTAAATCATCCCTGTTCTCTGGCACATGCCAAGTGATGCGCGGCGCAGGCTCTGGCTTCTTTCTTGACCAGAACCACCTCATCCTATTCCTCTGCTCCGAACCCCAGCATACGGGTGAGCGATTCGCGAATAAAGTGAGCGAGAATGCCCAGCTCTTCCGCATTAAGGAACATTCGAACACGCTGTGTCTTTCCTTCTGCGGTGCGACTCAACTGAAAGCCGAAGTTGGGCTCGCCGTTGTATTCTCCAGCGTTAATCTCAAGCACGCTAGTAATCTGCTTCTCTGGCTGGCTATGCAGACACTTAGACTGACTCTTTCGACCATTAAAGAGAGGTAATAGCTTAGCAACATCTGCTACTCCGATCTTAAATACGATCTTACCATCCCAGTCGAACTGATTCTTTGCGCCGATGGCAAGCTTCGGACCTCTCTGGTTTGCCGCCTCTAGGAAGACAGCCCTCTTGACTGGATCGTAGGAGAACTGAATCGCGGCACCCGCATCATCCTTCTTTAATGGCTTGTAGACGTTCCAGTATGGCTTCTTGCGATAGGCTCGGTTTTGTCCGTCGTCTCGATTTTGTGTGTCACTCATAGCTTCTTGCCCTTCTTCTTCGCCTTCTTCTTTAGGTCGTTAAGTATACGAAGCGCCTTACGGGCTTCTCCTGTAGTCAGCTTCTCAACAGAGAATACCTCTCTAGTGGTAATACCCTCTAGCAATTCCTTGAGGGATAGCTCAAGACTCGTTAAGATCTTATCGATAAGCTTTGCCTGCTCAGCCTTGATCGGACTATCATCATCTGGTGCTAGCTCTTCACCAGCATCCTTGTCTACGATCTCTTCCGCCGCGTGCGCTGCAATACCAAGCACCTTACGTAGACAACGCGCCTCGGCACGAGCTGACGCTACCGCCGTAGGGAAAAGACCTAGCTCTTCACAGTTGGAATAAAAGGCGTCAGCCGAGTCAGAGAATGTTCTGCCGTCCTTCAAGGTGATGTTAAAAGTCACGGACGCCATCGGGAAGTTATGCAGGGCAAGCTCTTCATGCACGGACATGACATCATCATCTCCATTCTTGCTTGTTAGCTCCTGGACGTGTTGACGTGGAACGATCAGAAGTTGGTTCACCTTACTTTCTTCTGTCTGAATAAACGGCTTGGCTAAACGTCGCAAGCCATGTAGGCGTGGAGCTGGCCCTTTGGAGGAGTTAAAGACCTCACCCTCATTAAGCTTACTCATCCAGTCCTCTGTATCTAGATCTGGTTCGATCTCAGGAACCTCTTCGGGGGTGACCTGTTCTGCTTCTACCTCTGCTTCTGCTTCTACTTCTACTTCTACGACTTCTACGATAACCGGATCTTCGGCTACTTCATCAGTTGAGACAATCTCTTCTGCGATAGGCTCATCCAGTATGATGTTATTCACATCCACCTTCTCGCCATCCCCTTTAGTTTTGTTCAACATACCAGACTGATGTTCCGTCATCTTCATTTATCTCCTTAATCGCTTGTTCGATTTTGTCAATTCTCAGTTGGCTAAGTGGACCGTTATTGTCCCGCACACGTAAAACATTGTAACCCACAGCATTGATCATGTTGTCCTTACGTGAGTCACGTTCTTGCTGTTGGGCAAGATGCTCCTCTCCGTAGATAGCCAGGAAGTGTGTGGGTCCATCAACCTCGATAGCAATACGCTCCTTTGGTAGACCTAAGTCTACTTCAAAATCCTTACCAGCGGTGTAGTTAGTTGATCGCTCTTCTACTATGTATCCTCGCTTGCGAAGCTCTTCTGCAATGAAGCGCTCTAGGCGGGAGCCCTGACCTTGTGCATCCTTGGCCTTGCTAGCAAGACCCTCCATCATCAGCTTACGATCCTGTTCAGACATACCAGCCCACTTGCGCTGCCACGCTCCGCCGATCTTACGTTTGACTTCTTCACGCTGGTCGTCATCTAGAGATTCCCAGAAGTCACCTAGACTATGAGAAATCTTCTTCTTGGTTTCGTCCGTATGCTTACGACCCTTCATCTGATGGTCGTGCTCTTTCAGAAAGTTCTTTTGAGCCTCGCCCTTAGATCGAGCAGTGATACCTACCTTCTTCATAAAACGGGACAGAGACGCCAATGGCACCTTCATCTCTTTAGCTGTAGCGCGCATACTTAGTTCTCGTTCGAGGTAAAGCTCGCGCACGATCTGTTCATTGATCTCAGCCATTATGGTCTCATCAAATCTGGGTCCATATCAGGAACTAGTCGCTTAACTTCGCTCATGATATCCGCCGCCGAACCACCAAACCTACGTTGTAGGTGAGAGACTCCGTGCGGTGCGTTCTTCTTAAAGTCACGAATGTCCGCCATCGCAATGCGGAAGCTGGTCTTACCAGTCGCGGGATCTAGCCCCTCAGAGATCAGTTGACGTAAGCGATCCTCTTTGTTCTTTCTCTGGGCAGTATCTCGACGGGTTGTCAGGGTCGTGTCGATGTCCTCTGGTGTCTTGACCACCTCCTTGAGGGCTTCCTGCTGCTCAACTAGCTTCTGTTCTGCTGCTGCGTGGTCTGTGACGCTCTGCGCTCGACGTTCTTGGTCGTTCTGTGCTTGGGCACCATCTAGCTCAGCAATCACTCCTGAGTTGACCAGGGACTTCGCATCCTCAATTGACCTGATGTCGAATGCAGCTAGCACTCTACGAACCTCATCAACCGGCACGTCAAATCGTGTCGATAGATAGTGAACGTCGCCAATATCGGCAAACATCTTCACCAAGCTGACTGCACTCTTTGTCGTTAACTTGTTGGAGGCTGCGAGCAACTTATCGCGCAATGCATCTCCCTTTCCACGGTTCCATGCATCAATCTCGCCTTGCTTGATCTCTGGCACTTCTTCGTGATTTAATCGCTTCTTGTCGTTCATCGATATCCTCCTACTCTATTATGTGTCTACTTGACGAATTCGTCCTGCTTTTTTACCCTATCAACTACTCCTTCTCGCAGACAGTCGCGGTATACCATACTATACACTAAGTCCTGGAAGTCGTGTTCGGGTAGCCAGCCTAGTTTATTGTGTGCTTTGGTTGAGTTTCCGATAAGAACGTCAACTTCCGATGGTCGAACGAACTCTGGGTTAATGGTTACATACTGCTCCCAGTCTTCAATACCGACAAAGCTAAAGGCGAGATCTAGGAAGTCTCTGATGCGATAGGTCTGCCCCATAGAGATAACAAAGTCCTCCGGATCCTTTTGTTGTAGCATCATCCACGCTGCACGCATGTAGTCTTCTGCATGACCCCAGTCACGATAAGCATCTAGATTACCAAGTTCTATCGTGCTCTTCTCTCCCGTCAAGATACGCGCAATGCCGTCAGTGATCTTACGAGTCACAAACTCAATGCCACGATAAGGAGATTCGTGATTGAATAGGATGCCACCGACCGCGAACATGTCATAAGCCTCTCGGTAGTTACGCACCAACGAATGAGCCGTCAGCTTAGCAACGCCATAAGGCGAGCGCGGGATCATCGGAGAGTCTTCATCTAGAACCTTCTCGAAGACGACGCCCTCCTCTGGTTTGTCCTTACCGAAGATAGCCGAGTTACCAAACTGCTCTGAGCTACCCGCTTGATAGAAGCGTGTCCTTGGAGAGAACTGTCTTACGGCTTCTAGACATACAGCAGCGCCCTGACCGGTGATCTCCAGGGTAGAGAGTGGGGATTTGAACGAATGCCACACCTGACTTTGCGCGGCAAGGTTATAGAACTCGTGTGGCTTGTGCGCTACGACAACGCGAGCAATAGAAGCCAAGTCTGTGATGTCACCAGCCTCAATGATAAGCCTGCCTTGGGCGCAAAGCTTTTCGTATCCCGGGATGTCAGTTAGTCGCCACCCTGTAGATGAACTAGTGCGGCGTTGGATACCAACAACCTTGTAGCCCTTCTCAAGCAA
>TARA_R110000824_G_scaffold16456_2_pt1 | contig 12537 bp, 19 predicted proteins | sample TARA_R110000824 | Tara Oceans TARA_R110000824 (sample SAMEA4397747) | marine metagenome | biome: Polar Biome; feature: [MES] marine water layer (ENVO:01000295) within the mesopelagic zone...; material: water (ENVO:00002006), including particulate matter (ENVO:01000060) such as...... | reverse complement strand
TTCTGATACTGTTTCAAATGTCTTGCCAGATAATATCTTTGATCTTCCGAGCTTTAAAGAGGCAACCAGAGCTTTCAAAAGATCTGTGATGGGAGATGAAGAGGGTCTTTCTGTTGCAGAAAAGTTAGAAATTCCAGACACTGAAGTTGATGCCGAAGATCTTTTTGTGTATGGTTTTGAGAATGAAAAAGAAATATTCAGATCAAATCGAGATCCTTTTGATGATTGGGCAGCTGGCAAAATTGATTTGCAAGATTTTCAAGCAACAAAACCTCCAACGAGTGAACAAGTGAAATATGGAGTTGAAGGGGAGCCTGTTTATCCTTTGTCTCACGCATTTCCGACTATACCACCAACCTCAGGCACTGAGTTTTTAGGTGGTGCGAATTATCCTCTTGATCCTAGGTCTTATGTTCTTAGGGATCTTGAAATGAATTATGGTTTGTCAAAACCAGAGATAATAGATTATCTTAAAAAGAATGATTTGATTGAAGATTCTGATCCGCAAGAATTCGATTTTGGTGAACAGCAAATTAAGGCATTAAAAGAAGCATTTCGTTCTGGTGATCCAAACAACCCAATCGTTAAAAATATTCGTGGTGCTCTTGCCGATCTTTCAGATGAAGATGACCTTGTTGAAGTTACGCCAGATATGATTTATGGGAAACCAAACTAGTGGCCCGAGCTAAAATCAAAAAAGTCGCTGCTGCAGAGATTCGTGCTGCCAAGAAGTTCCTTGAGCGTCGTGGTTTGAAAACCAAAGATCTTTCGCCGCGCAAGTTTGCTCAAGCAGCCAAGGAGCTTGATGAGTCGTTCAATGACACATTGAATATCCTCGCGCAAGAAATACAAGGTGGACAAGGCTGATGGCTGGCAAAGGTAAAATTGGGCGCAGCATTGAAGAGGCAATAGCGGATCTTCCGGATGTCGCTCGTAGATGGCTCAATTCTTTAAGTGACGAAAAACTTTCCGCATCCTCTGGTGAAGTTAAGCCCTCTGAGTGGCCGGAGTTTATTGACAAGCTCAAAAATGTTTACACTGAAGCGCCATTTGCGTTTTCTCAATACGAGCCAAATGTTTTGAAAGAGGCGATTGCCGAATCCGCAGATGGCCTTTCTGACATTGCTCTGATAAGTCCTAAAGATTTCCGTATGCTTGCTGCAAGAAATATTGAACAGTGGATGGAGGGTGGTAAATATTATTCACCAGATGATCCTATCACTCAAGACATTTTCAGCAAAATAAATAAATATGCTGATATGTATGAAGATGGAATTCCATTTGATGATATTCCTCGTCTTGAAGTTGACCAGCCATTTGAAGGTGTTGCTCAAGTTGTTGGTCATAATGGTCGGCACAGAGTTCTCGGTCAAGAAAAGCTCGGGACAGAAACAGCTTTAATAAAAATTTTAAGACGAAAAGATTATGATCTTAAAGGCTCCGATGATGTTTTGCATACAGAGATGAGTCACCACCAGCCAGCCGCTGAAGGTGGTGGTCAATCTTACAAGCCTTCAGCTGATGTTTTGAAGTTTTTAAGCCTTGGTGGTGGAGTTGGTGCGCTTGGAAATTTAGTTGACGATCGATGATTGCTGGATCAAAAAACTTTCTTAAGAGGAGCACTCTTTAATGGCTGGCAAACGCAATATAATTGAAGGTGCCTTGGGTGCTTTGACAGATGCACTGCCAGAAGGAATATTTTCCCCGGTTTCTGATGCTGTTGGAGGGCTCTCCCAGCAGAAAGGCACAGGAGATCAGATGCTCAACATGATCTCAAAATCTCCTGGCATTAGAGAGGCCGAGCTTAAAGAAACAGGACTGGGTCAATATTTATCCGGGCAAGAAAGTGTAACAAAAGCTGAGATAGAAGATTTTTTGTCTACAAGCCGGACACCAATTGAAGAGCGTGTTTTCGAAGTTTCCCCCGGCGTATATCCTTCTAGCGAAGAAGGACTTTTTGAACTTATTGGAGATGCCACTTCTAATGAAAATCTTTGGAACAAAGTTGTTGGAGACAGAGGACCTAAGTGGTCAGAATTTGCGTCGGTGAGAAATATCCCGCAAGAATCAGATGACGCTTATATGGCAAGAATGGATTGGCTTTCGGAAAATAATGCCTATTTGGCAGATGATTATATAAGATCAGCAAAAAATTCAGGTCCAAGACACGACGATCCGTTGTATTCCTTAACTCCTGTTGATGGAGAGAGAAAAGGTTATAAGGAAATTATTTTCAAGACCCCTGTAGAAACAGAGGCTTTCCCAATAACAAAAAGAGACATAGAGCGCGGTTTTTATGCTGATGATTTTGGAAGAACAACATCAGTCAAGCCTTCGGATATAGGAGGAACCAAAGAGCTTTATGCAAAAGACACATATTTTTCTGATCACTGGGAAGATCCAAATGTTTTTGCCCATGCCAGATTTTCCAATCACACTTTGAAAGATGGCGACAACACAGTTTTCATAGACGAAATTCAAAGTGACTTGCACCAAGCAGCTGCCCAAGCAAGAGAAAGTCGAGCACGCTATATTTCAGAGGAAAACAACATAAGCATAGAAGAAGCAAGAAAAATGCTACCAGAAGATGCTGGGTATGAAGAAACTATGGAAAGAGCTCTGCCAGACCTGCCATTGAAGAAAAACTGGCATGAGCTTGCATTTCGCCGTGTTGTTCAAGAAGCTGTTGAGCAGGGCAAAGACTCTGTTTCTTGGACTCCAGCTGACATGCAACTTGAAAGATATCCCTCTGTAGCAGGTAAAATAGAAGACGGCATGAGAGCCTTTTACGATAATAAATTAGTTAATTACGCCAAGAAATTTGGCAAGAAATTTGGCGCAAAAGTAGGAAAAAAAGAAGTAGAGCACGAATTCAGCAGACCACAACGTTGGATCAGAGAATCAGTGCCTTCGACGGCTTCAATTCCAAGAACATCTGAAGTTTGGAACATGCCAATAACAGAAAAAATGCGCAAGAGCATTCTTGAAAAAGGGATACCACTCTACACAACAGGAGCTGTTTCTGTTGGAGCTCTTGAAAATCTGGTGGATGATGAATAGAGCAAGTTTCGGTAAACTTTTACAACCAGCCAACAATAGGAGTAAATCATGGCTAAAAAACCAAAAGAAAAAAGTGAAGAAAAGAAAGAAGCAGAGCCCTCGCTCGAAGAGCGCATCGAAAAAATAGAAAAGTTCTTGGTTCACACATCGAGCTTTTCTCGTGGCTGATGTACAAGATGACCCTAAAGACGTCATTGTCAATGTAACTGGCGTTTCAATTTCAACAGACGCTGGGATAAATAACAATGACAGTGAAAGAGATCCTGCAGAGGATCACAATGGAGCTTCAGTTGAGGAAAGTTCAACTGGCGACTGATATGGTTGAAGGTCAGATCTCTGACTTTAATCATTATCAAAAGATCGTTGGCATGGCAGAAGGCTTGATGCAAGCAGATGCCATAGTCAATGGAATTATTGAACAAATAGAGAAAGAGGATGAATAAACATGGCCCATCCCCATGCTCCCCAGCCACTAGGCTGGAAAGTTCTGGTTAAACCATTCGAGGCACCAGAAAGAACTGAGGGGGGAATTTTTCTCCCTTCTCAATCTCAAGACGCAGAAGAATACCTGACATCTCACGGCCACATAATTTCTATGGGAGAGTTAGCCTATAGAGAAAGAGAGAGTGGTGCAAAATGGAAAGGTCATTGGCCAGTCATAGATGACCATGTCACTTATGGCAAATACGCTGGCCAAAAAATTGTTGTTGATGGAGAAAAATTCCTGATCCTCAATGATGATGAAATAACATCAATCCTTCCTAATGGCTGCGAGGTAAATAATCATGTCTGAAGAAGAGATCAAAAAAGTTGAAATGGAAGACGCAAGAAAAATGCTAGAGGAAATTGCAAACGCACCTCTAGAAATCGAGATTGTTGATGAGCAACCTGATGAGCAACCTGAACCTGAAAAAATTCAACAGGCAGTTGAAGAAGAGTCTGATGATAAAGAATTCAGCAAAAGAGTTCAAAAAAGAATCAGCACGCTTGTTCAACAGCGTCGACAAGCTGAGGCCGAGGCTGAACAGTCGCGTGAACAACTTAACTCGATGAAGTCAAGGCTTTCAAGGCTTGAGCAAGGATCAAGCCAGCAAGCTGCAAATGCCTTCAATGAGCGTTACAACCAAGCCCGAAGTCTTCTGCAAAATGCCATCGAAGAAGGCGACACAAATGCTCAGGTGAATTATCAGGAGCAGCTCGCTGATATGCGTGCGGCAATGCGTGTTCAAGAGATGCAGCGCCAGCAGCAAGTCCAGCAACAAATTTCGCCAACAGTTGGTCGTGCCGCGCAAGTTCAATCAGAACCAACTCCTGAAAAGGCAATTGACTGGTGGCAAAAGAATCGCTGGTTCAATTCATCTGGATTTGAAAGAGAAACAGCGGCAGCCAGATCAGTTGATGTCCAGCTTGAAATAGAAGGATTTGACAAAGAATCTTCAGAATACTACGAAGCTCTTAACAATCGTTTAAGAAAAATGTTTCCAGAACTGATTGCAGAGGGTAATGTAAGAGAGAAATCTGCACCTAGGACAAAAAGCAGGTCACCAGTTGCACCAACTGCGGGTGGTCCTAGTCGTAGAGGAGGTCGTGTTAAGATGACGAAGGATCAACTCTCTATGGCTCGTGAGCTCGGAATAACCGATGAGAAAGGTTTGAAGGCTTATGAATCTGAGTTGAACGCATTGCAACAGGAGAATAACAATGGTTGAAAAGCGTAACATTCGTGCATCTGAATCACGACCCAACACTCGCGGGAAAGAAGCTCGCGCTAAGACACCTTGGAAACCTGCCTCTTTGCTTGATGCCCCTCCGGCTCGACCAGGAATGGTGCAAAGATGGGTTGCCACCTCGATTCTGGGGAAAGAGACACCCGACAATGTCTATAAACGGCAGCGTGAAGGGTGGATTCCGCGACCAGCGGATACTGTGGGTGATTTTCCAATACCGACAATCAACCATGGTCAGTGGTCAGGATGCATCGGCATCGAAGGTATGATTCTTTGTGAAATGCCAGAAGATACTCATCATGAGATGAAAGATTATTACGCTGGCAAATCTGAAGAATTGAACGAAACCATCGCATACGATCTCCGGAATGCTGAGAGAGCAGGAGGGATACCGATCCATCAGGATCGTAGTTCTAGCGTGAGCCGTGGCAGTGGTGTTTCTGTCATGGATGATTAAAACTTTAAACCCAAGAGGTTAGATAAATGGCAAATGTAGACGCAGCCTTCGGCTTCGTTCCTGTACGTCATCTCTCTGGCTCCGGATCTTGTAGGACCAACAAGTACACCATTGCGAGTGGCTTGGCGGAAAACATTTTCAATGGTGACTTGTGCATCATTGATGCAAACGGCCAAATTACGCCTCACACTGCTACTGAGGTTAATAACATTGGTGTGTTTGGTGGTGTTTCCTACACAGACTCCACAGGAGCTTATATTTATAAAGAGTTTTGGGCTTCAGGTACGACTGGCACAGACATAGTAGCTTACATCTATGATGATCCTTTCGTTATCTATAAAGTTCAGTCTGCGGGAACCCCCGCCCAGACGAACATCGGCAACTGTGCTGATGTTGTTGCTGGTGCAGGCTCCACAACGACTGGCCAATCTGGCTTCGAAGCATCTGGCACAATGAGCAATGGCGCGGCAACGTGCAAAATCATGGCTCTTTGGGACGCTCCAGAAAATGCTTTCGGAGCCAATGCTGTCTTGGAGGTTCTTATTAATGAGCACCTCTATAAAGACAGCGCAGGCATTTAGGAGGGTTTAGAAAATGGCAATGCATAGAGCACAATTTGCTAAAATGCTCGAGCCAGGACTGAACACTCTGTTTGGCCTGGAATATGATCAATACCCGGAAGAGTACAAGGCTGTTTTCGCGGCAAACACTTCCAGCAAAGCATATGAAGAAGATGTTCTGCTAGAAGGCTTCGGAAATGCCCCTGTAAAGACGGAAGGTGCGGCAGTCAGCTATGATGCAGCCACCCAGCAATGGACGGCTCGTTATCAGCATGAAACGGTTGCTCTTGCCTTCTCAATTACAGAGGAAGCTGAGGAAGATGGCCAATATGGCTCTCTTGCTGCGCGTTATACGAAAGCATTGGCTCGCTCGATGGCCTCCACCAAGGAGATCAAAGCAGCTAATATTTTCAATAACGCAACGTCGGGTGATTTCACTGGTGGTGATAGTGTTGCGCTTTTGAGTGCTTCGCATCCAACCCGTAATGGCAACCAGTCGAATACTCTTGCGACTGCTGCTGATCTCTCGGAGACTTCTCTCGAGTCGATTCTGATTAACATTGCTGATATGAAAGATGATCGTGGACTGCGCATTGCTGCGCAAGGTGTTCGCCTTATCATTCCTACGGCTTATGTTTTCACTGCCGAGAGGCTTCTCGAGTCTCAGCTTCGTACCGGGACTGCCGACAATGACATTAACGCGATCCGCTCTGGCGGCTATCTGCCCCAAGGCTATCACGTTATGCGTCGGATTTCTGACTCGGATCGTTGGTTCGTTCAAACGGATGTTCCGGATGGACTCAAAATGTTCCAGCGTTCTCCGATGAAGAAGGGCATGGAAGGTGACTTCGAAACTGGCAATGTCCGCTATAAAGTTCGCGAGCGTTATTCGTTCGGTTGGACTGATTGGCGTGGCGTTTTCGGCTCCGAAGGTGCTTAAAGAGATAGGGGTCGCCTTAACAGGCGACCCCGTTCTTTAAATGTCTGATCCTCGAGAAGAGCTTTATTACAAATACATTGGGTCCCGCACTTCCCCCAGTAAAGTGTACCCCGATGAAAGTTTGTCTTTGGGTGAACGAATTTCCCAAGCTCAACGCTTGCGCGAAATGGGTGTTCATGTTGCAACACCAAAAGCGAAACAAGCAGAATTAAATTTTGGCAAAAATTTAGGACAAGTTCCAGTTTCTATTGGTGCTCTGGGTGGCATGACGCAGAAAGAAGTTGATGATGCTTCTGAATCTGCAGCAGCAACTTTGCAAGCTGTAAATGACTATGGAACAATACCTCTTTACTTTACACCAGCAGCTCCCGCAGCGGCTGCTTTTGATGTTTCAAGAGGAATAATAAATGAAGATCCCTACGAGATTGGCCTTTCTGCATTTGGTATCGCAAGGCCATTAAAGTCTGTTGCTCAGACAATACCAGAAGTTCTTGAGAAGGCATTGGCATATTCTTTTGGCGCTGGGGCTGTCGGAGTACAAGTTCAAGATTTCTTGAAGAATTTTGGCGAGAAAGCCTCTGACGAATAGGAGGTTTTATTTTTTGCCAATTGAGAGTAAATTAGTTATGTCCTGACTGCATTTTGCAGACACTAGCCACGACAGGAGAAATAAAATGGCTAACACTACTTTTTCTGGTCCAGTCCGTTCAGAGAATGGATTCCAACAAGTTTCTAAAAATGCGACCACTGGTGCAGTAACTGTAACCAGTGGCGATAAAATGTCCGCTGAAGCAGTAGCTGCCGCTGGCATTGAAGGAACTGCCGCTGTTTACATCACACAAGTAGATCGTCTTAAAAGTGATGTCACAACGAATGTTAACATCGTTAAAACTTCAATCATGATTGATCTAACTGGCCTCAGAGATGGTGGCACTGCTGGTGATATTATTGGCAAAGATGGTTCTGGAGTTGCCTACATTGGGCAAGTTACAACTGCCAACCAAGGTGTCGTCTTCGGCGTAACGATGACCTGCGTAGAAACACCCGGAGGTGGTGGAACAGATATTGATCTTTATTCTGCTACAGAAGGCACTGGTGTCAACGACACTGCAATTGGTGATCTGACAGAAACCCAAATTATCAATGCTGGTGCAGCTTCAGCTGGAACAATGGTTGCTGGCGGAGATATTGCCGCTGACCAGTATTTGTATCTTGTTGGTCAAGGAACTGGTCATGCTGCTTATACTTCGGGCCGGTTTTTAATCGAGATCTTGGGGTATGATGTAGCCTCTTAATAATTTGTTCGTTGCGAAAGGCAGAGGGGACTCTGCCTTTCTAAGCGGGAGTTAAAATATGGCAGACATAACAACTACCACAATTCTCTCTGAAAATGATCGTCAGATAGTTATGGCATTCCAATATCAGTTTGTAGATACTGGAAATGAAGATGCTGTAAAAAAAGTAGATGTTTCTACTTTGATTAAAAATGCAGCTGGCGAGAGTTGCACGGCAGTTAGAATTGTCGAGGCTTGGTGGACGATTTTTGGCATGACTGTTCAAGTTGAGGCTGATGCTAGCACAGATGTCATCATCCTTCACCTTGATGAAAATCAATCTGGCTATCAAGACTACTCTGTTTTTGGTGGTCTTCCAAAAACGACTGCTTATGGATCTAGTCCTACTGGAGACATATTTTTTACAACTACTGGGGCTGGGGCTGTAACTGATACGTATCAAATCTGCTTCAGAATGATTAAAGAGTACTAGAATGGCAACATCTGGCACTGTAGCTTTTAGGCCAACCATTGAAGAGATCATTGACGAGGCTTTTGAGCGTTGCGGAATTGATACTCAGACTCGGACTGGTGGTCAATCTAGGAGTGCCAGAAGGAGCTTGAATATGCTCTTTTCTGAGTGGTCCAATCGTGGTTGGAACTACTGGACTGTTGGTTACAAAACAGTAACTCTTGTTGCTGGCCAAGCAACATATACGCTTGATGCTGGCTTGGTTGATATAATTGATGTTGTTTACAGGAATGTTTCTGGATCGACATCAACAGACCAAGTTATGAACAGAGTTGCTATTTCTGAATACAATCAGATTCCCAACAAAACTGATTCTGGCGTTTCATCTCAATACATGATAGACCGCCAATACACACCAACGATGACAGTTTGGCAAGTGCCAGACAACACAAGCGACTCTATTCGTTATTATGGAGTTTTCCAACCAGAAGATGTGACAGCTTCCAATCAGGATGCTGATATTCCATATCGGTGGACTGATGCCCTTTGTGCGGGCTTGGCAGCGAAACTTTCTGTTAAATTTTCCCCAGAGCGTGCGGGTGATCTTATGGCTCTTTATGAAAGGGCTTTTCAATTCGCTTCTGATGAAGAAGGATCAAATGTTCATCTCCGGATAAGGCCAACAGGGATGAATTTGTACTAATGTCTTTTTATGCAACAGGCAGGAAATCTTTAGCGATAAGTGATCGCAGTGGATTTCGTGTGCCTTATAAAAATTTAAGGACAGAGTGGAATGGCCTTCGCGTTTCCCCTGATGACTATGACCCTAAGCACCCACAGCTAACACCACCAAAAAATATAACTGATGCAACTGCTCTTTATAGTCCAAGGCCAGACAAAGACCCGGAGAATGTTTCTTTTTTCGTAAATTACAATTGGTTTGGTTTTGAGAATCCCCCAGTCAGTGCAGATGGATTCACGCAGCCATCAATGGATTCACGCGATTATGAGAAGCCGAACAGGCTTAATGCAAAAGGATCAATTGGGGTGGTCTCTATAGAGACGCCAGTTGAGGTTAATGTCTCCTCTGTTCACAATCAAGGTCTTGCTGGTCCTGTCTCTGACATTGAAGCATCAATCACTGAGACAGGTGTCGCTGGAACAGGTGCTATCGGAACCGAAACTTTTGAATCATCAATCACTGAGACAGGTGTCGCTGGAACAGGTGCATTGGGTGCATTTGGAGAAACTGATGGCGCGAACCTTACCCTAAGTATAACTGAAACTGGGGTTGCCGGAACAGGTGCTATTGGAACAGAGTCTTTGGACATTGACAATCCGACATGGGGAACAGGGACTTTTGGAAATGGTTCTTGGGGCCAATAAATGAATTACACAACTCTAAAAACCAACATACAAAATTTCCTAGAAGACGACTCTACGGAATTTTCAAATTCTTTAGACACAATTATATCTCAAGCAGAGGATATGATATTCCAAAGGCTTCCAAACCTGCCAGCTTTCCGGCAAAGCTCTACAGGAACTCTTGTTGATGGCACAGCATCATATGTTGTGGCAAATGCTCGTATCATAAGAAATGTTTCAATAACAGTTTCGAGCAATGTAAAGTTCCTTGAGCACAGAGTTGACTCTTACCTAAGAGACTTTGCACCAAATCCCAGCACAACTGGGGAACCACTTATTTACAGCACTGATACTGCATCAACTTCTGGCACAACTATAACTCTTGCTCCTACGCCAAATTCTGGCTATTCTTTTGAAGTTGAGTTTGCAGCTCCGGCAACTGGCTTGTCTTCTTCTAACACAACCTCTTGGCTTGGCAACAATGCCGAGAATCTGTTGTTGAGTGCTTGTTTATATGAAGCGAGTGCTTTCCTTAAAGCACCAGAAACAGTAACTTTGTACAAAGCTCAGTTTGATGAAGCATTGCAGCTAATGCAGCAGGAGATGCTGCGAGATTATGCTGCGGAATATGATGGAGGTATATAATGGCTATTAGCCAAGCAATGTGCACATCTTTCAAGGCAGAGATCCTTGATGAACAGCACGATCTCGCAGCAGATACTATAAAAATTGCGCTTTACACAAGCAGCGCGAGCCTTGGGGCAGGAACAACAGCTTATAGCACAAGCAATGAAATTTCTGGCACTGGATATACAGCTGGTGGAGTTGCTCTCACGAGCAAAACAGTCGCAACCACCGGAACAACTGCTTATTTTGATGCTGCTGATCCTTCTTGGACTTCTGCTAGCTTTACTGCGAATGGTGCCTTAATTTATAACGACACAAATTCTGATAAAGCTATTGCTGTTCTTGCTTTCGGTGGAGATTTTACAGTCGCTGGCGGGACTTTTAAAATCGTTTTCCCAGCAGCAGGGGCAAATGCTATTATAAGGATCGACTGATATGGCAAGTTCATACACAACCAATTTCTCCATTGAAAAAATGGCGACTGGTGATCAGTCGGGAACATGGGGAACGACCACAAATCACAATTTTGATATCCTTGATAGGATCGTTTCTTACAAATCTGTTGCGATAACAACAAATGCAGACACACACACTTTAACTATCCGAGAGGCCTCTCCTGGCTCTGGAACGGAAAACCTCCAGGATGGGATGTATCGTGTAATTAAATTCACAGGAGCTTTAGACTCAACTTGCACAGTTACAATAGCTCCAAACTCAGCTGCATCTTTTTTCATAATTATAAATGCAACGACAGACTCAGGATCTAGTGGGCCTTATTCTCTTATATTGACGCAGGGAAGTGGAGCAAATGTTACTGTTGCAAATGGCAAGTCCGCAGTTGTCTATTGTGATGGAGCTGGTTCTGGTGCTGCTGTTGTTAATGCTCTGAGTGCACCGATATTTGGATCAACTTTAACAATTGGTGATGGGACTGCTGAAGATACAAAATTAGTTTATGATGGCAACGCTAAAGATTTTTACATGGGCCTTGATGACAGCGCCGACAAGTTAGTTGTTGGTGTTGGGTCAGCAGTTGGGACAAACTCGATCCTCACTTTGGATGATGACTCTGTGACCATTGGTGACGGCGCAGCTGCAGACACAAAATTAGTTTACGACGGAAATGCCAAGGACTTCTATGTCGGATTGGACGACAGCGCAGATGTTCTTATTATAGGTGAAGGATCAACAGTCGGGACAAATCCAATCCTAACTTTGACTGATGATTCAGTAACTGTCGGTGATGGTGCTGCCACTGATACTAAAATTGTTTACGATGGCAATGCAAAAGATTTCTATGTTGGCCTAGATGACAGTGCAGACAAACTTGTAGTTGGCGTTGGCTCTACGGTAGGAACTAACTCAATTTTAACTCTTGATGATGATTCAGTCACAGTTGGTGACGGCGCAGCAGTAGATACCAAGATAGTTTTTGATGGCAATGCCCAAGACTATTACATTGGTTTGGACGACTCTGCGGATGATCTTGTTATTGGCCTTGGGTCTGCTGTTGGGACAACTCCAGCAATATCGATTGATGAGAATCAAGTAACAACTTTCGGCAAAGCAACAGTTGGTGCAACTGACACTGATACTTCAAACACAGGAAGTGTTACATTAAATTTCCAAACCAATCAAAATTTTGTTTTGACTTTGACGGGGAATGTAACGCTCGCAAATCCTTCAACTGAGGCTGTTGGTCAGTCTGGCATCATGGTTTTCATCCAAGATGGGACTGGCTCTCGCACTCTTAGTCTCGGAACAGATTATGAAACAGCTGGTGGCGCTGGGATAACTTTAAGCACGGCAGCAAGTGCAGTAGACATTGTCCCATATTTTGTCAAGGCAGCTGGAAGCATCCAATTAGGTGCACCACAAAAGGCATTCAGTTAAATGGTAACATCCCCTGGGTCGTTTTTTATGGCAGCGAGTGGTGCTGCATCATTTGACACCACGCTTATCGGCAATTCTGTTTGGTTGGATGGGTCTGCTGATGGTTTCACGAAGGCAGCAAGCGGATTTGATGCCGAAGATGGTAAAGAATTTACATTAGGT
>TARA_R110000824_G_scaffold401458_1_pt1 | contig 12545 bp, 7 predicted proteins | sample TARA_R110000824 | Tara Oceans TARA_R110000824 (sample SAMEA4397747) | marine metagenome | biome: Polar Biome; feature: [MES] marine water layer (ENVO:01000295) within the mesopelagic zone...; material: water (ENVO:00002006), including particulate matter (ENVO:01000060) such as...... | reverse complement strand
AATATGGCGAGAACCCTTCAAGATTTTTTGTACTGCGCTGCGGGAAAAAGAGTTCAAAGACAGGTTACGAACATTAGAATTGCTTAAATTGAGATTTTGATATTTTATCTTGAAAAGAAGACGATGTGCATCTTTCATATAATCGTAATTTTGTGGTTTTTCATAGTTGTCGAACACATGTTTTGTAACCTGATTTTTTATTTCACAAAATTTTATCAAGAAGTCGTGCGGTACTAGATCAAAAAAACAATGTTCATAAAAATTGATTTTTGCAATATCAAACGACTTCATATATGCGCGCATTCTTCTTTGCGCTTGTTCCCAGTCCTCGTGCAGCTCATCCGGACACACTTCGCTCATAGACTGACCATTGGCATAAATCCAAGCATATTCGACATCTTTATCTTCAAGAGAGGCAGAATGCTTCCATGTTTTGGTCAGGTTATTGGGAATATTGTCAAAATAAAGTTTACCGTCGGTATACATACCAACACATTCGTGCTTATCATCAAGGCTCTGGAAAATCATTATTTGCGGTTTGCTGTTAGCGGTTTGCTGCTATATGTTTACTAATATAGCTTAAGGAGCCGCGAATGTCAAATGGTTTGTTTAAAATTTGTTCGAATGTTTCTAAAGCCGCAAAAACATCCGACTGTGCAGATATATAGTGGCAATCTTGGTATAGTCTATATAGCTTATCAGGTGCCGGGGGCGCTTCCTCTTCCATTGTGCGAATTTTAAAATATAAGTCAAGAAAATATTGATCTGAATATAAATACAATAGCTCATCGAAAGGATATGAACGCGGGTATACCATTTTTGATATTAACTTGCCGTTGCCACAAACAGATGTTTCTCGAAAATGTTTTTTCCTCACCGCATTATATAAATTATATAAATCATATTTAAATCGATTTGCATAATACCCTGCATGTGTGAATTCGTAACCGAAAGATAAAATCTCGGTAGTTCCACCCACAATACCATATTTTTCTGCGTATTGTTGCATCCCTTCGGAATCTATGTCAGCCACAATACGCCATGGAATTTTCTCATCGATCATAAATCCATAGGAATTGCATGTTTGCACGTAAAAGTCCCAATTTGGGCTATTGACAAACTCTGTTATCTTTTCGAGATCGTTTGTTACGTCTATGTCTGCTATTTCTATAGCTAAGGCAGAACAAGCAATTGGGCAGTACCTGCTTTTAATGTACCCAGTCTTTGTGAAGGCATATCGCGGTGCACTCTTCTTCATTAGTTCCATTAGATATGCTACGAATTCATCAAAATTTTTAACCTTTATATTGTCCGCGACAAACTGTTCCGCGATGACTTTTGCGTACGTACGTTGATGTTGCGCGTACAGCGACGTCGAATCTTGATAAGCTTTAAAAATTTGTAAATCCGTCAAAAATGGATCATTTGGGCGTATTCTTCCTGTTTGTGCACATTTTCTGAATTGTTGGGCCATATCGTTGAACGCATCAACTACAAAATTAGCAGCCCCTAATCGAGAATCAGGCTCAGCCAAAAATCGACCGTCAAAGAGTTTTAACTTTATTGGATTGGAATCGCGGTTTCGAAATACTATTGGAATAAAAACTTGATTCGTACGACCATAGAAATACTTTTCTCCCAAATTAAAATTAACTATATTAGGTTGTTCTTGTGATATCAATTTAAATCGATATGCGTTTTTTTTCTCGAAAAGACTTCTAGTATTTTCATTGTTATTTTCGGCATAAAGTCTACTCATGCGCCTTCACCACTAACACTATCTTTCTTCACTTTATCCTTGAGTGCCCGCTGATGCATGATTAATTCAAATTCATCAGCACCAAGGATGTTGTGTACTTTGCCCTGGCGCCTTTCCTTCGCTTCTGCGCCGCAACGATCTCTTTCAGTGGGCGCGTGCTTGGATGCATGTGTTGCGGTACTGGTCGACCCGGGCAAAAAGCCCTTCTCAATTGAGGCCACCCACTTAGCAGTTATTTTAGTATGTGCCTTGCCGGGACCAAAGTCGTGTTCTGCTTTGGTTACCATATAATAGCCTCCAAGTCCATAATCTGTTAAATCATCCAAGTCAAAGCCTTCAGCTCTTAAGTTAAATGACATGTTGGGCGCCCACCCTTTCGGATCAACAAAAATATAAGTGCCCGGAAAAACTTGCACATCCGCATAACACTCAATAAAAACATCATATACTTCTCTCAACTGTTGTAAACCATCATAGCCATTTTGCTCAAAGCGTGCCTCTTTATAGCCTGATTTTACATTTGTTCGTTGTAGTTTTATTGTTTTAACTAAGCCGCTTCTGCGGCCGGCGACATAATGAAAAATTCCGCGGGCATGATCTTCAGAACGATTTCCATTCATATATTCAGTTGGCATTGTGCGTGCCGCGAAGAATACCAAAAAGTTAGTTTCTAATTCAACGCCAGCATCGACGATTGGTCCTGTTGGGCCTGAAATATTTAAAAGTGGCCGTCTAAGTGATGGGTCGGTCAAATACAGGCGAGGGGATGGATAGGCGCCAATGCTTTTGAGTGAAGTATATTGCTGTAGGACGACAGTGGTCACTTCATCTGGAATTACTCCGAGATTGTTGTCTTTTTGGGAGCGCATCCATTTTCTTATGTTTGAGTCTGGTTTATCTGCATAAGAAGTTATCACGCTTTGGTTCAAAAGTACTTTTTGTTTTCCGTTTGTTTTAAAGCAGCTATCATCATTCATAAAAGTACTAATTAGATCATTGAAAAAATCGGAAAGAAATTTCGATAGATTGTACTGGACCTCTCCTTTGGCCAAAACTTTTTTACTTAACCATTCGTTAAAATATTTGACTGATACGGGTAAATCACCTAGATTAACAAACTCACTCTCCACTCCGGATTTTGGATTAACAATTTCTACAGGACCCAGCAGGCAACGAAATCTTCTGTATTTCTGCAAAAACGCTCTATAACGTTGTTTTAGTTGTTTTTTCTCTACATCCATTTTCGAAAGTGTCGTGACCCCATCAATTGTGGCGTCAGCTGTCTGAAAAGTAGTCTCAATTAGGTGCATAATACCATCAACTAAATCACTAGCATAGAAGAAAGCCAAATTTTCATTTTCTGGGTGTACAACCGCTGCAGCAAAAAGCGCATTTCTTGTTAGTTCGTCGTCTGTGCCGTGTGACCCATAAAGTTTTGCTAAATCTCTTTCAAGAGCTTTTACATCGCCAGTATTAGTTATATCTAATTGCTTCGGATACTTAGCATATGGGCCTTCTGATATGAAACTTTTTAGTTGTTCTCGGCCGATATCAATATAATAGATTCGTTGCCAATTTCGCAACTTACACATTAAAGTTTGCATCCCAACTATCTTGTCGCGACGGACTTGATCAGCTATCTGTTTTTGCTGTTTTTCGTCTTTCTTCTTACATTGCTTTTTCATATGATCATACATAAGATTTCTAGTAAGAAGATTTTTAAGATTTGAAGGGCTCGTAAATATATTAAACTGTGGAGAATCGAAAAAATGATCTACATAAGCCCAAAATTCAACCTTAAACTCTACTTTGCCACTATCATCAATATTAAATGTGTGAATGGTGGGTGTTAAATTTATAGTGACGTACGAATTGTTAAGAGCACCAAGAAGTTCATTGCGCCTCGTAGAACTCATCGGGAGGGCGCCTTTTGGTTGAGCCCAACCGACGAGCGCCTTAAGCCTAAAATTTAAATCATTGTTTTCTTGCAGTATTTCTGTGTGTGTCTTATCAAGAGTTTTTTGGACGCTCTTGCGATTATCGGCTGTAAGCTTGCTAAGATCAAAAGGCTTTCCTGTTTTCAAGGCAAGATCAATGTATCTGTATCCTCCACGATCAATCATCAGTTCATCAAAACTATTTGCATAAATTGTCACAGATCCTTTAATATCTTTCTGGGCGGAGAAGAAGTTGGTACCGGCATATGTAATGTTAAGGTTTTTAATGCCGACGCCAAATCCTCGTTTATTCTTATTTTGCATCAATCTTTCTAAATCTTTGGCCGTTGTATGCGTGTCAAAAATATATTCTTTTTGCGATTCGGCGCCTGTGTCTGCATCTGTTATAATTTTAAATAATCTGATTTGTGGTACTAACGCAGATATTACTTCTTCTCCGGCGTCAAAGAACACATCTTTTGATGGATGTTGTGTCAGCTTATTGAGAAAGGTTGAGGGATCTCCGTGGGCTAAAATGGTGCTGTTAGTCGGTAGGTTAGAGTAGGGGACGCCTTTGGCCATGGTCTTTACAATTTTTGCTACTTTTGGATTTTCTTTGTGCATGGCCTCTGCCAGGCGTAGTCGGTCGCCTTCCAGAAAATCGCGTTTATATTGTGACAATTCAAATACTCGCGCGAGCAAATAACATTGTTCTTTATATAAAAGCTGATCAAAATCGCCGCGGTAAACATGGGCACCAGCGCCGGCGCCTTTGCGCTGCTCCAATAATTCGAAGTCTTTTACACGATCGCGGGCATCTCTATTAAGCCACTCGTCGATGCCGGCCTTTGTCCACCAAGGATTGGCGCGTCCGATTACGACTTGTCCCTGGATCTGGTTCATCATCTTATTCCACTTCATCTCAAGCTGAGCTATTTTATGCGCGCACTCTTTCATTTCTTGCATTGTCGTGGCAGCTAAATCAGAGTACTTGACCCAATGCTTAGCGGCGTTTAAATCTGCCCCTTCCAGTCCCAAGAAAGGCTTGCGCAGGCCAGAAGCTTGGATCTGAGCTTCATCAGAGCCCTCCTCGGCCGGTGGGTATTTGCTCTTGCTCCAAAGATAGGGCTCAAGCCACAGATACAGTTTAAGATCTTGTTTGATATCCGGGGCGCGTGAGTTGTACCCAGTGTAGCCCTGCGATCTCTCGCTTTCTGTTACTACGCTGGTGGTGCCTACAGAGGTCTGGCCGGCCGCCTTCCAGATATTTTGCGCTTGTGCAATTTCTTGCTTAAAATCAAAACCATCGGATTTATATACAACCTCTTCAAGTGAGACGAGTGACCAATTTATTTTATACCAGGGATATTCGAATTCGGACCAGTCATTCGCATTCTCTATGATTGCATCGTATGCTTTCTGGGTCATCATGGGGGAATCGGAGATCGGCCAGCGTGCGAAGGGCACAGTCGTTGCTGTGCCGCCACCAAAACCAATGTCTTTACCCAGTGTCATGAGATAGTTTATATATGTGTTGTATTCGGGTGTTAACTTATCCAACTTATCAACACATTCGGTGAGAGTCTTGCAATTATCCTTCCAGAACCCCATAATCCTTTCGTTGATGCTTCTGTCTATGCCCGCTGAGCCGTCGCTAGCATCTCCTTGAGTGCTAGAATCAATGCCGGTTATTGGTTCATATGTACATTCGGGCGGTTTTCCAGCCATTGTTTACACCCCTAAAGCCTTATACGCGTCTTCGATATTTAGCGGTATATAGATAACATCACCGGTCTTTAAGTGAGCTTCTGTGGGTACTCCATTATACCAAGCAATTACCCACCAATAATTTGGACTTCCATAAAATTTATCGGCTAGCTTGTAAAGACGGCTGCCATATTTCCAAATATAGTTAGAGGAGCGCACGGCGGAACGCACTCTTATATCTGGGTGGTGCATGGAGGGCGTTTCATAATGTTCTACCGCTTTTTTACCTCTTCGAATAGGCCTATAGTAATCGCTACTATTGTATAGTATTTCATATTTTCCATATCTACTTGACATAATTGTTTACCTTATTTGATCTCATTTCTATTTGTCTCATCCGTCAGTCATCGGCGGAGTCTTGGTGGTGAAAGGAGGTGGCGGTGCCGGCGAGGGCGGTGTCGAAGGCGGCGTCTGCGAGATCTGGTTCATCGATCGGTGCCCCTGTAGCGCTCTGCTTGAATGCAGAGGCCCCGGGCGGCGCGTATCCGTAGACCCAGTTAGCCTTGGCACCGCCGCCCTTCATTCCGAACATGTTTATCTCGCTGTAGGCTGAACCCAGTGAATTCTGCAAAAGCTGATCGGGGGGAGGTACCTCGATGTCAAGGGAAGGGAGAGGATCTATGCCCATCGTCGCCAATTGATCATTGAGACTTCCGCGGTCGGTCGTTTTGCCGGCAGCTGCGTCAGCGTCAGCTTGTTTCTGGGCGTCTCCCACTGGATCGGCCAACTGTACTCCATATGGGAAGGTAGGCGATTCGAATACTGTAAACCCGTTCTCTCCAGTGGTCCAGCCGAGGGGGGCCTCATGAAGAGCGGTAAACGAGATGGTGATATCAATAAGTTTTGGCAAAATGGTGTTCGGCGCCACATTAAAACTACCTTCACTTTCCAAATTGTGATTAACAGTTAAGCTTTCAATGACGCCCAAGAGGCCGGCATTCGAACTGGCATCTGAACTATATTTCATGAAATATGTGCTCTTTTTGCGGTTTGCACCGGCGCCTTGATCCTTCATGGTTTTGGCTCTTAATGCCGCCACACCTGCGGTGCTCCAATCACCGACCTCAGCATTCTTGTCCGCTCTCAGGGCGGCCTCGTCTGCGGCACGTTTATTCTGGATTACTCTTGAGATATCTGCCTCTTCTTCGGCATCAAAATCATGACCCATGGGCACCCCTTGCATCAAATTCATTACTTTTATTTTTACTAGGGGGGATTGTGCCATTGTTGACGCCATCGATGCATCTGCGTAGTTTGGATATAAAAACTGGGTTAAGGACTGAGTTTTTCCCAAATTTTCAAATGCTTCACCTTCCGAGGCCGCCGGCACCTTCAGCGCAAGTGTGATTTTTCTAGTTGTATTTTTAAATAACTGAATCGGATCGTTTCGGCCATAGACCTCTTCAGATGACCAATTGCTTGTAAATTGTTCATTATAAGCCGTTATAAAAGCTTTGAAGAATATTGATTTTCCAGATGGTACGTGGTGAAATGAGACAAACATTCTTTGAAAGTTTGCCACCCAATCGGAGCCATCTACATATTGGGGCCTTCTTGGATCATATCCCGTCGCGTCAAATGTCGAATTGTACGTATCGTATTCAAGGCTCTTATCGTTTGGGTCGTCTTTGGACATTTTTTATATTGTTTTCCTTTTATCCTGTTCCATACAGCCCATCACGGGCCATAGAACCTAGTCGTACGGTAGCTGCCTCACCTGCAATTTTCTCAAGTTTCTCTTGACCAATATAAACATCAATCTTAGGCTCATATTTAGCTGGTTGCTGTTTGGTGGCAGCTATTTGATATTCTTCTACTTGCATTCGCGCGGCTTCACGATTGGCTCGTATGGCTGCAGCCGGTGCGGTTGTCATTTGGGTGCCAGCGGCTGCTGTAAGCGCACGGGCTGATGTGGTAGCTGCAGCAACGGGTGGCTCGCCTTCTAAAAATCGTGCTTCGGATAACCCGCCTGCGGCGCCTTGCTGTTGAACAGACATGGAGGGGCGGTTGGCAAGCTCGAAGCCGAGGCCCTCGGCGATGGCCTCCAGTTCTTTCTCGTCGAGGGGGCCGTCAAAAAGGCCGCTGGCCCATTTCTTGCCGGATTCCCAGGCGCCCTTAATTTTGCCACCTACCCAGCCAAACGCATCTCCAAGAGCCATGATCGGGCCAACTATATTGCCAACGATATCTCCCATATCTGTAAACATATGATTCAGTTTGCCTATTCCTTCAAAAAAGGTGGAGGCGCCTACGTCGTCTTTAAAGGTGCCGTTTACAAGCATAGTGATAGCGGATACTAAGGCTCCAATGGCTACGGCCACTGCCACTGGAGCGCCTGCAAGGGCAACAAATGCGACCGCAAGGCCGGCGAGAAGTCCCTGGAGCACTTTTATCGCCTTCTCACTCTTGGTCATCCATTTTATCACACCTGTTATACCATCAATAATCGGAGTAATTATGGGAGTCAATGCTGCTAATAGGCTCTGAAATGCTTTTTGCATCGATTGGTTCGCCGCGGTCGCATCCCGGAGGTCTTTGTAATGCTTGGCGTTCTTCTGCACACTCCCGGCCAACTCTTCATAATTTCCAGACATTAATTTGGCCAATTCTGCCTCGTCTTTCATGTTTGCAGCGTTCATGAACATCTTTCTTTGATAATAATCCATCTCATCAAAAGAAAGACCGGTTTTATCGATAGCCTCCTTTATTAACAGCATCCTTTTAACAGGGTTGGTGGTTCTCATCAATTCCATGGCATTGACGAAGTTTCCGCCAAGTGCGGCATTAAGTTTTCCGGCCGATTCTGCGGCGCCCTCAAAAGTATCAAACTTTGCAGCAATAGTAATAATGCGTGACATTTCAATGCCGGTGGCCTTATATGCAATCGCCAAATCTTTCATAATTTGTCTACTCTGGGTACCATATTGATATAATTTATCTGAAATTCCGGCTACATCGGAAGCATGCTTAGCCAAATCTAACTCAAGATCCATCGCTGTGGTCGCGATTTCGCGGAGAACAAGCTCTTCTTGACCCAAAGCAATGCCCATACCCTTTGAGGCAGCTTGAACAATTTTTGCTGATGCAGAAGCAGTGATGCCCATGTTACCCAAAACTGCGGTCGTGTTTTGTAGTGCCACTCTTTGGTATTCTGTCATTTGTGAAAAATCGGTAAACTGCTTGAAAAGGGCGGCAGTTGCTTTTGATGCATCGGCGATGCTGACACCATAAAGCCTTGTTGCTTCATAAGATTTTGTCATTCCTCTGGAGAACTTTTCCGAGGCGCCCGTAGTTCTCCTGAAATTTGCCTCAGCATCATGAAGAGCAATTGCCAGGTTGACTATATTTTCTGCGAATTTCTTAAGCATTGCCGCTCCAAGTTGGGGGCCCATTTTTACCATCGCTTTTCCAAAGCCGCCGGCACTTTTTGATAGTTTTTTGAAATCTCCAACTGTTTTACCAATTCCGTCTACGCTAAATGGTCCTTTTGCGGCTTTTAGGTTAAACAGGTTTCCCATTGATTTAGTGAGACCTTTCTGAATGCCTTTTTCTTCTTTTTTAAGTTTTATCTTTTCTTTTAATACTTTTAGTTCTTCTTTGGATGTCTCTAAGTCTTTCTTCTGTTGTTCACTGATTTCTCCTGTTAATTCGTGAACTTTTTCTATATGATCGATTTTCGCTTTCAGTATGTCTTCGGAGACCTGCTCGCGCTCATTCTCGTCAGTTTTAAGCTCTAAGCGCCGTTCTAGCCTTTGCATTTGCACTTCGTGCATGACGCCTATATTTTCGCGGGCATCCTGCTCACGCTCGATGGCGGTGGCGATGGTACTGTTTTTTTCGCTTATTGTTTCAAGCTGTGCTAAGTGTTGATTGGTTAGACCGGCTATCTCTTTACGAATTGCCTTTACTCTATTTTCGGCCTCCTCGACGGCTTCAATAGCTTTTAATCTTTTTTGTAAAGCAGATAAGTCAACTTCTTCGGCCATGTAACAAACCCTCTTGAACTTCTAAAATAAATAGTTATCCACAAAAAAAGGCAAAGTAACTACTTTGCCTTTTTATAGTTGCCATATTGTGATGGTGCGGTGGGCTGATTTTGGACACTCAATGTTTGTGAGTTGCCACCACCCTTGGAAGCCTTTTCTATAGCTTCCGATTCCTCTTCCAGTTGTCTGACTAGTCTTTCAACAAACCACGTTCTAAGACCAACTGGCAGATTGTATGCCTCTGAGAATGACCAGCCTCCGGAATATTTCAGAAAGAAAAACTGCTCATATATGTTTTGCATATACTCATCGGTCAGGCCAAAAAAAGTCCGCAGTCAGCGGGACCTCCATTTCCTGCTCATGGCCACATTCAGAACACTCAAAGTACTGTGTCAAATCAACATCCGGGGATACTGCCTGATAGGATAATCGCAAATGGCGCGCATCCATTGCCGGCGCATTATCGATAAAATAACCAATTGCTTCTCGGGAAACATCTTCATTAACTGAGCGCACGATAGTAGCCAATTGGCGAGTAATGGTTCTTTCACCGCCCTTTCTCTTTTTATCAGATTCGATGCCGCTTGAAAGTGCTTTTTCCTGGCGTGATGTTAAAAGAGAAAAATTAACGTCAATCTCGGTTACCGGAAGTGTTACCTTGAAGGTACCATCTTCGTTTGCTACAACTCCCAGGTCTGTGTAGTCATCACCTTCGTATATATTAGCATCGTTTAAATCAAAAGAATATTTTTGCACGAGATCACAAGCCGGGCATGTTACTTGAGTGGTATAGTCATTACCATATCCAGAGACGCGCATGGCAACAATGACTGCGTTTTTATCGCCCACTAATAGCGAATCGGGATCAATTTTTCGATCAACAATAATACTTTGGATCACGCGCTCAAGAGCAACACCTTTTTTAAGAAGGGTGCGTGAGGTTAACATATCTTCTTCTTTTGCGGTCAATTGCTTGATCTCAATGCTATCTTGACCATGCAGAGGATGACCCTCAGAATAGAATTTGCCTCCTGATGGTAGTTCGACAAATTCCGTCGGAACAACGAACGAAAAACCACTTGTGGTCGGGCTCTCATTTAGCACTTGAGCGGCTACGGCCGATGAATCGTGCTGTTTCGTACCGGGGCCCATCCGATCTCTATTTCTAGACAATTTTCACCTCACATTTTGTTATTTTGTCTTTTATACTTATTGTATGTTTATGCAACACCAAAGAATGTCTTGCCACCCTCGCCGGCTTGAGCGACTGATGGATTGGCCGTTTCAACGCGCGCCCAGTCATATCTAAGTGTTAATGTTGTTTCGGTTAGGTTATCGTCACCATACGCCAAATCGCTGAACTTAACATCTCTAACATACGCATTCCAAAGAGTCCACGTTTCAAGGGGAACACCTTCAGAATCGATTTGGGTAATTGTAATCGAACCCAAAGCGCCGGCGGCTTTCGCCTTAGACATTGTACCCAAAGAGTTAGCATCTGATGGAGGGGTATAACCGCTTTGAGTTATGATATCCATAACAGTTGCTGTAACATCCGGGTCAACTGGGTCGACTACCGTTAGGGTTATTTCATTCCACGTTACAGAGCCGGGATAATAAAAGGTATGGTTAAGATATTTATGTTCTGCATCTGCAATACTAAAAGATGGCTTTGATACAGTTTTAGCCCACCAAACTAAAGATTGTCCAGCGTCTAGGCCTCCAAATTCTACTGTAAACCTAAAATTTCTCTTCGGATCTTTTAAGGCCGTTGATGCTCCGAAATTTGTTGACCAAAATGGCATAATTTGTGTTCTCCTGTTGTATGTCTTAAATAATTAGTAGGATGGGAAAAAATCTCCCCATCTATTAGTCATCAAATGATGCGCCAGTTGAAGCAATCACGAAGTCAATCGCGATGAACTCAATAGCTCTAGCGGGCTTGACCATGATCTTAGCATACATGATGTTCTGATCAATAAGGTCGGGGGTTGTAGTGGATTCGTCCAAGATTAGACGATAATCGGTAATACCGAATTGAACCTTGGTATTCGCCAAGAACGGTTCAATCAGGCCTTTGAAGCGGGTCCATGTGGCCTGAACGTTCTGCTCGAATAGAACCTGCGTGGAGAGAATAGAAATCTGCTTCTTAAGGTAGATAACAAGTCTTCTAACATTAATCCTGTCGAGAGCCGATTGACGTTCCTGTAGAGTCTTCTGACCGAACACTACGATTCCCGAGGATGGGAAAGACGCAATGGGGTTAATTCTAGATTCGTAAAGGGTGTCACGATCTTTGGATGTTAAGCGTTCTGTAACGCTCGTGATCGGAATGCCTGCAGCGCCATCTGTAAGGCCTCCGCGGTTAAATCCGGCCGGGGCGAACCAAACTTGTGATTTGGCCTCTGATGAACCTAACACACCAAGCATCGCAACTGTTGGCGGAATCCAAAGCAGCGATCCGTTATTTTCGTCACGCGTTTGAACCCATGGATAGAATGTACACCCGTAACTAGAATCAATTCTTCTGTTTCTCAGCGCTGTGGCTGCGTTAACTGGTGTGGTCCCTATACGCTCTTGTTTGTTGTTCTTATATGCTTCAGCTGATGGAATATAGACATTTGCAAGATCAATTAGTGCCATGGCATCTCCACGTTCTTCGCAAACATCAATCATGTGCCCTGTGAGGTTGTCATTTGTGAGGCCGGGGGCGGTCAACAAATTCATATCGACCATTTCTGGATCAGCCACTGTGTCGATAGCTCTTCGATATGTGTGATATGCATAGCTTGTATCTTCCGTTACGCTAGTACCCATTCCTGCGTTATACAGAGGATCTGGCTTCTGGATATCGAATCCATCAAAGCCACCCCAGAATGGTGCTGTGAATCGGTTATATTGTGCGTTCAGCACATTTTCATAAGATGAGGTAGTGGCTGATAGTTCGGCTGCTCGGGATCCGGATTCATAGAAATATCTACCATTGCCATCGATGCGTACATCGTCGAGAGAGAACACATAAGTCCACGCATCTACACCTGCAATATCACTGGGGTTCTTCAAGGGGGGAGTAGCGGACAGCGGGTCGTCAGCAAA
>TARA_R110000824_G_scaffold5263_4_pt1 | contig 12551 bp, 18 predicted proteins | sample TARA_R110000824 | Tara Oceans TARA_R110000824 (sample SAMEA4397747) | marine metagenome | biome: Polar Biome; feature: [MES] marine water layer (ENVO:01000295) within the mesopelagic zone...; material: water (ENVO:00002006), including particulate matter (ENVO:01000060) such as...... | reverse complement strand
CAATTCATAGTTAATCTCTCACATTGCGGTTCGCGTGTTCGCCTTGCCCAGCATGAATCGGGGGGAGCCATTCACGGAGTAGCCTGCTTTATTGCAACCTAGTCAAGTATCAAGCGGGCAACACGCCCGCCAAGTTGTAAACGATTTCTCTTTGTCTTTTCTTGCATCTGTCCGTTCTCAATCTCCCAAGCATCCGCAAGCCACTTATGATTCTTTGCTACTTGCATTACCAAAGCATCTTGGTTGGCAGGCACGTTGACGACTGAGAATTCCAACAGCGACCACTTGGATATGACATTGCGTACGTCATCCCCAAACTTACGCAAATCTTTGTCGTTGGGTTCACGCATCTCCATTGGTATGAATCCAACAGAAAAGGCTTTGAGTATTCCTTGTTGGAATAAATTGAAAACAGTGTCGGGTATCCACTCCACGCTGCTCGGATGTCCGGTAGGTCGTTCGGCAAATTGCACTTCAGCAATGATGCCATCAGATGATCGCTTGACCGATACCGCACGACCAACTGGCAAGCCGCCTTGATCGTGATTCAATAACACAACAGGATTCTTGCGGAAGTCCTTGAGGTCGATACCACTTGGCAACAACACTTCGCCATCGCGGTCGATTGATGCGGTGCTTATTTTCGCTACAACCGTTCGGGGCTTTAGAGCCTTCGTGTTCTTTTCGATACTGACATCGAACAAAGAAAGTCGTTTTTGTTCACCGTTGTCTGCATCGTAAGTACTAGGCGAATGTTCTTCACCTTCCATGCACCATTCCATATCATGGTCATCATCGGCAGGCATTTTGTGATACCCCTCTGGGCAGTTACCATCTTCATCTGGTGCCACTTTTGTTTCTTCAATCATTGTTTCGTCACTCATTGTCACCATCCTTTTTCCATGTGTACAAGATTTCATTTATCCTTCGAAGTATTCCTGAGCCCCACTGATCTTTACAAAGGGTGGTCACTTCATCCAACTGCCCACTCCACTCCATGTAGATTGCTTGTGGGAGTTCGTCCATTTGTTTGCATACGATAACGATACGCGCAGGCTTCTTAGCAGTCATGGCTATAAATCCCAACATTCTAGGCACCTCCTGTGATGATAACTGGCAACAGATCACAGAGACAATTCGGATGAATAGGTGGTCCTTGTAGTTCTCGGTAATCAATTACCATCGTTCGTTTTCCAACTTTTATTTCGCCGTCCATCTTTACCAAAGGCTGATTCAATCCAATGTTTTTTCCCTTCCACATTTTAGAAATCGCCTCACAAAATACACAGGCTTCAGGTGCAAGTAAAAACTCCTTGCCTTGAACCACGCCGCTTTGCTTCCAACCTTCAATCTGTCCCGCAGTTCTAGCGAAAGAGGTTTCGGTGCGAGCAATTCTTTTGGCTTGATACTTATTGAATACGCCCTTGTTGTATCGCTTCATTCCCTGCAATCTTTTCGCCATTTGGTTCGGTGTCAGTTTGTCGCCGATCCCCTTTGCCAACAACTGCCTGATTTTCTTTTGGTGGGTTTTCGTTGCGACCGTTCCTACTTGTTCTGTTTGTTCAAGAATGAATGCTTGAGCGCGTGCCGTCTGAACATCGAAAATGTTTGACATTGCCACGGGCTTGGCTTTGGATGTCGTTATCATGCCTTCGGTAACAGATTCTATCGCGACAGTACCCGCTTCTTCAACAACCGCTTCCAAGTTTCCATAGACCGCATCAACCATCTCTTTGGTCCACGCAGTCATTCGTTCGGCATTCATTACCTCGTCTGCAACCAAGTCATTCAATGACGACTCAACCTCTTTGAGATTTCTAATTATATCGTCAGCCATTTTCTGTTGTACAGCGTAGACATCGTTCACAAACTTTGGAGTTGGTTCTGGTTCCTCATACGCTTTTCCACAACCGCATTCCAACTCATCTGCACCAAATCCTAAACCCTTTTGAGATACCTTGTCGGGTTGTTCTGTTTCAGCTCTTTTTGTTTGTATTTCTTCGGCGGGTGCTTTGTCTAATTCGCCTACTTGCACATCAGCACCAACCAAACTCAATGGCATAACATCCAAGCGGAGCATCGGTGTTTGGGATTCGGTTGTGTCGAGTAGCGTCTGCCCTTCCATCTCACGAACTTCATCAACCGTGTATCCACTTTTGAGCATGGACGCACGCTCGTCAATCATAATCTGTTTATCCTCGATGATCGGATTGTCATGCACCAACACTAAACGATCAGACCACATTGGCACCAGTTGTTCATTCAAAGTGTCTTCAACCTTCTGCACCATCGGCATCACAGAGTTGCGCAGGAAAGTGATACTGCCTTCCTTAGCGTTGGCAAGGTTTACATCATCGCTTGTGATGAGCGACTTCGGCACACCAAACGCGATAGCAATTTTGTCACGCAGAACATTATCTTGTTCAACACTTTCAAGGTCACGCGGCGTTCTGCCTAGCGGTGTGATGTCGCCTTCGCCAGAAAGGATCGCTACGTTCTCGCGGCGGTTGAATAGTTTGGAAAACATCTTACGCCACTCGCTTCTGAATGCCTTTTTTTGGTCAACGCTCATTCCGTTCTTGGCGGTCACAACATAATCTGGTGAACCGCCTTTGTTGTAAATCCAATCAATGAATGAAGCGTGAGCGAACTCAGCGTCCACTGTTTTGATCCAAGCCTCCAACGCACCGAAGCCGCCAAGCGGGTCGAATGGATCGAAGCACCTAAACCACAATACATCTTCTGGCTCAAAGATTTTCTTGTTTGATCCTGTGCCATATTGGAAACCTGAGATGAACTTATCTGCATCAGGTTGAACCGTCATGTACTGTGGTTGCATTCGCCAGATACTTGTCGGCGGCTTGTTTGGGTTTGGCTGCACCTTGGCATGGAATGACCGCCCGAAGATGTCCATGTCTGCATAGATTGATTCTCGCCAACTGAAGCCTTCGGTGTAGGGGTTGACATTTGTTAGCAGCGTCAGCAATGGGTGGTCGGTCAACTCGATTAGGTTTTCCATATTGCCCCGAAGTTTGCCTTGCACTTTTACGCTTGGGGTTACGGACATCCTGCCACGCAAGAATGCTCTAGTGTTTGCATCGAGATCAATTGCACCAAGGTTTGATTTCCGCATCTGCTTTGGGTTGCCAATTGCATACAGCCTCAGTGGGATGTTCGCTGCCGTTTGACTTTTCACTGTCACGCAACGATGCACCATCATGCCATATCGCTTGACCAGATCGGCTGCGGTTATGCGGTTTCCCATTGATATGCGAGGCATCGTGCCGCCCGAACCAAAGATGGGTTCAAAAACTTCACGCTCGGTTTCAATAACTTTGCTTTGTCTATTCCAAAATGCCATTATAGGATTTCCCAACTTTCATCTTCTTCTTCATCCCAACTCTCGTTGGCTGTGGGTGCGGGTTCGTTGGAGGTAATGTCCCTACCAGAGGTCGTAGCATCTAGCGAAAACGGAGTTCGAAGTATGCCGTCAATTTCAACGCACGCATACCTGATCGCATCGCAACAGTGGTCGTTTGACTTGGTAGGGACATCCCGCACCTCACCACCAGTTTTCTTCCATTCGTAAGTTTCGAATTCTTGTATTGTGTGTTCGCAGTGCGGCTCGACTGTCAATCTTGGCACGCCGTTACCCGCAAGAACCATGCGCGCTTGGACGCATTGAATACCGCTGAACACTTGATTGTTGGCAGGCTGAATGAACAAGCCCGCGTTTCGCATTCCTGCAATCAAAGAAGCCGCCGAAGGGTCAACAACAAACACTTCTACATTGTGTTGCTCACTCCATTGTTTCGCGTGTTCGATTACGTCAGGCTCCAATTGTTTTGTTTGATACCACTCATCTGCGATATGTATGTTCCCATCAGCATCAATTCTGATAAGAATATGCACTGCGGGGTTCGTGTACCCCGCATCAACTCCAACGATGCAACGGACAAAGTTATTGCTATCTCTATGACGGACAAACTTGTGCCTATCCCACCTGTCGAAGATGATGCCTTCGCTGCCCACCCACTTGCCCTCTACGAATCGCTTAAACGCAACGCCAGTGAACTCGTTTAGCGAGTCAAGGTATTCTTGCGGAAGAAAAAAGTTGTCCGCAGACTTGGTTTGAATTACGCGGCAATCTTTTGCGATTTGGTGACCTTGAGCCAATCCGAACTTCTCTGCTAGAAAATGTGTTGGCGATGATGGGTTGCAAGCCATGTAGAGTTGGTTGGGTAATCCTTCAATGGTTACTCGTATTCTGCCCATGAGTTGTGTGAAGTCATCTCGCGTGATCTCAACTGCCTCATCCACAGCAACACCTGTCAGCGAATAACTGCCGATCTTCTCTGCCTGATCCAATCCAAAGTACACGATCTCGCCGCCGCCCCTGATTCGTATTATCTTCTCGCTTTTGTTGTGGTCGTAAGAACCAAGGGGCAACACAGGCGGGTTCATGCCATCTGGTTCAAGTAGTGTTCGCAAGGTTGTCGCCTTCAATGTAACCAAATGCTTCCTGCACAATCCTTCCCTTGCACCAACAACCGAAGCCCTTGCAAGTAATTTGAAACAAAGGCTTCTTGACTTTCCGGCAGCAAACGCGCCGCTATACAAAACGCATCGTTCGCTTGCGTACAAGAACTCATCTTGCTTTGGAAGTAGTTTGTGTTCAATCTGTTTCATCTGCACGCTTGAATATCACGGTCAGCCCTCCATCAGAGTCGCCTGTGATTCTGTCTGCCACCTTGCCTTCGATTCGTTCTAATATCTCCCGCACGAATTGGTAGTTACCACTCAACGCTTGCTTCAGGATTTGTTCGGCTAGGATTTCCGCAACCTTCCTGCCGCCGTGTTCTTTTTCAAGTGCCTGTTCTATCAGCGTTGTTATCCGCTTGCCCTTCGGTGCGCCCTTCGGGTTCTTCACTTCGCCCTTCTGAATTTCGTATTGATTGCCCGCAAGGAATCTTCCCTTGTTGTCACGTTCTTCTTCATCCATTGCATACCGCCTTCACAAACTCATCCTTCAATGATTGGTTGGTTCGCATAACTCCCAAGACCGTTGTTGTAACCATGTCGGCATCTTGCTGCCGCACACCCCTGCACGCCATGCACTGATGTTGGGCTTGAACATACACGCCGACTCCCAGTGGGTTCAAGTACTCCATCAGTGCCTCTGCTATCTGCCTAGTCATTCGTTCTTGTAACTGTAACCGCCTGGCAAAGCATTCGACCAATCTTGGGATCTTCGACAACCCCACCACGGTTTTGTTTGGCATATAGGCAACCGAAGCCCTGCCAACAAAGGGCAACAAATGATGTTCACACATTGACGAGAATCGTATATTGCGAACAACCACAAGGTCGTCATAGTTATCGCCTGCAAATTGCCTTTCGAGAATCTTTGAAGGCACCATTGCGTACCCCTCTGTCATCTCCTTCATTGCTTTAACAACTCGCTTTGGCGTATCCACAATGCCTTCGCGGTCAGGGTCTTGTCCCAGTTCAATCAGAAGTTCTCGCACACCTTGTTCTGCTTTCATCGCACTCTCCACAGTTTGTGATCTTGCACGCTTAATTGCCACTCAGGGTTTTGCCGCACCAATCCAATACACCAATGCAAGGCAACCGTGTCCATATCCAAACCATTGAAGGCAGGCGAGATCACTTTGTGTGTTGCCTTGCACTTTGGCTTCGGTATGCCTTGAAGATTGCCCCGAACATACTTCACCTCGTCAGCAGTAAGTTGGCGAACGGCGTGTTCGGCAACCTTTGGCGATACGGTAATCCAATCGACCCCAAGATCAGAAACATCCAAACTTCCGTTTGTTTCAATCGAAGTGTACCAACCCTTATCTTTGAACATTGAAACCAATTCCTTGTCGAGTTGTAGTGCGGGTTCACCGCCAGTGAATATCACATTCAACTGTGGCGACTTAGCCGAGGATTCTTTTGTAACCAACGCCTGGCAAGCATCAATCAAGTCATGTGGCGACATTTTAATACCTGACTCAAACTCAGTATCGCAATCGAATCCCCCAACAGACTTATCGCCACACTCCATTCGGCATTCAAGGTTGCAACCCCTGAACCGAAGGAATACGTTTGCTGTTCCTGATCTTACGCCCTCGCCTTGCAGGGAGTAAAAGATTTCGTTTACCCAATAACCCTTCATGTCGTTTCTCCTTCATAATCCCATGTGTTGTAGATCACAAGCGATGAGTCGGTTTCCTGTACTTCAATTTCATCCATCGGTAGCCCCGCGATAACAAACTGGTGGAACAATTCCTTTGCCAAGTTTTCTACCGATGTTGGACAATCAAACACCTTAAACTTCATCAACCTCTCATCGTTATCTTGCATCTCTGTCATCTGTTCAAAATACGGATCGTTTCTGTCAATCAAACAGGCGTGGTCGTATTCGTTAATAACTCTCTCGGCAATGTCATCAATGTCTGCGAACAGCATTGTGATTCCTGCAACAGTTTTTTCTGGAATGATTGCGACAGTTATGCCGTACCGATGCCCATGCCAACTGCTGCACTTACCACAAAGGAGTTGGTTGCGATGCGATGCGTAAAACTTGTACTTCTTTTTGATTATCATTTCACAGCTCTTTTTGTAAATGCTACCAACGAAACAAACAGCACGCTCCAAAACACGCCGCCACCAAACTTCGCTGCTGCCTGTCCACCACACAGTAAAAGGCTAACAGACTCAAAAGCAATAAATGGAAACACCAACGAGTCCACTACTGCTGCGAATAAATTGCTCACGTTCATTCTAAGAAGCCGCTTGTGTTTTCTCATCAAGTGATACACAAATGCGTTCGTTGTCCCCGCTAGGGCAAAGGCTGCTGTCGAAGCGATTGCGATTGGCATTGCGTTCCAAGATAGGATCGCAGTAAGTAAAGAACCGCCCAACACTAGCCCTGCCATCTTCCACCACAAGTACTTGCCTTTCCACTTGTCGTGCAATATGTCACGCGTCACCAAGTCAAATGGTATCAGTACGAACGCCGTAAGCGGTAACGCCGCCTGCCCAAATGTTGCAACGGCTAAGTTTGCTGAAACAATCGCACCAAGATACACCGCCATATAGAACAAACTCATCTGGCACCTCTTGTGTAGATTGCACCATTCTCGCCATCCTCATTCACTTCAACTTGAGAAAACTTGAACTCGTTTGCGATTTGCTCTGCCCAATGTTCGCAGGAGTAAAACTCTGCCTTCTTCTGCTTGGCAATCAAATCAATAAACTTGTTCACCTGATTCTTCAAATGTATAAACTCAATATCCCTATCGCCATGAACAACTGGCTTCTTTGCAACCACGCCAAATGTATGACGGTGCAAGTCACGAAGGTACTTATGCTCCTCTGGTGCATCCTTCCATCTATGGAATGCAATGAATTGCGTTCGTATTACTACTTCAAACTTTGCCATACTTCAACATCTTTCTAAACATAAGCATCTGCCAAGGCAGGCAGAACGCAAGATAGTAACGAACACCAAAAGTTTTCCTCAGTTCCAATACATAATTGAACCAAGCGAAGACTGAAACCTTGCCACTCAAGGCATCATCCTTCGACCAGTTTTCTACCTTCTCAAAGTCGCCTGGCTTTATGTTGAGTTCATTAAGAACAGCGAACCAGTTTGCGTCTGTGTTTCTATTCAGATAACGCTCCGACTTTTGTTTGCTTTGAAATCTGCCTGCGCCCAAGTAGATTTGTGCCACTCCGTACATAGCCCATGAGTTCCATGACACCGAATCGCAACTATGCGGCAGAAGTGAAGTCAGATGCTTTTGTCTACAATGCCCAAGCCAGTGAACATCTCGCCCCCTTGCCCACCGCATCTTCTGCACAACATATTCTTTTGGTGCCGAACCTCTATGCGGTCTCTTGAATCCTCCAAGACAAATCTTGTTGTTGATCTCAAACAGTTCATCCATCTTCTTCTCGTCATCGCCCCAAACATGAACAGGCATTGGTGCCAAGCCCTCGCCGATCATTGTGTTTAGATTCACGCTTGTTTGTTTTGGTTCTCCTAAAACATCTAGAGCAACATAGCCGCCATCAAAGTGCTTGCCATGCTCTTGCAGGAAATCCATGTACTCGGCAAGTTTTATCTCTACTCCGATATTCTTCGCACTGAAGGCACCCGAGTCAAGCATCATTTCAAAACCATCTTTCTTTGCCTGCCCAGATAAAATATAGTCCCTATCTTCCTCGCTCCATTTTCGCAAGTAGTGATACGAGATCAGTGTTGTGAACCCAACCGTACTCGGATCGCTGACTGGCTTTGCACTGCCTATTGGACTAGTGGGCATGGACTTTGTAAGCATATCCGTTCTCCACAAGTGCATCGGCAATGATGTTCCGCACCGCATCCCTGTCGGCGTGTGCAACTCCTTCTATCTTAATCAAGTACTTTTCGTGTTTGTCTTCGTTGTATTCCTCTGCGTCAAGTAGCGATTTGTCTTTGCTCCATCCACCCGCCAAGATGTCATCTATCTCTTGCTCACTGAAGCCCGCAACCAACTCATCAAAGCCCTTGTCGTTGCGTAACGCTTCAAGAGTGTTCGCAAGTGCTTCGTCATCCCACGCAGCCAACTCAGCCGTCCGATTGTCTGCAATGGCATAAGCGGTTGCCGATGACCCCACCAAGTCAGTTTCGACAACCGCTATATTTTCCCATCCAAGATCAACAGCGGCGGCAAGCGTGCCATTGCCTGCTACCACTTCGCCGCTTGCGTCAATCACAATCGGCTTCTGTTGTCCAAACTCTTGCAACGAATGCTTGATGGCTTCAATGTTCTTGCCATCGTGCGACCTTGCGTTCCTTGGGTCTTGCGTAAGTTCCGCGACCCCACGCTTCTCAATTTCCATTTTGCACCTCTACCTTGTTTACTTATTAATCCAACCAAATGCCTTCGATAGTCCTGCCATCACAAAGCGATGACATACAACTCCACCAATAAACCCAACAATACAAAACAACATTTTCTCGTCAATCATTTTCCGTTCTCCAAATCTTTTACTTCTTTGCCAATTTTCAAAACATCCTTTACCGTGACATACGACCACGCAAGGCTTATAGCACCTGTGCCAATCAAAACTGGGATCATGATCCAACTTAAAAAGTTCGCGATCAGATAATTCAATATCACCAAACAAATCCCGATAACGATTGCTCTGCCACCAATCATCGGCAGCCCAATCGCTTTCGTGAATACCAAAGCCAATATCCCAATCAGTGTCGAAATACCACCAAGCCAACTCAGGACTGATAATTCGTTCATCGCTAACGGTGGACTCCCAACGGTTTCCATTACCGACCCCATCGGGTTGGTGCCAGTGGGCATTGACGGAAACAGTGCAGAGCAGCCAAACAAAAAGAACAAGCCAAGTAGTATTGTGAACCATTTTAGTTTACCCATTGCGGAATATCCAACTTAATGTAAAAGGAATCAATCCTGCAACTGCACCGAATACGGCGGCGGTTGCCTTGGCTTGCCAACGCAGCACAGTCAAGTGTCTATCCATTTTGGTCAATCGCTTCTCGACTTCATCTACTCGCTCTGTCAATGTTTCCAATTGAAACAAAACAAGTTTCTGATATTGCGACCAACCGTTCTGGTTTAGTGGGGGCTTAGTTGTCATGGGTTTATGATCTCAATGCTTCGGTTTTCACTCGGCTTGTACCTGATCCGCTTGGCAGACCACAACCTCACAACGCACTCATGCGCCCATGACTTGCTTAGTCCGCTAAGGTTTGCAACATCTCGTATCGATGGTGCGCGGTTGTTGATGTGGTAGTACGCCACAATCGCATTCATGGTTCGGTCGACGCTTGTCATGCCGTTGCCGCCCTCCACTGATCGTACTCGCGGAATACAATTGTGTCGGCATCCCAACAACGCTGCGACCTTGGCGACTTAATCATCTCCGCTTCTCCTGCCACGATTGCTTGTGACCACATCTGCGTGTTGCGCCGCTTCACAAAGTCAGGCTTCATGTCGCGCATACATCCCGCGTTCGCAACCCACCAAGGCAGGGGTGTTGTTATTGTTGCCATCGTTTGTTTTGGCGGGTGCGCTCGATGTGTATGCCCATGAATGTACAAACCATATTGATGACCTTGCAAGAAGTAGATTGCCTCCCGCCGAATGCCTGCCGAACTGCAATCGAAGCCATGCGAGAAACAAACTTGACCGAGCCTAAAACATCCACGCTTGCGGTCGTACTCGTACTCGGCTTTCGTGTTCCAATGTTGCAACTCATCTATGTTCTTCTTCATATCTAGCAACTGCCGCACTCGCGGATCAATCCTGCCCTTGGCAAGTATGTTGGCATCGTGGTTGCCCTCCAACATCACAAGGCTCGTTGACTTCGGTGCTACTTTGCGTATCGACTTGAGCATCTCATTTGCAACAGCGTACTCGTCAAGCAAGGTGTGCATCGCCTCATCGTTCCATCGGCTGCCTGCATCACCTTCGCAAAGGTCGCCAAGGTGAACAATTACATCTGGCTTGCGATCTGCGATCTGACCAAGCAGCCAGGCGATCGCGACTTCATCTTGATAGGGACAATGCGTGCAACTGAACGCGAGAAATGATTTCGTTGTAGTCAAACAATAGCCCACCCACAAACCAATTCGGGACACAAGATCAACAACCTACTCCACAGCAACATTCTCATTCGTCGCCATCTTCTGATTCACAGCTCTTTTTGGTTGCCACATTCTTCGCGGGCTTGCTTCGCTTCTTAGGCACTGCCTTGGGTTTGGGTTTAAGCAACTCCAAGACCTTCGCGGCTGCATCGTCTTGGTTCTTGCCGTGAGCGTGTGCCACTGTGCTAAGTTCGCCACGAACGCTAACGTGCCACAAGTCCTCGCCCTGTTCATGTACTTGTATCTTGTACCCCAGTTCCTCGCATACCTTTTCTAGTTTATCAAACATTACCATACCTCCAAGTTTTCATTTTGCTTTCGTTATCTGCACCCAAAACCATTTCAGCGAACAGAAGCAGATCATCGGCGCGTACCGTGACCATCCAATCGCCCAAGTTCTTGCGGTGAGCCACATAAGGAATAGCATCGCCGCAGTCTGCAAGTGCCTGCGCGAACGCGAGTGCCAAGTTTAATTTCTCTACTCGTTTCACTTCGCAGTGTGTATTGGGTATGCCGCAGACAACATCAGGGGAGTCCGCACCGCCCCTGAACTGTTGCCCACGACGTGCATCTTTGCAGTCGCAGTTGTCGCGCAACCACTTCGCCCATTCCCTCTCACCTCGTTTGCCTTTGCTTATGCTGTTTGTCATTCGCTCACCTCTTAACGATTCAGTTGTGATGCCATTGCGTTGTCCGCATTTGTACCGCTTCAGTCGGCGGTGAAATTAGCCTATCAATAAAACCACTGGCAGGGCATTCAAATTGCAAGTGTCCGCTCTAAATATGTATCGCCATGATTAGGTCAAAAAGCCCAAGATGCCCAAGATGACCCATCACCAAAGACGAGCATCTTCGACACCTTGGCGATATTCACGCAATAATGGGGTCGGCTATACGCCCCACAGAACGCTGCCTACGCCCTGCATTTTGTCAATATGCAATGTATCGCATTATCTGAATGAACGCCTCATATCGGCTTCTACACGGACTATCGAGCAGAATTAGCCCTTACACAGGCAGTAGACGCAGTAGGACGCTGCCTCCGCTCAGTAGACAAAAAAAGGGCAGATAAGCCGTGAAGCCTACCTGCCCATTCTCAAGCCTTCCCCCTTACATATCGCCACAACCAATCACCCATCGCCAATTTTCATCTGCCGCAAACAGTAGATGTATCCGCACGCTGTTCGGCTCCACGTTTCAGGCTTTGTCGGATCGTACTTTCTCAGAAACGGATATTTGTTAATCGCAAATGTTGCCCAGTAAAGTTTTGAATCATCATCCCAACTCATCACCGCTGACTGCATTCGTTCTTGGTCGCACTCGGCTTCTAATTGTTCCTGTTGAGTAATGTACAAACGCTCGCTCTGATGTATCTCGGCTTGCCCACCTTCGTCAAGTGGTACGCCTGTCTTGCCTGCCTGCACCTCACGAAAGCATTGTTGCAACCACTTCGGCTTTGGATCGCTGCCACTGTACCGATGGTACATGACATTGATTGCTTCGCGTAACCATTCAGGATTCAAAACCGAAAACGCCTCTTGCCACGATTCAATCTGCAACGCGGTTGTTTCCCATTTGGGATACAAGCCGCGCAAAAGTTCTTTTGTCTTGTGCCATTCTTGCGTTCTGTTAATTTCAGCAGTCATAGTAACCACCAGACTCGCCACGCCTAACTGCCTCATTTTCGCGGCGCATCTCAGCCATTCCATTTTCGTACTCGTGATGTGCCTCCACCTGCTCGGGATACTTTTCCTCAGCAAGTTTCCAATCAATAACATCTTCCATATAGCAGCCGTGTCCCGAACAACGACTGCACTTGTGCCATTGCCAAATGCCTTCGTGGGATACATAATCATCCCAATCACCATTACGCTGC
>TARA_R110000824_G_scaffold158115_1_pt1 | contig 12553 bp, 10 predicted proteins | sample TARA_R110000824 | Tara Oceans TARA_R110000824 (sample SAMEA4397747) | marine metagenome | biome: Polar Biome; feature: [MES] marine water layer (ENVO:01000295) within the mesopelagic zone...; material: water (ENVO:00002006), including particulate matter (ENVO:01000060) such... | reverse complement strand
TAAAAAGCTTGTCTTCATAAACACGCTTATCATCTTGTGAAAATACAGCTTCAAGAACATCAGAACCAACAAAAGCCTCTGGGGCGTCAAATCCCATAGAATTCAAAAGCTTGCCTGTAAATGGATAAGGCGTACTTCCAGAAATTGCATATGACGGCTCTCTTATCTTTACTAATTCGCCAACTTGCCCATATAATGTATCTAAGTAACTTCCCATAATCTGAAGAAGTTGTGTTAGCTCTTCACCCTTCTCATCTTCTTCTAAAATCCACTTGGGCATAGAATTGTACAAGCTCGCATTATTTGTAAGATCGTACTGAGAGCCGGAAGCTTCTTTGTTGGTTAACAGGGCTTGAACATCTGAATGTATAGAATAAATAATAGGCTCTTTTGTTTCTCTATCTGCTACGCCAGCTTCAACCATTGCCGAAGCAGTGGTCCGCTGACCGGTAGAGCCACTATACGCCAATGTTATATCAGAGTCATACCCAGTCCATGTACCATCACAGCCTCTTCCGGAATAATCTAAAACTGTCGCATCTGTTGCATTGCCAACAATGCCCTCATTAAACTTAAAGTAAACTCCCAAATCTTTATTCACAGAAGAAGAGGCTAGGCCACCGCCGATCGGCACAATATAATTTCTTCCTATTTGCTCATGAGTCCTCGCAGCTTTCCAAAATCTAAATTCATCAATTGAGCCAGAAAACTTGCCCCAGCCTAGGGCGCCGGCGGTTCCTAATGCGCCGCCAAGGGCGCCAATGGTCCCCTGAAGGGTGCCCGTTATATAAGCAGGAAATGGCACATTGTCGTTATAATCTGTTAAATTTTTTGTATTATATTCATCAGTTTTTTGACTGTCAACATAAAGCTTAATGTTAAATCCGGATGATGCTGATGATTGTACAACTGCATAATGATGCCACTTTCCATCATCTGTATCTTGCTCATCGCCCCACGATAGGCCAGTATCTAATGCGACAGCAAGCTTGCTAGCCCACGCGCCGGCGCCGTTGCCAAGTTTTAAATTATAGCGGACCTTATCAGTCGTTGACTGGTTAAGAGAGAGAACTAGCTGTGCCAGATCTTCATCGTCTCTTAAATCAAAAGCGGCTACATAACTAACGCCCGAGGGCCAATCCCCCACTCTCATCCACCACTCAATCGTAGAACCGCTAGCAAAATCAATTGAAAGGGCGTTTTCTTGTTTATTTGGAAGATCGTACAAAGATTTTGTCGACCAGCCGTGAAACGTAATATACTCTTTCGTAGTAGAGTCTTTAAAGCCGCCCTCGGCGGTGCCGGTATAAGATTCTTGGCTAGCTGGATTAAAAGTCACAAAACCATTTGTTCTTGGATAATTGTTTTCGAAAATATATTTTTCTAGAGGCGTAAGACTATTTTCAAATTGTAATTTTTCTGCCAAGGATCCATCATATGGGTATTGTTTATAAATCCTTTCTATCGCACTTTTATAATATTTTTCTGCCAAGCCAAATTTTGCAAAATTTTCAGGCTTATCATAATCTAAATTTGGGATAAAAGCTTGCGAGGCGGTCGCGTATGCATCAACAAACTCTCCAGATTCAACTTCCTGGCCGAACTCAGAAATTGTCTTTTTAACAAAACCTTTGTCATAAGATGTTTGTTCTTTCTTTTTTTCGAAAAGCTTTTTGATGCTCATTACTCTACCCGGAATTTATGAACTTCTTCTTGTTGTACCCATTCACCATTGACTTTAAGCAAAAGTTTAAAGCCATATGCATAATCTGGTTCAAGAGTGCTCATTTCTAAATCAAAATAATTACCTTGCGAATCATAAGACATAAGGGTGCCAGATGCGCTGCCAGTGTCATAGGGGAGCACAACATAGTCATCAGACAATCTAATAACTTTAAAATGTGCCGTTTCAACAATATTTGTATCGGGAGTAGCTTTTGCCTTTGTATAAATAGTTGGATTCCAATCTTTTTCTCTGACGTGGACTCTAAATCTAGAAGTTTCAATTGGCGAATAAGAAGATTTTAGATTTGTAATAGAAGTTACATACGTGGGCTTTGGATTATAATCTGATGCATCGTATTTCTTTACTGCGATAAGCGAGCTTGTGTGGAATTGTCGCCCTTCATGAGGAGCAGAACCAGTGTGCCATACAGCATAAAATGAAGATATGTCCGAACTGGTGAACGCAAAAGATGCAGTGTATATACCAGCCTCCGTGTGCTGGCCAGTGACGTTATATTGATCAGCGGTCACAACGCCGCCACCGAGCGGTAATGTAATCGGCCTTTCATATCCTAGCGTTTCATAACAACTTACCATAATCTTATCACCAACTGTTGCCAGCCCGGGTATTCCCTTTCGTTGTCCTTTCACCACATTGTAAAGATATAGCTTATTTAAGTTGTCAGACGATAATAAAGAACTGCTTAAGTAAAATCTGCTGGTCGAATCTTGTTTGGAACTATCCCACCTAGCTTCAATTACTGGGCGTTTAAAGAAGAATTCACTTTCTCTTCCAAAAAATCTCTTTGTATAATAAGAATTTTTGTTTCCGCCGTCTTCTGCACTGCCAGAAAACAATACGCCTAGGCCGTGGTTATAGCGCCCCGTGCTTCCAGTTGTATTTTTAGCCCACTCTTCCACCAAAAAGCTAATATCAACTTCTAAATCTTCTGTGCCCTTTGTAAAGCTCTGCGTAAAGAAAGATGTGTTAAGTGAGCCCGTATCTAAAGAGCCGCCAGTTTCATCCCAGCACTTTGCCTTATTGGCAAAAGCACAAGCGTCTGGGTATGTATCTGTTTTGATATTATCATTAACGTCTGCGGCGAAGCCGCTGCCGGTGGCAATAAAATTTGGATTGTCAACTTGGTCGACAATTCTGTTGGCTGCATTATCGGTGGGAAATGAAGTATTATTTAGCGCATCCCGATTATCGCCGCCCATTCGCCACCAAGCAACTAAATTAGAGCTAGCGTCGCTATTACAACCAAGAAGGCTTACTGGGCAGCCTTTATTATAAATCTGATTAATTTCAGTTTGACTTAGCTCTTTACTCCAAATCGCAACTTCCATTATTCTGCCATCAAAAAATATATTTGAACCAACTTGAAAATAGCCAATGGTTAAAGGCTCTGCTGCATTTTCCATTGCAACATAGGTGCCGGTATCATCTGCTGTTAAAGTTTTAGAAGTGCCATCAAGATATATTTTTATGCCGGTGCCGGAGGCGGATGCATCATATGTAACAAGCACATGATACCAAGTTGCCGTAGACACTGTGCTATTAGCAGTTTTGCGCACAAGTTCTGCGCTTGCAGATTCGTCATACAGTGCAAAATTAACAGCACCATGATTATCAACGTAAAGAGCATATTCTCTTGTTGTGCTGCCTTCATTCCACTTGGCTACAACCGGCCTAACTGAACTAATGTTGTCAAGATATATCCAAGCGCTTATTGAAAAAGCCTTATCCGCGGCTTCATCGAAAGAAAGCGAAGCGTTATCAGCCACCCTAAGATATGCATCTGTGCCGTCAAAATCAATAGAAGCAGAAGCAAATAAACCTGTTTCTCTATGATTCCAAGTGGCGCCTAGGCCCGGGCCGCTTCTGCTGTCCCCGCCGATGCCATCGTCAGAATAGTTTTCCATATCCAAGCCGCTGCCCTCATCCCAAGATTGAGATATGGCGGCCGCGGACATGGTGAAATCTCTGGGCACCGCTTCAGAATGCGCAGCATTAAACATTTTTAAGAAAAAGCTTACGCTGCCGCTAGCAGGGATAATGCCGCTCGCCCTAGACGATGTAATCTCTTCTATCGGAAATTTAATAAGTGCCCTACTTTTTTCTAAAGACTCAGTTGTTGCCTGTCCATAAATTGAGAATGTCTCTAGAATATCAGATGCTCCCATATTCGAAGCTGTCGCTCTAGTAGAAAGATCTTGTGCATAAGCGTTTGTAACAGTTGTATCAATAGAGGCTGTAAATCTTTTTATTCCCATTAGCGCACAACTCCAGTTATATCTTCATCTGGATATTTAACTTCCAGCACAACATTTTCAGGAACCCTAATAAATCGGCCGTCGCTTGTCATGTTTGCCTCTGCCTCAAATTCAGTTGAATTATAATTTGCGCCATATTTGCTTTTGACTTTAACTATAATTGTATCTAAAACTTCTGGCAAGTCGTTTAAAATCCTGTATATGTCTGAAATATAAAATGGCTGACCGAAAGAAAAATGATCACTATATTCTTTTTTAAGAGCATTTAAACAGGCGGACAAAATTTGATTGGGGTTTTGCTCCATCGTTCCGACAACCTCAAATTCAATAGCTATATTAGCAATTTTGCCCTCTAATATATCTACTGTATCGTTGACCATTCTATATTTATTCAACCAAGTTTTTAAATTTTCTTTCACGGTTGAGGGGGTTGAAATTAATTTGCCGGCAAAGTCTTCCGAAACAACATATAAATTTAAATTTCTTTTAAAAGATTTTTTATCTTGAACAATGTTGGCGCGTTTTACTGAACCAAAATTTGCCGGCATTCTATATACCAAGCTTAAATAATCTTGTCTTGTTACCGCCCTGTTCTGTGAAGCATAAGAATCTAAAGCCCTGATCCGAATTTCTTCAGGCGTCAGCGCTTTTGTTTGGCCAACGATTGGCTCTTCATTGTCGACTTCTAAGGATGTTATTATTGAATCTCTATTAGCAGATGATAAATCAGCATTTTTAAATACAAATGAAGAATTAATAACTGTTGTTACGGCGCCGGCTTGGACATTTACATTATCTGTTGTATTTTTTCTTAAGACTATTGTCAGAGGGCCCGGGGCAGGAACGACGCCGAACTTATCTGTCGTCATTAATACGTTTGGGTCAAAAGAATTATCTGAATAATAAGTTTTAGCATGTCTGTTCATAATAACAGAAGACGGATCGGGAAATTTATTTTTCTTAAGATTCGCTTCAGAACCATATCCAAATTGCAAAAAAGTTTCACCATCAATTGTGTGTTCTACGGTAAATCTTCTAGGCGCTGCCATTTCTTGTATAATATACGGGGCATGCTCAACGTTGCTGTCTACTGTGTTGCGGACCTCCTTATATACTATATTTTGAGAAAGGTGGCCTACTTCAAAAAATTCATGACCTTCTGCATCCACAACCGAAACAATTTCTGTAATATCATCAGCAGGAACCTCTATTTTCATAAATTTTTCATAATCGCCGATCACTACAACTTCAGAATCAATTCTGCCAGAAATAACTGTGCCATATCCCTTGTATGCAAAACTAGTTGCTTGCCCGTCACTGCTAACCTCTGCTACCGCAACTTGAACACCTGGGCGTGAAAAATCTACATCTTCTGCCAATACATATACGGCGCCGCCGTTGCTTCCGACAATAGTGCCTTTATTTAATATAGGCACATTTTTATCTGTTGGCGTGCCACTTGTTGCTGGCACTTTTACGTAGAAAGCGCAGACTCCCGATGACGACTGTGAACCTGAATATTTATAGCCTAGTTGTTTTGCTAATTTAAGAATATTTTTTGTTTCAATCGCCGAATCAATAAAAGATTCATTCGCTTGGTAATCTAAGTAAAAAGAAAGCATATCTCCGGCATAAGCAACCATGTCCAACATTAAAGCGCCAAAAGACGCTTCATTGAAATCTTTATATGTTTCAGGATAATAAACTTTTGCATAATTAATCAAGTCCCCCTTGATTGAAGCAAAATCCTTGTGTGTAAGTTTTACTGGTGGCGCTTTTTTTGCCATTTATTTCTTTCCTACTTTTGGGCTATATTAATAGAAATAGCATCTGAGACTTTCAGTGGTTCTATAAAATAAGTTATTTGTATACTCAGGGTGTGGTCTGAAAAACCAGTATTTAAATCTTGTATTTTGACGAATGGCAAATACTTTGCAACTTGATTATATAATCTCGCCTGCATATCTTCAATTACCTCTCCGGAGTGGTTTTCAAACAAAAGTTGATAAAACCCAACTCCAAACTCTGGATCCATTATTCTCTCGCCGGGAACTGTCATAACTAAATTTTTAAAATTTTGTTTAACAGTTTCGGCAAGAGTCTTCGTCAGCCCATAAGGGCCGTCCTCTTTGTCATAAGCCAAAGGTAGTCTAGCTGAAAATCCGGATGCCATTTTTTATAAAACCCACTCGTTATTAATTAGTCGCTTATTGCAATTAGTTACTCTTTCGGACATTGACCTTTGTACATTCGCCAAGCAGGAGAACCTTCCACGTTATCAATCTTGTCGTCGCGACCGTTGCTATAGTCAAGTTTCTTGCCCTGGGCGTCCTCCGCTAGCGGAAATCCAAATTTTTCGCAGTTGAGGGCGACAGCAAGTTGTTTCCTGTAGCCCGTCGCGATATGCGACCATGAGACGCCGCCGCCGGAACCGCCAGCCTTGATCGCGTCGTATATAAAAACCCTCATCATCCACCAGAACGTCTGTGGTTTTTGGTAGGTATAAGTTCCTTTAATGCCGCGGCAGACCCAGCACTTGGTTTCATCGGGCAATTTCTTGACGTGGTCGATCATGTTCTGGGTGTGTGAACTGGCCGCGGCCGGATCGCCGTCAAGGCCTGCGATGCCGCCAGCAAAGTTTAGGAGATTGTGGATCGTCGTAAGGGATTTCCCGGGCTCTGCGGACCGCTTAATATCGACGGCGCCCTTGTGCCAAGGGTACTCCGACCCAAAGGCCGGGTGCTCGTCCGCGTCGGCGAATCCGTCGTTGTTGTTCGGCTTAAGGCCGGCGTGCTTGCAACAAGGGTTCTCGGCGCCCGGCGACTTATCGGCACCGACGCCGCCGAGTTTTCGTGGCGCGGCACGGGCGCGGGGCGATAGCTCTCCAGCGCAAGGCGGGGACACAAAGGCGCTGGTCTTGAATGGGCCAGTGCCGACGTCGTCGCCATAGTCATCAGGATCCCCATCAAAATTATTATAGTAAGGGTACTCGCCTCCAATCTCCATACCCGGCAGCTTGGTCGGCGGCAAGATGGACAGGGCGGTGTACACTCTCTTTGTTTGCCGACATCTTTCTGTTAAGGCGCGCATCTTTAGAACATCTTTTCCCAATATTGCATCAGGGTCACCTTTATCCATCTTAGAGCCGGAATCTTTCGTTGATGGGTGCTCGTTCAGCACTTTATTGGCCATCTCTAAGGCTATTTTTTCAAGGCCGGCCGCATCAAGTGGTAATAATTTTTCTGGCGTCTTAAGTAGCTCGCAAATAGTATTCATTTGACTAACAAGCTGGTTCAGCAATACATCGTCTGCTGGACATATATTTGGATAACAGGCGGCTTTTGATTCTTCAATAAATGCAAAAACACTCATATGATCGCCAAGATATTTCCAAAATCTTAAAATTCTTTCTTCAGTGGAAAGATCTAAACTTTTATATTTATCACCAACCGCAGGATCAAATAATGTTGAATTGGGGGGATGCCCAGCCTTAATTAATGCTGCTCTCAGGGCGCAGGATGCGTTGCCAGTCAATAAAGTTATAATTTCTTGAACAGTTAGGATGCGGGCTGGGGCCGGGAGCGTTGCCCCTTCCCCGACGACCTTGGGGTCGGCTGGATTTGCAAACTTTAATTTTTCATTAACATATGAAATATAATCGCGGACCAAACTTACGCCAAAGCCGGTGAGCGAATGATCGTGAGGCGCAGAGCCGGCAAAACCATACATTTGTTTACAGTGGGGGTAACACCCACTCTGCCCTCTTTGAACAACGCCATTCATAACTTTATGAGAATGACAGATTTTATCGGTGTTCGGGTGACATTTTAATACAGCAATGCCATCACCATTTTCATCAACTTCAAATTCATGTTCATGACCTAAATCATAAGATGTTTGGCCTCGGGTTATTTTTTCTCCCAAGTAAACATAATCAAGGTCTGCGGCGTCTTTTAGAACCTTGTCTAAAATAAATCGATTTATATCAATTTTTTCTAACTCAAAATCTCCATATCCCGGCACAGTTTGACCAGTATCTTTATTATAGCTTTCTATAAGATTTTGCTCTATTTCAAGCATAGCATTAATGGCAACTAACATAAGTGGGGTCAAAAGCTTGCACAATTCATAACATAACAAATCAATAATAATTTTTCTTACAATAGATAAAGGATCAATTAAAATTTTCAGGTAACCCAAATCAATTTTTAACATCGGCAGCGGCGGAAGCGGGAATGGCCAACCATCAAACAAACTTGGAATTCTAGCAGCATCTCTTATGTCTTGGATATTCCCAGTTGGCACCTCACAAATTGTGTTCTCCTTGAGTTGTTGATTAATCTGATCCATATCAACGCCGGCGATCGACAGCAAATCGTTGATATGGCCTTCAAGTTTTTTCATTAAAAAAAACTTCCACGGGACGACATTAAAAAATTTCACAAAATAAGGAGAAATACAAGCTGACAAGGGCTGCGCGTCGACGATGATATCGTCAAGTAATTCTGTAAGCGATTTCTCGTCGGTCCAATATTGTTGAGTTACCGATCTTACACAGGCATTCCCGCAGCGGCCTTCGTCCTCTTCAATATCATCAGGGAAATCCATAAGATCGACGCCGGCTTGCGCAAAAAGGTCGACGCCGATGACGTCGTGTTTTTTAAAACACTTCTGGCTCGGCCCACAGTCGTCGTTAGTCTTGCACTTTTTTGCATATTCTATTGGGGGGTCAAGATTAGAACATTTTTTTGGCTTTAAGGCCTCGTCCATCTGATCTTCAATATAATCATTTGCGAGGGCTACGACGTTCTCGTACATTGCTACGCCGCCGGCCGCGGCGCCGGCCCACTGCCATGCGTCGAACTTGGAGGGATCGCCAGTTGTTTCAATCTCCTTGTTCTCGGCCTCCTTGGCTCTTTCTTCCGGCGTCTTGATCGTTTTATAAGCAACCAATTGAGCTTCAAGCCCCGAAATCGTCGTTTGCAGTTTCGTCGCGTGGGCCAACCCAGAACCTTCAAGCCACGGGTCACGGTTTCCAGCTTGAAAATCGTGTTGCAGGCTCAATTCTTTTCTAATTTGCGTAATAAGCTTTTTTCGTTTTTTCTTGTCAAGCTTGGCAAACTCTTCCACAGTGGGAATTTCTGCAAGTTCTGATATATGATTTGGTATAGGTATTGGCATTTTTTAATTTGTTTTATTCCATCTACTTAAATATGAATCAGAAAATATTTCAGTAGAATTGACTTCAGTAAGAACTGTATTGGTCATTTTTTCAACACTTTTTGCGAGCGAAGCAACTGTTAATGGAACTTTTAATACAAGCGTTCCGGCTTTAACGGCGCCGGCGCCGGCTGAAAAGAAGCCGGCGAACAGGGCCAGACAATCGGTTATTTCTGTAATTAAAAGTTTCATTTCTTTAGAAAAGTTTTCGCTAGCTTGATCTCCTGCGTCTCTCGTCAAGCGACTTAAATATCTTTGCAAACTATGCCCTTTTACCAAAGGTTGCAAAGAATAAACTGGCACTTTATAGTCTTGATCTAAATCATTCAAAGTTCTGCCAACATCATATTCATCAATTCTATTACCAGCTATTAAATTAACACCAACAAAAGAGGTGGCCTGCTGGCCAGTAGACATCTTGGCACCGGGGAGGCCGCCATATATATTTACGCCACCAGTTTTGGCAACTAGTTGAATTGTATCTGCGCAAGCGGTAACATCTGAATGTGCTTGATACGCCAGACCTCTTCCAATATTTTTTCTAGCATTCTCCGCATCGGCCTTGTTGTGTTTGCCGGCGCCAATTGGGCTAGTTAGCCCCAAAGGCTCTTGTGGAGAGCCACGCTGCGTAATATAAATTCCGGCAGCATCAAAGCGTGGCTCTACTTTTTCGATACTAATATTTTCATTCAGTTCTGATCCTAGAATTCCAGCAACAAGAGAAATACGGGAACAAAAATGGCCGCCGTCGTCAGCATATTTTGGATTGTCGTCAATCAAAATAACCGCGGCGTTTTTTTTGCCGCCGGCGACGACCTCGCCGTGGTGCCTCTCAAAATCCTCTAAATTTGGAACGACGTCATCGCGGCGATGAGTTTTCCAATATTCGCCGCTCTTTTTTAAAAATTCTATAAGTTCTTGATTTTCTGGACTTTTTTTATTTAAATCTTGATTTTTGATCGTAGCCACTATTCATCTCCTGTCCTATCTTGTGCATATTTTGGCACCACACTTCTACCTTCTATTGGCCGGCGAAGAAATTTTGCGCCGCTAAAATTTTGAGGATTTGCAAACGCAACATAAATAATCTCTCCAGACACAAAATCTCTTTTATTTTTTACATTTGTTATATCCATTCTCAACAAACAATTAAGCCAAGTATTTTTGCCCAACATATCTACAGATGGCGAAAAGAAGAGTGGTATCTCTAAAAGAAGAATTTTCTTTTTGTCAAAATCTTTAATAGCGCCGCTATTTAATATTCTTTGAGAATCTTCTGGCGCACTATAAAAAGGATCTGTGTTGCTTAACATAAGAGCATAATCTGTTTTACTTTTAGACCCCAATATCTTTTTAGTTTTTGCTGGATAAGTAATGCCTTCGTCGCCTTTGTAATGTATCTCCCCGCGAACGAATGCAACGTATTCATTTTTTCTTTTAGAAGACGGCGAAAGATAATCAATCGCCATTTGTCGATAAATTTGTTCTGCGGGAATATATTGTAAATCTGCATTGCCGATTTTTACCTTCGCGGCGTCTTCCCAGACATCATCATCGTAAACTGATAATTCTTCTTCCATTAAATAGTTTCCTTAATTAATTCAAAAATATTATCTTTTTCGGTGTCGCTTAATGTTAAATCTTTTTCTTGTTTTGCTTCTTTCTTAAGTATAGAAATTATTTTTATAAGCTGCTCATTAGAGCGTTGTAAAGTTTCAACATATTTAGCAGCAACGGGTCCGGATTGCGAATTCGTTGTCATAGAGGAACTTATTTCTGATATCAAATCAGTTAATAAATCCTCTGTGGCCATTCTGTCGTTGCGAACGTTGTCCAACGCTTCATGTAACAATTCGTCGTTTTTCATAAGAATGCTCCTTATAAGTAAATAGAATTCTTATAAAAAATTAAATTTCTCCAGAATTCCAATCTTTTTTAAACTTATAATATTTAATTTTAAATCTTTTTAAGCTTGTAGCAATTTGTTTTGTGTTTAAATTTGTCAATTCTCTCATATAAAGGTAAATAGCCTTTTTACTAAGAATTTCTATTTCTTCTGGTGCGCTGAGCAATTCTTTTATTGCTTTTATTACTTTAGTGTCGTTGGGGCTTAAAGCTTTTTCATTTCCTTTTTCAAGTTGCCACTCATCTATTTCTTTTAACAAGATCTGCCAAAATTCTTGTTTTTCTCTTTCTTTAATATATTTGTGTTCGCTAGACACATTAAGTTTTTCAACTTGTTTTGTTACGACGTCTAAAGAAATTTCTCTTTTAGCTTTTTGGGAAGTCTTTTTAACTTCGTGTATAAACCAATTTTTTGTGATAACCGAAAAATAAGAAAAAGCCTTAGAGCCCTTATTTGGATCATATTTATCTAAAATAGTTGTTAGCCAAATTTTGCACTCTTCGCGAAGAGAATCAATATTGGGAAGCGTAGTAAACCTATAAGTATATGTTATTTTGTCAACCATCTCGTTAAAAGCTGGTTGAATAAAATTTATATACAACTTTGTCCTTTCTTCCGGACAATTAATTCTGGCATATCTTACAATTGCATCTTCGTGAACAGATGTAAAATAATGATTCTTATTCTTGCGACGGCGGCTCTTTTTGCGTTTGCTCATATTGTTCAATAAAATTTTCTAAATCTTCCCCTATTTCTTGAGAGTGCTCCAATAGACCATGAAGCGTTTGATCTCCATAAAATCTTTCCATGTTATAGACCTCTTTAAGGTGTGATGAATAGTCTTTTAAAGTACTTAACACGTTATGTAAATTTTCACTAACGTGCATTAATTTTCGAAGCAAAAAAACATTACCCCATATAGACAGCCCAAACAGCACCACCAAAAGAACAATTCCTATATAAGATATAATTTCCATCAATCTATTTCCATCCTTTTCTTCTTTTCGCGGGCGACTTCTCGCCCGGTTTCTTTAATATATTCATCAACTGCTAGACCAACCTTCTTTGTTTTATTTTTTATTTTCTTGGGGTCATTCGTTAATTGCGGTATTCTGTGCAAGTTACATGCGCCAGAACAGTTTTCTTTTTTATGTATTTCCTCGCTAATGAGGTGGGAAACCATAAATTCATCCCCACACTCATCACACTTATATACATATCTCGGCATATTATTGTTTTTCCAACTCTGCTTCTGGAATTTCTGCATAATCGTATTTGACCAAAGGCGGATTTTTTATCCACAAACCGTCTTCGGCCAATACAAATTCGAAATTTTTCAAGTTCTCAGTAACATCTTCTTGCTTTAAGATAGCCCTCTGAAGAGCCATCATCAAAGCGCCAATAGCCTGATCGCTTAGTTTTGTC
>TARA_R110000824_G_scaffold61807_3_pt1 | contig 12562 bp, 12 predicted proteins | sample TARA_R110000824 | Tara Oceans TARA_R110000824 (sample SAMEA4397747) | marine metagenome | biome: Polar Biome; feature: [MES] marine water layer (ENVO:01000295) within the mesopelagic zone...; material: water (ENVO:00002006), including particulate matter (ENVO:01000060) such as...... | reverse complement strand
CGCGGTACGCCTGCGGTCACGATGATCACATCGGCGCCGGCAATATCAGCGTAATCGCTGGTGCCTTTAAGATTGGAGTCGAACCCGTCTACCGGAGCGGCCTGGCTGAGATCGAGTGCCTTGCCCGCTGGCATGCCTTCGGCAATATCAAACAGGACGACATCGCCCATTTCCTTGGAAGCAGCGAGGTGGGCGAGCGTGCCGCCAATCATGCCTGCGCCAATCAGCGCAATCTTGTTACGGGCCATATGAGAAATTCTCCTAAGAATAGAGTCGAAAATGGATATTAATGTCAGGATTAGGCCCCTATTCTGACAAATTCAACCGCAGAAAGCACCATTTTGACCGCTATCTTTGCAATTGGTTCGCAGTAGCAATAGTGGCACATCACCCTCGTCATCCTGAACTTGTTTCAGGACCCCGCGAGAGCGAAAGCCGCCAGAGATCCTGAAACAAGTTCAGGATGACGAAGAACAGCAAACATGCTTCCAATTCTTCCAATGTTTTGCGTTGCAAAGTGAAATTGAAATGCCATGATGACGGCTTGACGTGCTCCGTACTTGATGCGGAACCCTGAGAGGCTGGCACGCGATCAGCCCCGGATTCCGTATCAGGTGCGGAGTACGTTATTGAACTGGGAGAGACAATATGCTGACGAAAGGCGACGATTATCCGCTGCACCAGACACCGGAGCCAATGGCGCTATCGGGCGGAAACCGCAATTTCTACGACCGTTATTTCTTCAACGGCTATTCGGCAGACGGCAGCATCTTCTTCGCCGCAGCCCTTGGCATCTACCCGCAACTTGACATAATGGACGCCGCCTTTTGCGTGACGATTGACGGCAAACAGCATAATCTGCGCGCCTCGAAAAGAATGGGCAGCGAGCGGCTCGACCTCACCGTCGGACCGATTACCGTCACGATTGTTGAACCCCTTCAGCAGCTTAGGCTAACAGTAGCGGGCAACGACAGTCCGATAACAGCAGATATCCGCATCACTGCCCGCCATCAGCCGATCGAGGAACCCCGCTTCATCCGCCGCGAAGGCCCGCGCCTGATGATGGACTATACAAGAATGACGCAAAATGGCGACTGGTCCGGCACGATCACCGTCGACGGTCAGGATATCGATATCGGCAATTGTCGCGGCACTCGCGATCGAAGCTGGGGCATCAGGCAGGTCGGAGCATCCGAATCGCAACCGCCACCGGCGGGAGAATTCCCGCAATTCTGGTGGCTCTGGACACCGCTCAACTTTGACGATCATGCCTGTTTCTTCCACAGCAATGACGACGGCAACGGCGTGCCGTGGAACCGCCGCGGGGTGGTCGATGCAGTAAACGACACCGCAACCGAGTTCGAACCAAAGGCCATCGATCTAAGCTATCACAGCGGCTCTCGCCGTATCAAACAGGTGGCGCTCGACACCGACGATGGCAAGCTCAGTATCACACCGCGAACCGGTGACAAAGCACGGACCTTCTACATGTCCGGCCTCGGTTATCTACATCCCGTCTGGGGCCACGGCATGGACCATGGCGATCTCGAGATTGGCTACGACGTCATCGCTCTCGACCCCGCGCCAGCGATCGATATGACCACCATCCATATCCAGGCACTCAGCGATGCCATACTTACCGCTGATGGCCGCGAGCATCACGGCATTGGCGTAGTCGAACAGCTGTTTGTCGGCCCCCACGCGACCAGTGGCCTGACCGGAATCATGGACCCAGCAGCATGAGCAGCCGCTTTCCCTTGCGGCCGGAAGAATTCGAGAAAGCGTTCATAGAACGGGTTTTTGACGCAACGCCGGGTTCGCTCAAATCGCTCACTCATGAACCGGTGGGCACCGGACAGGTCTGCGATAGCTACCGCTTCACCTGCGACTGGTCCGAAGGCAATCATCCAGCGACCTTCATCGCCAAATGCCCGAGCGCCGATCCGGTCAGCCGGGGCGCCGCCGCGATCTTCCATCTCTATGATATGGAAGTCGGTTGGTACCGCGATATCGCCGACAATTGCGGCGCTCTCTGTCCGAAATCCTATCATGCCGACATCGCCGACAACCAACAGGAGTTCGTGCTTCTTCTGGAAGATATGGCTCCCGCGTCGCAGGGCGATCAATTGGCCGGCGCTTCGCTTATCCAGGTCGAAACGACGCTCAGCGAAGCAGCCGCCTTGCACAATGTTCAACCGGAGGGCGGGTTTGAATCGCATCGATGGTTGCATCACGGCGAAGGCAATAGCGAGTTTTTGAAAAACACATTGCCCAATGGCTATCCGGTTTTCCGGGAGCGATTTTCAACATTACTTTCGTCAGATATTCTCGATCTCGGCCAGGAGCTGATCAATCGGCTCAATACATATGTTGCCCATGATCCATTGGAACTGGCGATCACCCATGGCGATATGCGGCTCGACAACATCCTCTTTCACCAGGATGACCGGATCGCAGCCTTGGTGGACTGGCAGACCTGCTCCCTCGGCAACCCGGCCAATGATGTCGCCTATCTGATCGGCACCAGTTTTGCCGATCCAGCCGTCCGGCGCGAACAAGAAGAAGATCTGGTCCGAGCCTATTTATCGCAAAGATTAAAGCCACCCGCCTTCAAGGCTTTCTGGCAGGAATATCGTCGCCATGCTTTTTCCGGCTTCATCATGGCGATCAACGCGTCACTCCATGTCGAACAGACCGAACGCGGCGACCGGATGTTTGCCGCGATGGCGGAACGCCCAGCACAGATGGCGCTCGACTTGGATAGCCTGAGCCTGCTCTAGACCGAGGCCCCATGGCCCAAAGCCAGATATTCATCAGATTGCATCTCGAGCAAACGCGATGCTGTGCGTTCAAACTCGAATGAACCATCCCCTGCAGGGTATAGCGCATCCGGCTCCGCGTCCGCGCTGGCAAGCAGCTTGACCCGATATTCGTAGAGCGCATCGATCAGTGTGACGAAGCGCGCAGCCTCGTTGCGATTCTCCTTGGAGAGCACCGGAATGCCGACGATTATAACGCTATGATAATGTCGCGCAATCGCCAGATAATCCTGGGCGCCACGGGCCTCGGCGCAGAGCCGCTTGAACGAGAATACCCCGACGCCCTTCAGCGATTTCGGCACGGTCAGCATCCGTCCACCCTGCACTTCTATTTCCGCTGCGGGCACATGTTCACGGTCCTCTGGCGGATAGTCGGTCAGGCGAAAAAAGGCTCCGCTCAATGCCTTTGTCGCAGCCTCTCCATTGGGCACATGCCAAAGGTCGACGTCGCCCAAACGCTCTCGCCGATAATCCGTTGGCCCATTGAGTGAAATCACATCGAGCCGAGTCTTGAGCAGCTCGATGAACGGCAGAAAATGCTCCCGATTGAGGCCGTCCTTGTACAGATCATCGGGCGGACGATTGGAAGTGGTGACAATCGTCACGCCTTCCTCGACCAGCCCGGTGAATAGTCGCGACATGATCATCGCATCGGCGCTGTTGTTCACCACCATCTCGTCAAAGGCGAGGAAGCGCGCTTCGCTGGCCAAGACCTTTGCCACCGGAATCACCGGATCGCCCTGCTCTTTCTTGCGCTCGACATTGAGCCGAGCATGGACGTCGAGCATGAACTCATGGAAATGCGCTCGTTTCTTCCGGCGGACGTCGAGATTATTGTAGAATAGATCCATCAGCATCGACTTGCCGCGACCAACCCCGCCCCACATATAAATGCCTTGGGGAGCCACCGGCTTTTTACCGAATGCGCGCCATAAAATGCTGCCTCGTGGCGGCACTACTTCTAGCTCCTCCTGTAAACGGGCTAGTCTTTTCGCACAATCTTGCTGATCAGGATCGGGTTTGAGCTCCCCCTGCGCAATCAACGCCAGATAGCGCTGATAAAATTGGCTCATTGCAAATCTGTTTTCTGGCCGGGAGCCTTTTTCACGATTGCGGTAAAGGATGCCATATTATCCTGCCCGTCCTGACCCTGGACCACCAGCCCGCGCATGAACAGAAACTGGCCGGTTTCACGCGTAATTTCGACTTGTGCCTCGAGCGGCTCGTCCATTCGCGCAGAGCCAAGGAAATGCGTCTGCAATTCCAGCGTCACAGCATAGCCGGATGGGCCGAGTTCCAGCACCCGCATGGCCGCGAACAGCGAACAATCGATAAAGCCCATCATCGTTCCGCCGTGGACGGCATCGCCGAGATTCCGGTGCTTGCGTTCTGGGAACATACGGACCCGGGCGATATCCTCGCCCAGCCCATCACCCCCGCACCGGACGATCATCCTGCCCAGAAAACTATTATAGCAATCCGGATCGTTCAGCTTCCACGTGCGCCAACCCGGATTCTCCGGGTCGGGATCGCTGATGACGAAATTACGCTCGGCTTCAGTCATGATTAGCGCTTACGTTCGAATCAGATTTCGCGCGCGGCGGTCATCTTCTTGATCTCGGCGATCGCCTTCGCAGGGGACAGGCCCTTGGGACAGGCATTGGCGCAATTCATGATCGTGTGGCAGCGATAGAGGCGAAACGGATCTTCCAGTTCGTCGAGCCGTTCACCGGTCATTTCATCGCGGCTGTCGGCGAGCCAGCGGTAAGCCTGCAACAGGATCGCGGGGCCAAGAAACTTGTCGCTGTTCCACCAATAGCTCGGGCAACTGGTCTGGCAGCAAGCACATAAGATGCACTCATACAGGCCATCGAGCTTGCCGCGATCTTCCGGCGATTGCAGCCGCTCCTTGCCCGATGGCGTTGGCGTAACCGTTTTCAGCCAAGGCTGGATCGAGGCATATTGTGCGTAGAAATGAGTGAAGTCAGGGACCAGATCCTTGATGACTTCCATATGCGGTAGTGGCGTTATGGTGACCTTGTTCCCGCAATCTTCAATCGCAGTGGTACAGGCCAAACCATTTTTTCCATTGATATTCATCGCGCAGGACCCGCAAATTCCTTCGCGGCAGGAGCGGCGGAATGTCAGCGTCGCATCCTGCTCCGACTTCATCTTGATCAACGCATCGAGCACCATCGGTCCGCATTCATCCGTATCAATTTCGAACGTATCATAGTGCGGATTCTCACCCTTGTCGGGGTCATAGCGGTAGACTTTAAACGGCCGTTTTTTGCCGCCGGTCAGCGCTTGATGCAACTCACCCGTCTTGCGGATCTTGCTGTTCTTGGGGAGCGTGAAAGTAGCCATGTCTATCGGATTCCCTTGTTCTGCGGATCGGCATAACCAAGAAGTGCTGGTATCTCAACCGTTTTGCACTGCAAAAACACCGGCTCGCCTATCAAATGATATAATCAGTTATGCCGTTCGAAAAAGGCGACCATGTCATCGAGCACCGGAGCCTTGTGCCTAAACGGCTTGGCCAGCGCCATCATGATCTCCAGATGGTCAACGTCGGGATATTCAACATATTCCGCATCACCACCTGCTTCGAGGATTTTGTTGCGCAAAATCTTACTATTCCGCGGCCTGACCTGGGTGTCATTGGTACCGCTGGAAAGCCAAAGCGGTGGCGCATCGGCCCGAACAAAATTGACCGGCTGGGTCATTTCCGGCGTGTGATAGCCGCCAAAGCTCTGCTTCGTTGTGTCGGAATCGAACGGATAGAAATCATAGGGACCAGCCAGAGCCGCCACACCCCGAATCAGATCGGGGGACTTGCCCTCCCGGCCCAGCCACTGACGGTCGAGCGCCAACATCATCACATTATACGCTCCAGCAGATTGCCCCGACAGAAATATGCGATTCGCGTCACCGCCATGTTGGCCAATATTATTGTGCACCCAAGCCAATGCCTTCGCGCTGTCTTCCAGAAAACCGGGAAAACGGGTATTGGAGAACAGCCGATAATCTGGCAAAACCACCATATAGCCGCGATTGGCTAATGCCCTGCCAGTAAATGCATAATGATCCTTGGCTCCGTCGCGCCAGCCACCGCCATAGATGAAAACGATTACGGGCAGCGGTGAGGCTGAAGCGGTTTTCGGAGTCCAGATGTTGAGCCCCAAACCGAGCGCTTCATCGTAAATCTTATCCTGCACCAACAGCCTGGCATCGCTGTCACCGGGGATGACATTATTGACCATATCCAGCTGCTTTGGTCCCGGTTGCGAAAAAAACCACCATGAAATGCCGCCAACGGTCACTAGCAACACACCGATTATGACAAACCATTTCATGGATAGAGCCTTAGACAGCCGCTCAGCCGCTGGCAATGGCGCTACATTCGATCGGCTAATGGCAATCTAGCCCGGCATCGGCGGCTGTGGAATAATTGACACCCTTGGTAGACGGGCGTCGCTCTTTACTGGCCGTTGGGCCCCGAAGCGAATCGAGTTGTTCAGGAAGTTTCACGACAACAGAGAGATAGAAAAAACTGGATTTTGCGATAAAGAGCGGGTCAACCATCAGATCTTATATTGGAAAAGTTGAAACCTGTGTCGCGAAATATGCTCTCCAAATGGTCCAGTAGCGAGGATTCGCTCGTCCGCGTATTTCGCAACAGCAGCTGGCTGTTTTCCGCCAAGGGCGTCGGTGCCGTCCTGAGCATTTTCTATCTCGCGATTTTGACCCGAACCTTGGGTGTCGCCGGCTTTGGTGAATTCATGGTCATTGTCGGCGCGATTCAGGTTTTAACGGCAATCCTGAAACTCCAGACCTGGCAAGCTGTCGTGCAATATGGCGTGCCCTATTTATTAGCCGGTCAGCATCAGGCCTTTCGAAAATTGTCGACACAAAATTTCTGGATCGAATTCGTCGGCGGATTGGTTGCATGTGGAGCCTTGTGGCTGATGCTCCCCTATGGCGCATCGCAATTTGGCTGGAGCAACAAGGTCGAGCAAGCAATCATGGGCTATGGCGTAATCGTTTTCATGTCGGTCCGGTCCACTCCAACCGGCATATTGCGTGCTCAGGATCGCTTTGGTGGCAATGCCTTTGGCGATGCGATCATTCCAATCGTGCGCTTCGCCGGAGCATTGGTTCTGTTCGTAACCTTGCCTTCGATGACCGGATTTTTGATCGTCTGGGGACTTTCTGAATTTGTCAGTTTCGTGGTGATGTGGTTGATGGTGTGGCTACGCCATGAGGCGGATCATCCCTTGCGCGACGCACTTGCACTTCCCGTGACTCCACCAAGCCGAAAAGAATTTGTGGCATTTCTATTGTTCACCAACCTTGCCTATCTGGTGAGCGTGGTGCGGGAACGGCTGGTTGTTGTCATCGTAGGTTTTTTTGTCGGCCCGGCCGCGGCGGGCCTTTTCCGACTGGCAGATCAGATCGCCAATAGCCTCAATAGGCTCGCCGAGGTTTTTGCACGACCGCTATTTGCAGAACTATCGCGATTATTCGCAATCGGCCAATCGCGGGAGTTGCGGGCCCTATTCTGGCGCTCCCTTCGGGTTTCGGCAATCAGCGGCGCCGTGCTTTTCATTGGTCTGTTGTTTCTGGGTAAATATATCATTGCCCTCATTTCAGGCCCTGAATATCTCGCCGCTTTCCCGATATTGTTGCTGCTGGGTGCCGCGACCATCATCAGCCTGGCCGGGCTTGGGCTCGAACCCCTCCTGCAGGCAGCCGGTCGTGCGCGAAATGCGCTGGTCGCCCGGGTCGCTGGATTGATCGCGCTCGGGCTGCTTATGGCAGTCTTTTTGCCGACCTTCGGCACAATCGGAGCTGCGTGGGTAATGCTTATTTCGGCAATATTGACGAGCATCATATTGTTCGTCTCAAGCCGCGCCGCAATCAGAAAGCCCCAGCACCCCGTCGCAAACTCTCAAACCCGATAGAGGCCGACAGTCATAAAAAAGGCGACCCGCAGGCCGCCCTTTTCGTAATTCGATGTTGGTTTCGCTTAACGCTTGGAGAACTGGAAGCTCTTACGCGCTTTCGCCTTACCATATTTCTTCCGCTCGACCTTACGGCTGTCACGGGTCAGGAAGCCTGCCGCCTTGACCACAGCACGCAGCGTTGGTTCATATTTGGTCAGAGCTTGCGAAATGCCATGCTTGACCGCGCCGGCCTGTCCCGAAAGACCGCCGCCTTTAACGGTAACGATGACGTCATATTGACCTTCGCGCTCGGTAATCGCAAAAACCTGATTGAGTACCAGACGCAGGGTCGGGCGAGCAAAATAGGTTTCCTGATCGCGGCCATTGACCGTGATCGTGCCCTTGCCAGGCTTCAGCCATACACGGGCAACCGCGTCTTTCCGGCGACCGGTCGCATATGCGCGACCAAATTTGTCCAGCTCTTGCTCGCGCAAAGGCATGGTGGAGACGGGTGGTTCAACGGTTACAGTTTCGGCATCCGCATCAGCAGCAACTGGTGCATCGACTACGGCTGGGCCGGCGATATCTTTAAGATCAGCGAGATCGGTTTTTACGTCAGACATTATGCGCCCACCTTATTCTTACGGTTCATCGAAGCGACGTCGAGCGCCACCGGGTTCTGGCCGTTATACGGATGCTCGGTACCAGCGAAAACATGCAATGCACGCATCTGGGCGAAACCAAGGGGACCCTTGGGGATCATCCGCTCGACAGCTTTTTCCATGACGCGCTCGGGGAAACGACCTTCGAGGATCTTTTCCGCAGTCGTGCCGCTGATGCCGCCGGGATAGCCGGAGTGCTTGTAATAAGTTTTCTGCTTGGTCTTGTTGCCGGTGAACTTCACTTTTTCAGCATTGATCACGATGACATGATCACCGCAATCTACGTGAGGGGTGTAGCTTGGCTTATGCTTGCCGCGCAGGAGGTTGGCGATGATCGATGCTACCCGGCCAACGACCAGATCTTCGGCATCAATAATATGCCATTTCTTCTCGACATCAGCTGGCTTGGCCGACTGTGTCTGTTTGGTGATACCCTTCATGGGGTGGCTCCTTCTTGGAGAGTGAGATTCAAAAATAACAAAAGCCGGACACGAGGATCCGGCCGACTGCGGCGCTATTGGCGCTGTTTTTTCTGCAAGTCAAGCGAAAGCGGGGCTTTGCTAGAGGGTATAATGTTACCGTAGGTCTATTTCTACCCTTTCACCCGCCCGATTTTCTCGCCCCTGATTGGCATCAGCTACCCGGGTATTAACGGCTGAATTAATGGACTGACGGCGAAGCGCTCAACGTGGCGCACGACCAATCAGGTGCACGCCCCATATCGTCGATGCCACAACCAGCGCGCCTACAGCCTGATGCAATACCGCCAGATGTAGATCGATCCCGGTCATCACGGTTGCAATTCCGAGCAATATCTGGCTGCCGAAAGCAATATGAATAGCGATCGAACTTCTCCGGTCGATGGGCCTTACTCGCCGTGCGAGAATTATGAGGAAACCGACAACGACCCAGGCCCACCAGCGGTGGATGAAGTGAATCAGATAGGGATCATTGTTGAGCGCGGCCCATGTGCCGCTGGCCCAATTGATTCCGCCGGGGACGAAATATTCGTTCATCAAAGGCCAGGTGCTGGCGACATAGCCGGCATTCAGGCCAGCAGTATAAGCGCCGAACAGCAATTGGACCAAGAGCACCAGCAACACCACTATGCCAAGGCCCGTCATGCGCGAGGGGCTTCCATTGCCTGCGGCCAGTTGGCGCAGATCAAGCGCCGTCCAGACAAGGCCGCCGAGAATGAAAAGCGCGGTCAACAAATGCACCGCCAGCCGGAAATGGCTGACGTCCGTCCGTTCACTCAGACCCGAGCTGACCATCCACCAGCCAATCGTACCTTGCAAGCCACCGAGCGCGAGCAGCGCGACCAATCGCCAACCATAGCCAGACGGAATGGCCCGCTTCACGGCAAACCAGAACAGTGGCAACGCAAAGGCCAGGCCGATTAGCCGTCCAAGCAGGCGGTGAACCCATTCCCAGAAATAGATGAACTTGAAATCTGCCAATGTCATGCCCGCCGGGCCGTTGATTTGGAGATATTCGGGAATCTGCTGGTATTTTTTGAACTCCGACAACCAGTCCGCTTCACTCAACGGAGGCAGCGCCCCGGTCACCGGCTTCCACTCGGTTATCGACAGTCCCGATTCGGTCAATCGGGTAATGCCACCCACGACAACCATGATAAACACCAGAACCGCAACGCCAAAAAGCCAGTTGGCAATGGCGACAGGCCAGGTTTTGATCCTATTTTTCTGCTGATTCGGAGCGATTTGATCGGTCATTTGGGGCTATTTGGTATCAAAACCCTGACCTGACAACCAGAAACGTCGCCGTCAGTCGAAGAAAGCTGGAAATGCAAAAATGTTATGTTGTATCTTAACACGTTTTTTCCTATATCCGGCGCACGCAAACAACATGTGAGGCAGTGAGTCGTGTTAACGACAGCGAAATTATGGGGCAAAGATGGTCTTTTGATCAGGGATGGCCTGTGGGATCGCATGGCCGTATTCATCTCCGGCCTGTGCCTCGTACATTGTGTTTCGACCATCGCCTTTGTTGCAATCCTGTCCTCGGCCGGCGGCTTGCTGCTCGATCCGCTGATCCATGAAGTCGGCTTGGGAATAGCGATTGCCCTGGGCATGTTCAGCCTGGGACGCGGCGTTCTGGATCATGGCTATATCATGCCGGTCGCCATCGGCAGCCTGGGGCTTGGCATGATGATGGGCGCGATTACGATCGGCCACGATGGTGGACATGGTATCGCCGAAGTCTTTTATACGATGCTCGGCGTCGGTTTGCTCGCGCTGGCCCATGATCTGAACTACCGCGCCACGCATTAATTTGCTGCCCATTGCCCTTGCGGCGAAACATCCCTAAATTATCCTGATGGGAAAACACGATCATCATGAGCATCACGGCGAATCTTTAGCCGACGCGGCGCGCGCCAATCTGGAAAAATCCGGCGAGAAATGGACTGACACACGGGCCGCTATCTTCGAAGCGCTCGCGGGTTTCTCTCGCCCAGCCTCGGCCTATGATATCGCCGAACTGGTTTCTACCGCGCGGGGTAAACGCGTCGCGCCGAATAGCGTCTACCGGATTCTCGACCTGTTCGTGGCAAACAATCTCGCCATGCGCGTCGAAAGCGCCAATGCTTATCTCGCGAACAGCCACCCTGGCTGCGAGCATGATTGTATCTTTCTGGTCTGCGACACTTGCGGAGAAGCGACTCATATCGACGACGAGCCGCTATCGCAGCAAGTGCGTAAAGTCGCAAAAAGTCAGGGATTCAACTCCATCCGCCCGGTGATTGAAGTGCGCGGCATTTGCCAGAAATGCATCTAACCCGTCCCACCTGTCAGCAAATGTTGAACACCAGCCTTCTGAAAGTTCGACAGAGCATTGCGATGTCGTTAAAGCTGGGGTCCAACAGGGAGTGATTATGCCGGTTTCGAAAACACCTTTGCTGGATGATGTTTCCTATCCAGCCGATTTGCGCAAATTGAAGCCCGAGCAGCTTCGCCAGTTTGCCGACGAACTGCGCGCCGAGGTGATTGACACGGTTTCCACAACCGGTGGCCATCTGGGCGCTGGCTTGGGCGTTGTCGAACTCACGACTGCAATCCACTATGTTTTCAACACGCCAGAGGACCGATTGATCTGGGACGTCGGCCATCAATGCTATCCGCACAAGATCATCACCGGCCGCCGCGACCGGATCAGAACGCTGCGGCAGGGTGGTGGCTTGTCGGGCTTCACCAAGCGGTCAGAAAGCGAATATGACCCTTTTGGTGCTGCGCATAGCTCGACCTCGATCAGCGCAGCCCTCGGCTTTGCGATTGCCAATAAGCTGAATAAAAAACCCGGTCGTGGCATTGCCGTTATTGGCGATGGCGCAATGAGTGCGGGTATGGCTTATGAAGCGATGAACAATGCCGAAGCGGCCGGCAACCGGCTGGTTGTCATACTCAATGACAATGACATGTCGATTGCGCCACCGGTTGGCGGACTTTCGGCCTATCTCGCCCGGATCGTATCCTCCCGCGAATTTCTCGGCGTACGTCAGCTGGCCCGGCGGATAGCCAGCAAGTTGCCCAAGGCACTCTATGACGCTGCGCGCAAGACAGACGAATATGCTCGCGGCATGACCATGGGCGGAACCTTGTTTGAGGAACTGGGCTTTTATTATGTCGGTCCTATTGACGGCCACAATCTCGAGCATCTGATCCCCGTTCTTGAAAATGTTCGTGATGCTGCGGAAGGGCCTTGCCTGATCCATGTCGTCACCGAAAAGGGCAAGGGCTATAAATTTGCCGAGGAAGCGGACGACAAATATCATGGCGTCGCCCAGTTTGACGTTATCTCGGGCAAGCAGAACAAGGGGCCTGGCGGCGGACCACCAGCCTATCAGAATGTTTTTGGCGAGACGCTCGCCAAACTGGCCGACAGCGATCCGCGAATATGCGCTATCACCGCAGCAATGCCCTCGGGTACTGGCGTCGACAAATTCGCCAAGGCGCATCCCGACAAGGCCTTTGATGTCGGCATCGCCGAACAGCATGGCGTAACCTTTGCAGCCGGTCTCGCAGCCCAGGGCATGCGACCTTTTTGCGCGATCTATTCGACATTTCTGCAACGCGCTTATGACCAGGTGGTCCACGACGTGGCAATCCAGAACCTT
>TARA_R110000824_G_scaffold25978_3_pt1 | contig 12565 bp, 5 predicted proteins | sample TARA_R110000824 | Tara Oceans TARA_R110000824 (sample SAMEA4397747) | marine metagenome | biome: Polar Biome; feature: [MES] marine water layer (ENVO:01000295) within the mesopelagic zone...; material: water (ENVO:00002006), including particulate matter (ENVO:01000060) such as...... | reverse complement strand
CGTCGGCGGCACCCCGCCAGCGGCGCTTCCAAGTGCCGAACTAACGATAGTAAATTTGAAGGTCCTTTTTGAAGATCTTTTGATGATATTCGATGAGGTAACTACAAAAGTAAACTGTGAAACTTCGAGGGCGGCCTACCTATCACCGGCTAGTGGGGATTATATATGCAGCAGGCATAACAACACCAATTAACATGAATGATATAATCTATTACATAGACACTGCTATAGACTCGGTAGACTGGAGAAATAACGAAAATAAAATTTGGTACGCTTCTGACAAGAATTTTGTCTATACAACTGTAAAGATCACTGCGGCTTTAAATTCTTATGGGAATATAGATAAGGACGCTACGGCTGAGAAAGCCAGAGAAAAAGCTCTTGATGTAATGTTGGAAAGGTTTCAAAGAGACCCGAATCAGCAGCTAGACCTTTTTATACCGGATGACTCCGCAACGGGGAACCCTGCAATATATGCGGAGCCAATAAAAATTGCTGGTTTTAGAATATATAAGTTTTTATTTTCTGCAAACGTAAACGATGTCCTTTCATTATTAACGGCCTCCGCGATTGATGTGGAATCGCCGCAGATCCTTAACCCACTGGGACCGCAAATTAATATAAGAAGGTGCAATAGCACAGACAGAGGGTGGCTTGTTGCGAAGAGCTTATCCGTTGTAATAGGATATGTAAGGATAGAGGCTGGCGTAAATGAAGAGTTTACAATTCCCATAAAAGAAGACTTCAATGAAAAATTACGAGTCTACCTTTCTATGTATAAAGATCCGGGAGATGTGGCACCACCGGAGTCTTTTTTTAATAATGAATCTTTATTAATCAAAACACCAAAAAAAGCAGAAAAACAACAATTCGCAACTACTGAACAAGAACAATTAATACCGGTTAATAAACAAATTTTATTATACACTGCCGGATACGCTTCTAAATTAGAATCAAAACAAGAAGAAGAACAACATGCCGCCGGTTTTGTTGCGGGTGTTGGCGAGACCATGGATAATCTTAATAGCATTCTTGCTGGTAAGAACACGGCGCTTGAGCAGTTGGGATTACCCAAAGAAGCTACTGAACTGCTTGGCGCTATTTGGGCAACGCCAGAATTGGAGAGTCTTGGAATTACGCAGGATTGGACTATTTTTGGTCCTGAAAGGAAAGCGTATGAAACGCCGCAGGAAGTTAAAAGTCGCAAGGAAAAACTTGAACAGTATGCGGTCAGCAAAGATGTTGCGCTAGAAGACGCATATAAAGCCTTTAATTACGCCTCAAAAAATAAAGATTTATTGAGCAGGCTTGGTCTTGGAGGGCAAGGGGCTAGATGTTTAGACGATTTGGTCGAGGCGTCAAATTTCGTCACTGACCCAGATGGAATTCTTAACACACTTTATGATAGGATGATAAACAAACTTGACTTTAAAGTTATGGCTATGGTGCTTGCTAAAGTCGTTATAGAAGCAATCCCGGATGAATATTATGAAAGAAATGAACTTATAAAATGTTTATTTGGTGCTGACGATTTTAAAAAATATCTTGTATGTCAAATTGCAAATAGTGTAAATCAAATAGAATCCTTGGTGAACTTGATAAAACAATTTGTAATTTCGATTAAGAACATGAGGTTCGACAATATTTTAGATCCGTTAAAGATTGAAAAGCTTTTAAAAAAGCTAATAATGTTTGCAATAATTTCTGCTGTTTATCTTCTAGTAAATTTCTTACTTGAAAAACTTGGCCTTGACTCTTGCGACTTGAGCCTTGACAAAATTGATGAGTTTTTTGCGTTGGATTGTGGTTCCGCCGGGGCAAAACTAGGAAATATTGGTACGCTTAGTACACTAGCCCTTCTTAGTGATGATGCCAAGTTTAGAAAGAATGTGGCGGAGGTTGAATCCGGTATATTTGCGTTTGCAACGTTATCGTCGGATGCAATTAATAACTTTGATGACTTTGCCAAGTCTAATATTGAAAATTTTGGACTCGATATTTCTGTGGACCAATACAAGCAGTTGGTTCAAGCGGTTGATATAACCTTTAGTAGGGAGAACCTTTATAGGTTATTTAAGGGTGATACTTCTAGAACTATTAAAGAAACCTTAAATTTTATCATTGAAGAATTTAAGATTCCGGTGACATCGAGAGAGGCCGAGCTATTGTTTAAGGCGGCGGGCACGGTCTTAGCTGATGAAGATTTTAATTTAGAAGAGGAAGAACATCCGAGTGATTGCGATCCGGTAGACAAATATCAAGAGGCAGCGTCTTTTTACCAGGATTTACCCGCAGAAGCACAAGATTATATAACACTGGAAACACAAAAAGTTGTTGATACGGTCAAGGATATTTGTGATAAGTTTGATACGCCGGTAACAATTTTCGATATACTTAAAATGCTTTTCAACACAAACGACATACCTCTCGTTCAAGAAGCGTCGTCGGCTGCGTTAAATTATCTATTTGATTCTATTGACACATTTTATATTACAAAAGTAAGGTCGGCGGAGCAGTCTATTTTTGTTGAAACGTTAGGAGATGTAAATCAAGCTGCGCACTGGAGGGCATACCAGCCCAAGTTTAGAATTAAGGCTGAGGAATCTTGGGAAAGCTGGGTTTCTCTTGGGTTTAATAGTATAGAACTCACAGAACAGAGGCAGCTTTCTCCATTATACAAGTTAACGGACTCAATGCTTTATCAAAAGGGCCTTGCCTATGGGCTCCCTCCTGTGGCTGCTGCGGCGGGATTCGCGACAATTGCAGCGTACTCGGCGTTTGTTGTGATTGGGTCAATCGCACCGGCTACTATCGCGTTGTCTCTTTTCGGATTTGGGACTGGCGCAGGGGCGGCGCTTACGTCTGTTATGGGCCTTACTGAGAACATAGAGAAGGGTGACGCGGAGCAAATGAAAAAAGATTTCCTAAGGACCAAATCAGACGTCAACTTATCCACTAGGACCCCAGGGACTTTTTGGGGCTCTTTGGGAATTAATGCTTTAACCACAATTACTGGCATCGCTCTTTTTACTGGATACGGCATGAGACTGGAAAAAGGAACTAATTTTTATCTTGACTATAAAAAGTGGATTGATTTTGGTAATAACAATCTTTCGGAATTAGATGGTAAATTAGTAAGAGAGCATCACGAGGCACATTCTTGGAAGCACATAGGGCAGAACCCCCAGAGAGAATCCGGTGGCGGCTTTATCTTTGAAAAGGATGCTGACGGAATTGTAAGCTACAAGTATAGGCATATTAAAAAAACACAAGGTGGAATAGACATGCCCACCTACTCGTTTGAACTATTGAGAGACGAGCCTGTATTGAAAGTAAAATTATCAAGAGATATAATAGGGGTATTAACGAGGCCACCAATCTGGAAGAATGGAGAGCTTACTGATGAAGTGTTCCCTGCTCCGGGCGATTATGATCCGATGATTTATGATTTGTTTATTGAGCCCGCTGCGGATAAAAACTTTGGAGACTGGAAGCCTCTTAGACAACACCCATTAGCGGTAGATCCGGCGGGACAGACTTTTATCGATGGTGATATGAATTACGACCTACAAATTACCAGGAGGAATGTTAATCCTGAGTTTGCGGAACCGTCGGAAGGTAAAATTGAAACTGAGGAGAAATTTGCTACGGAATTACCGGAAGCATTTGAGTGTAGAACGCCCTTTAAAACTTTTGAGCAATGGTTTGATGATAAAATTACTTCTGAGTTTGGGTCAGGGGAGTTATCTCAAACATTTTCTGAAGATTACGAACCGCTTGTTCCAACGCCAACCAAAGTGGGTGCTGGTCTTTTCCATGATCTGTTCTTTACAAATATACATTTTCCTAATCAAATAGAAGTGTCTTTTGAAGAGTGGGTTTGTGGCTCCTTGTTAATGTTTATTACACCGTATCAGACGAACTACACGGGTGAGTTTTCAAAAGACGATATTTCCATTCAGTTTAAGAATGACGATTTGAATAACTATGTTAGAATAGAATTTGACCCGTTTGCTAAACCTGAAGAGTTACCAAAAGGACTCGAAGTTGCGGGACTGCACAAAATATATGAACCTGCGTTGAAACAAGCGTCGGAGTTGTTTACGATTTCGGAAGAAGAAGAGGAAGAAGGAGTCATTGCACCTGCAAATCCCCTTGTTAAGTCTGATGGTATAACGCCAAATTGTGAAAAGATGTCCATTTTTATAAAAAATCCTGTTATGAGAAAACAAAGATATAATCATTCAATAGGCATTGTTCCTGAAAAGTACGTCCAGACTGAGGTCAGCTTGTTAGAAGAGGCGTACAAGTTTGAGCCTTTTTATATGCAAGAAGAATATTACGCCAATCCTCTGTATACAAAGAGCGAGAGGATTGCTAGAAGAAAGTTGTTCGAAGAACAAATATGGAAGGACATACTTGACGTTTCGTCAATTAAATCAAGTGTGTTTAATAAGTTAAGGAATAATTTGCTCAAGTTGAAGGGAGATTAAGTTGAATCCAACCGAATCAGCAAATGCACATAAAAAGTATAATATTGTCGGTCTATTAAGAGTTAAAGCCAGAGTTCTTGCGATAGAAAAGATATCGGCATCGTTTCAATTTTTGTTACATGCAGATCTAGTGCCGGATAATGAAGGACATTCTTTTTTCGCTTCAATTATAGCAAAAATTGTAGAAGAAACTCTTCTTGCTACTGAACCTGAACTTTTAAAGATATTTTATGAGTACTTAGGGGCTGGAGAGAGTATATCCGACGTCATCTTGGAGGAGTGTATAGTTGTTCTTGATAATGTCACGGGGGTTGGGGATAGATTTGCGGGCGAAACAGAAGCGTTGATTAAGTCTGGGTTGGATTTTGGTTTTTCACCTCCTTTTAATTTCGATATAGACGAGCTATTTATCGAGCATCTTCCGATTATAGATTCTCCATATTCGTTTTATCCTTCTTATAGAAGCTCAAATGATATACTAGAAGAAGCAGTTTTACCCCTGGATTCTGTTTTTGGAAGTGCAAATGATAAGATATCATATAATGCGTTCATACAGGAGAACGGTGGCGCGAGGGGTTTCCTTGAGAAAGTAGCGCCTGGGACACATTATATTTTTGATAAAGCAGGCGCTACGGGTCCTCTTGAGTACAAATGGAAGGTTGATGAAGAACTTGAAGTTGAATATTGGGATCAGAGTAATGGTGTTGAAGATTCTTTTATCAAAGATAAAATGAGTGGCAAGGTTGGTAATAACGAAGTAATACCATTTTTTAGAAAAACTTTTTATTTAGAGAGATTTATTGATGTAGAATTTGAAGATGGTAGCAAATGGGTGGTTAATTTTGACTATTTTGTTCAAAATTCATACATTGCTGAACAAGAGGACAAGTTATTAATACAACTTTCACCTGATCCATCTTGGTCCGGAGGCGACACGGAACAACTGACTATTATGAAAGCTGCGGTTGGCTTAAGATTGATGGTAGTACCCCCTACGTTGTCTGCTGTTAAAGATACTCCTATAAGTTCGCCTAAACAACCTGCATTCGCTGTTCCATTGACTGCAAGCGATAAATTCTCTGAGCTTCAGCAGACCGTAGGCTTGTTTGAAGCCGCGCAGTCGGCAGACCAAAAAGCAACTTATCTTAGCGAAATTAATGAAATACTTAGAGATGTGATAGATGAGTACTTGACGGGCGAAGAACTTTTGCAGGGCAAATCTCCGTATGGGCATTTCACAGAAAAAACGTGGGAACATGCTAGAAAGAACAAAGAATACTTTAGGATGGAAGTGGTTAACCTTAATCTTATGCCCAAGGAATTCCTAGATTGGTCTGGGTTCGAAGCCAATGGCGTCTCTAAGTTTTTAGATGAGGACGCTTTATCAGAAATAAACAAGGGAAACGATCCAGTGTTGTTTGTTTACCACCCAATTGAGATAGCAAGAACGACAGTTCTAGAAAGCGATCTTATGGAGTCAGGTACTTTTGAGGCGTTCACTCAAGCTGCCGAAGACCTATTCTATTATTGGAAAGAAGGGGACTCTAATAAATTTGAAACAGACAATGGTAAAAAATCTATATTTAATTATTTAAAATATAGCAATCCAAACTTGATAACTCCTGGTGGCCTTTCTAATCTCCTTTCGGATGTTGGGGATTGGGATGATACTGACAAGCATGTCAAATATGAGTTCCAGGGCCTTGAAGAAGAACCTTTTAAACTCACAGTCTATGATTCAATATATAAATACATATACAAGACAACTGACGAGGAGATTTTGTGGAATCAATTGACCAACCTTTCCCTCTCCGTGCAAAAGGATACTTCTCACCACAAAGCCTTTAGTTGGGCTCCTGAAACCAAGGACGTGTTGGAGGCCAGAGCAATCGACGGACTGACGGAGAAATTTCGGTGGTCCATGATTGATTATCACGACGTTGCGGCGGATTTACCGAAACACCAATTCACTCACACCTTTGGCAGGATAAAAAGTATTACAAACAACTTAAATAAAACAGTCGAACACATGAAGGGGACTAGATTAACCACGGAAGAACTGACTTTCTTTGGTGGAGGGAATACTCCACCAAAAGATTTAGACGGAGATGGGGCCTGGGAGAGCGCTGAATTGGTTGTTACACCACCTCCAGAAGAGGGCGACCCGTCCTTGATGACGATTACACCAAACGGCTTCAAAAGAGATTGGTACGATGTTGTTCATAATTGGGAAATGGAAAACTGGAAGACAGGTGTAACACACGGAGTTGGCCCTTCATATGATTGTTATGGCTGGCTTAATACATTTCGGCTTGCGGAAGATCTCAAGGAATTAAAAAATTTACTGGACAATCATAAAGAAAAATTAGCGAGTGCATCAATCTTGGCTTTTGATAGAGAAAAGATTAAGGCCGCTTTTGATGCGTTTATGGTTATGTTAATTCAGTATGAGGAGCATTTCTGTAAAGTCCTTGAGGGCAGTGCTCCTGGTGGTGTGAAAGATCCCACGATCGGCCCACCTATTGGTTCCTCTCCTTGGCCGATTCCTGAAATGGGGGAGTTCCCAATGATGGGAGGTCCCGTTTATGGCCCGATGAAAGTAGCCAACGGTTATCCCCAAGGATATTTAGGTACTCTTGGCTTCTTAAAAAGAAGAATAAGCGAGGACGTTGAATCCTGGAACCACTGGCCGGTAATACTTAACAAGAATCACAAGGATTCGGCTATATGGACCCAGTATCTAACACCTCAAAAGGTAAATAGCTGGGTCCAAGCTTACTGGGACGCGTTTCCCAGACAATCTTTGGATGTTGATGTTAGAACTGATGTTCTGCCCCCTGCGTTCTTCAACGTACTGTTAGGCCCAAGAAAACAAGTGGGTGCTAGTCTTTCTGACTTTGGGGATGACCCACACGTCTTGAATTATCCGGAGGCGTGGCCCTGGTTTGCCAATACAACTCATTTAAGAGATTTTAAAAAAGAATGGTTTAAAAGCATGACGGACGCTATAGGTTATTTTCACACTTGGGATGTTCAAGAAAAAGATAAGTCATATGCATATCACTTATTTTATTCTGGAGAGATTATTAGAGATTTTTATAAAATGAAGACCGAGTTTCAAAAATATTACGACTTATTTAATAAACCGTGTGCTTCCGATGTAGAGAATAAAAATATACTGGTTGGGCTAAGCAACTTTAACCCGGTGCTTAAAAAGCGCCTTGTAAAGACGGATGAGTTTCAGTACTTCTTTAGGTATGTTGTACCACTTCAACTTGTATCCACTGCCTACGGAGCGTTTTTTCTAGAAAGATCTAAGGTAGTTGAGAGTGTTGAGAAGGCGATAGGTAATTATTCTGAATTGTCTGCAATGATTACAAAAATGACGAACATATTGCATAACTTAACCAAACCTATAGCGCGACCTCCGGATTGGTCATCGCAAACGTAAGAACTTTGGGTCATAAATCATTTACAGTAATAATTATTTAGAGGAATTTCAATGGCTTCAGGTATATCAGTTTCACTACCACTTCACTACGATCCGGTTGACGGCCCCTACAGGCTTAACAAGACCCTGCGTGATTCTATAAGACAGAATGTTAAAAATTTATTTTTAACTTCAAAAGGGGAGAGAGTAATGATCCCTTCTTTCGGCGTTGGTTTGAGGCAGTTTCTTTTTGAAAATTTTAATTCTGAACTGGCTAATAAAATTGAAACCGAGGCTTACAAACAAGTCAAGAGGTATATGCCGTTTATAAATTTGCAAAATATTGTCTTCACGACCCATGACGAATTACCTACACTTCCATTGAATGCTCTTCGTATAGAAATATTATATTCGATCCCAAGTTTTGGAGTATCGGATACACTTACTATTGACTCAGGTCTTGAAGAGGGCATTATTTAATGGCAAAACCGGTTATAAAGTATACAAATAGGGATTATGCATCGATTAGAAGCGAACTTATTGAGTATGTAAAAAAGTATTATCCTGATACAATGCAGGATTTTAATGAAGCATCGTTCGGAGCTATGATGCTAGACTTGGTGGCTTACGTTGGCGATGTCCTTTCCTTTTATTTGGACTATCAGGCGAACGAGTCGTTTTTATCGACGGCAATTGAACGCAAAAATATATTAAAGCTCGCAAAGCAGTTTGGATTTAAACTTGGTGGCTCCACTAAGCCGTTCGGCACGGCGGCTTTTTATGTCAGTGTACAGGCTAATGCGAATGGCCAGGGTCCGGACGAAAACTATTTGCCCGCGCTTAGGCAGGGAGCAAGTTTTACGTCTTCGGATGGCACTACGTTTACTTTGGCAGAAGATATTGATTTTAGACAAAAAGACTTATTAACAATTGTAGACGCGCAGGACGGTGATACAGGAGTTGTCACAAGGTATGCATTGAAGGCATATGGGCAAGTTATTGGTGGGAACACACAGACGGACGAATTTGCTGTTGCTTCCCAAGAAGATTTCTTAAGACTTACGATGAGCAGGCCAAATGTTACTGAGATTATCAAGGTCGAAGATTCTGAAGGTAATGAATACTTTGAAGTAGATTATTTAAGTCAAAATATCATCTATAAATCTATTAGAAATACAAACGCTGTTAATAATAGACTTGTCCCATATCTAATGAGGGAAGTGAACGTTCCTAGGAGATTTATTGTTGATCGCGAAGATAGTCTAGCGTCTTTAGTTTTTGGTTATGGGTCTCCGGATAAGGTAGAGCATCCTAGAAATATAGTATTGGATGTTTTTGGCAAAAATTACGTAAAGGATGATAGCTTTGATCCTGCAAGAATAACAGAAAGCGATAAATTCGGTGTCGCACCGAACAATACAACGATGTCGGTCACATATAGGTATAATCCGAAGCCTATTATTAATGTTCCGGTTGGAAAGCTGAGTTCTATAGGCTCATTTTTGATGGACTTCCCGAACAATGGAACATCTGGTAGCGAAAAAGAACAGATTAGAACAACCTTGGAAATAACTAATGAAAAACCAATACTAAACAACAACCCTATTCTTACTGATGATGATATTAAAAGAAGAGCAATAGATTCTTTTGCGACGCAGAATAGGGCTGTTACTAAACAAGACTATATTTCATTATGTTATAGAATGGATCCGAAGTTTGGCTCAGTTAAAAGAACCAATGTCGTTAGGGATGCAGACTCTATAAGAAGGAACATAAATATTTATACTGTTTCCGAAAATTCTTCAAATTCCTTAGTAGAGACTGATATTAATATAAAGAATAATTTAAGAAGATGGCTAAATTCGCATAGAATGATGAATGATACTGTGGATATATTGAGTGCAAATATTATTAATATTGGAATTGAGTTTACTGCCATCGGCTCGTTGCAGTATAGCAAGTTCGATGTTCTAACTGAGTGTTATCAAGCATTAATTGAAAGATTTAGCGACAAATTAGATATTGGAAATCCGTTTTATATAACAGAAATTTATAAGACATTGAACGCACTTGATTCAGTTATAGATACAAAAGATGTACAAATAGTAGTTAAGGCTGGAACTGGTTATGCGTCGGCATGGATGGATATTGACTCTGCACTTTCTGCTGACGGGAGATATATAGATGTACCTGAAGACTCAATATTAGAAATCAAATTCTTATCTAGCGGAAAAGATTTACAAGGTGTTGTTATATAATGGCAATAAAAAGATTTACAGCGACGAAAGATAGTACGATAACAAATGCGTATGATACGTATCGTCGGGAACAGGGTGTTAGTTCAAGTATGGGAGCGGCTGATAGCCTCCAAGTCTTTTCAATTTCAGGTAGTGTAACAACCCCGAGGGATAATGAGTTAAGTAGAGTTCTGATTCAGTTTCCGATTGAAGACATTTCTGATCTGATTACAAGCGGAGACATACCGTCAGGTACAGTAGTGCATGGACCGCAGTACTTTTTGAAGATGTATAACGTTAAGCATGATCAGCAAACCCCAAAGCAGTTTCACATGGCTGTAAAGCCAATTACAACATATTGGGAAGAAGGCAACGGCCTTGATATGCTTAACTATTCTGATAAAGATTCTGCGAACTGGTCAAATGCAACTGATACAAAAGCTGCTGCCACTTACCAACTAGACTGTGTTCGTGATACTGGAGGAGACACTGGTGGCAAATATTTCCTTCTTAATGACGCAAATAATATTACCTACAAGATTTGGATTGACGTTGGCGGTGGTAGTTCCGAACCAACGGTCGCGGGCACTGGGGTTTCAATTGAAGTAGATATAAGTTCTGGTGCTGCAAATACTGCGATAGCGACTGCGATAGCAAGTGCAGTTAATTCCCACGCTAATTGGACTGCTGCTGTGCATAGCGGTGATGCATCACTTGTGCAGTTTACAAGCTCAGTAGACGGCGCGGTACCCAGAAACACAATACAGAGCTTCAAAGGTATTAATGCGGGCAACCTGGAGGGTTTGTCTGCGGGCAGCTTTGCGGCGGAAACTTTTACGAGCGGTAGTAACAGTACGCCGTGGACATCTTCCGGCGGTGATTATACGTCGTTTGACGACCATTACACTGTATATTTCGAGAAGGGCACTGAGGATTTAGAATTAAATATTACTACCTTAGTACAATCATGGCTAAGGTCATCAGACGGCCTAACCAATAATGGCCTGGCTCTTATGATGACATCCAGCATAGAGACTGGAAGCGTTTCATATTATAAAAAGATGTTCTCTGCCAGAGGGAGCCAATATTTTTATAGGAGACCAACACTGGAAGTTCGATGGGATGATTCTACACAAGATAGTAGAGCGGATTGTTTTTACAGCAGTTCGTTGGCAGATCAATCCGGAAATCTAAACACAATATATCTATACAATTATATCGGTGGTCAACTGAAGGATATACCGGACCTTGGAACTGGTGAAGTCTATGTTTCTTTGTTTTCCGGAAACCTAGGTAACAATACTCCCGTATCTTCCGCACTGCTGCTACCGCAGGGAGGAGGCGTCACGGGAGCTTTAAGTCAAGTAATTTCTGGTGGACATGTTTCAACTGGTATCTATTCGGCGTCCTTTGCTGTTACTGGGGTGTTAAGTAATCTTTCAAAAATATATGATGTCTGGGCAAATGTTGGCTGGCCGAATAGAACACAAACAGATTACACACAGTTCTTCACTGGCACTATAAATATGAACAAGAGAAGTGTGACGATGGTAAATACTACGCCTGAGTATGTCACTACAATATCTAATCTTAAACCTGCATACGGTGTTGGTGAAAAAACAAAGTTCAGAATCTTTGTTAGAGATAAGGATTGGAATCCAAATATTTACAGTGTTGCAACATCAAAGCAAACTCATGAAGTCGTTGACAAGGTTTATTACAAAGTTTATAGAGTTGCTGATAACTATAATATTGTTGGATATGGGACAGGTAGTACTGTGGCCCAATCAACAAGGACTCTTGAGTACACAAAACTATCTTACGATGTTTCTGGTAGTTACTTTGACTTTGATATGTCTTTATTAGAGAAGGGATACTCGTATGGCATCTCCTTTTTGTTTGATGTCGGCGGTCGAAAAGTTGAACAGCCGGAAAGATTTAGATTCCGCGTAGAATAGGAGATTTCAGATGTCTCTTAAAGACAAGTTTGAAAAAAATGTAAAAGATTCAAAGAAGTCGGGCTTTACTAAAAAAAGCACGCTGGAAACTTTCTCTTCGGATGTTGAGTCGAAAGACTATGTTTTTCATAACTTAGAGTCTAAAAAAGACTTTATACCGGATGTAGATTACGCTACTGCTTCTAATTTTGCTAGGTTTGGTTCTGCCGAGAGGTATTACCTGGATTCAGTGGATAGAATCATCAATACGTATCCATATGATGGCTCTGCGGCGGAGAAACAAGCTTGGGAAAATAGTTCTTCTTACTTAGATAAGCAGATATTCCAAAAAGAATACCCAAGAACAACCGGATACGCAATTTTCTCTCCCGGCGGCTGGGGGTCTTTGGCGACGGCACTTGTTGTTGCACCCGGTGCCGGATGGGCGGAAGGCTACGGCAGCCCGTC
>TARA_R110000824_G_scaffold821_6_pt1 | contig 12571 bp, 10 predicted proteins | sample TARA_R110000824 | Tara Oceans TARA_R110000824 (sample SAMEA4397747) | marine metagenome | biome: Polar Biome; feature: [MES] marine water layer (ENVO:01000295) within the mesopelagic zone...; material: water (ENVO:00002006), including particulate matter (ENVO:01000060) such as...... | reverse complement strand
CCTGATTTAAGTATGAGGTTTCCACTACTATTAGTAGCAGAGCCAAAGGTAGTGCCACCGTCTTTAAAGAATACGTCCCCACCATCAGCATCAAGATTGATGTCCCCAGCCACATCCATAGTCATGTCAGTAGCACCACCAGATGTATTACTTATAGTAAATACATCAACGATGCTTCCACCTACAGCAACACCCCATCTGATCTCACTATCTTCTGATGCAGCAGATGCACTAATTAACTTAACGGTCATCCTTGCTACTTCAGTTGTATTACTACTGGCATCGTCCATGTAGTACCTGAAGAACATCTCGTCATTGTCAGCACCAGTACCACGCAACCCACGATAGTGAACTATATCGTTATCGGCATTGTTAGTATGGTTAGCAAACACAGCAGCAGGAACGGTATTGCCTTCATTGTTCCTGACATCAATCATCTTCAGGCTGATTTCATCAGCCCACTTTCTGTACCTGACTGATGTACCAGATGTAATCTTTACATCATACTGGTCTTCATCAGCCTCGTTAAACGACCAGAAGCCATCACTATTAGTAGTAGTAGAGGCTTCTTCGTCTGCGTCTGATACCTGTAACAGTTGGACGGTAGCCCCATTAAGAGCATCACCGTCATCCTGAAATACATACCCAGAAAAGTATACTGTCATCTTACCCTCCCATGTGAGAGTGATCTCTGTAAGCTAATGCCTCAGAGATATAATAGTTTGGGTCTTGTTGCAAATCAACATCTTCAATAAATATTAGGTGTACACCTAACCCAATCATCTGTTGTTTATTCACCATACTTCTGCTTTCATTATCTTTTCCTGCTTCATAAGCATGCATCAACCCAGTTACGTTAATTGCTAAATCTCTAGGATTAATAAATCTAAATGCTATTCCATCATTAGGATTTATAGAGTATAAGAAATCCTGATTGTGTCTCCTTCCCATAGATTGTAAAACACTAAAGACTATCCATTCAGGATAAGTTCCTTCCCACCATCCCGGTACTTGTGGAGTTGTCACTCAAGTATAACCGCCCAATCTAAGTCTTGATCAGCAGCTCCACCAATTGCATAGAGTGTGTTAAGTGCGACAGAACCACCTAGATCACGGAAGTTAATTTCCAAACTATCATTAGCAGATAGTTCATAACCCAGAGTACTAGCAACAGCAGAATTCCCAAAGTAAACAACATTACCGTTGCCTGTTCTTGCAGATACTTTGATCCACAGTACTCTACTGTTAGCGTCTGGAGCACCAGTAGCTGCCGATAAAGCAGCGGAACTTGTACCAACCCTTGTTCTATTAGCGTGAAATATCATGGCTCTACCAAGTTAACTGTAGATGAACCACGTTCATCGTATCCAGTTCCTTCTATACCACTAGCAGATACTACGTCTACATAGTAGTTACGTGTACCACCTAAATCATCTCTAAAAGTAAACTCTACTAAAGTAGTTGACTCTATCGCAGATACTAAAGAAGAGCGTAAATCTTTTGATGACTTTCCTTTATATGCTTTATTAAGATTTATCCTAGCTTGATGTCCCCACTTGGCAGGAAGTTTCTTACGAAACTCTAGTGTCATAGACACTACATCAGGAGACTTTAGTTTATTGGTAAGACCTGATGCTCTTGCAAATGTTATCTTGAACTTAATAGACCTAAATGTAACACCAGCTCCTGATGCAAACTGATAAGTAGTTATACCATCAGAAGTAATCGTTCCCAAGGTTGAGTATGACTCAGAATAATTTATTGCATACTCAACTCTTACTGTTTCGTTGCTTGATGCATCCTGTATTTCTATCTTTAGTTTTAAAGCAAGTTTATCTACTTCAGATTGCCCTGCATTAACCCAAGGAGTTTCATGGACACCTGATTCTGAATAAGCAAAGTTACTGACCTCTGATGGATTAATGATGTCAGAAGGCATAGTCATGTGATATACCCTGTCATTAAATCCCCACCACATTCGATAATCATCATATGAATTATTGACTGAGATTGAATCTATCCCACGACCTGCAGTAGGAGCTAACCATTTAGTTTCCCATCCTCTTTCATCATATCCAAGAATAGAACTGTAACCTGTATCCGAATCAATTACATCTGATCCTTGATGGCTAGACCATTGGTATGGAATAGAATCTCCCGATGTAATTGAAGGAGCAGTAGTAGCATCTACTGCTGCTAACAACTCATTATGAGTAGCTTCCATATGCTTGATAGAGCCACGTTTATCAGACGGAAGCCCATCATCTCTATCCGGCCCCATGATGGTAACTACTGCTGCGTTAGCACCATTAATGTATTTATATATTCCTAACCCTGAAGGAACATAAACACTATCTCTCCATCTCATAGCACCTTTACCAGCATCTGGATGAAAAGGTAAAAACAATTGTGTCTCTACAAATTTAGCGTTAGCAGCATCATGAGCAAACAGCCCCTTCTTGGTGCTGACATATATGATTGGTTCGCCACCTGTATCTCTAGCAACAAACATACCTGTGACATACCCATGAGGTAATGGAATTTTTGCATCATTAGTTTCTGACCCAATAGTATAAGACCACCACAATTGTCCTGTATGATCTATTCCCCACAACCTATCGTCCCATACAGCTAGAAACTTGGCATCAGTTCCATCATTAGTCCAACTTGTACCATTAGAAGAATAGGAATAACCAGAACCATTAGAGTCATAGTGTGCAAATACCAGATATGTAGTGCTATTAGTTGCTGTCCAAGTAATCGTATCTGTTACTTTGTCTGGAATGTTTGCACTTATCTCTGATCCCCAAGTATCAGAGGTATTGTTGTACTTATATAACTTGGCATTTTCTGATGCTGTACCATTCCATACTGCATATACCTCGTCACTTAATTCACCTATTGCACCAACCTGATTAGCTGATAGCCCATGAGATACTGATGCTGTCTGTATAGCAAGTCCTCCCATGACTAGATGGTTCTTATAACGTAATTGGCAAGTAGACCACCACGCTCTACCTACATCTCCAGAACCTTCCATTCGGTTAACACCGATCCCACCTTGAAAATCAGACCAAGCAATAATAGATGTGCGAGTCTGTGAATCTTTAGTAGTGTCACCAATAATTATCTTGCCCGGGTATATAGAAGCAAGAGAACTTTGTACAGGCTGAACTAACGGATAGTAAACTCCATTAAGAGATATCTCATTATTAGCAGTTACTTTAGCAACCATAGGTGCACACCTATTCTACCAATCTAATATCAGTTAAAAATGGAATCTGTCTTTTAGCTTGTTGAGACATACCCATCCAGAATCCTGCCATGTTATTTTTATTATCAGGATCAGTTGCAGGACCACCAGAAGCTGACGCAAATGCTAAAGCAGTAGACCTAGAAATAATATATTGTTCATCTAACTCAGAGGTATCTGTATCAGCAGTAAGCAAAGCTGGTTTATCTCCACCTACAATCTTTAATAGATTGTATCTGGCAAGTCCATGGGCATAGTTATCAATGACTACATCTTTCTCTTGTTTATCTATCTTCCATAGATTTCTGGGCAACTTATCCCATTGTGCTGAATCATTCTTAACTACACTAATATCATCTAGCCAGACCGTACAAGCTCCTAAATCAGAATCATACTCCAAACCCACAGAGATGATCGCTGTGTCGTCCTCTGGGTTAGACAGAGCCACTCTACAGAACGTCCATGTGTCTGCTGATAGAGAAGGTACAGATAGAACTTCACCATTAACGGTAGGTGTAGCACAGTTAGCAGTATCATCCAGTAATATCTTTAGGTTACCTGCTGATGTTGCAACGGAACTTCTAATCCAAAATTCCACATAGTCATATTCACTAATATCTTTACTGGTAATTGAGTCAGTAACTATATCTCCAGCACTAGCACCATCTGCAATAACAATCCTATTACTAGCAGTACCTTGCTTCTTCATCTTGGTGTCAGCAGTAACAGTAAAGTCAGAGTCTACATTCTCATCCATAACACTATTACATGATAGAAGTCGTACATAGTCTACCTTGGATCGGTAGTAAAGATTCTGAATCATGGAAAGACCAGAAGGTATATCAAACCTCTGTGTCTTTCCATCTGTGTGTAGAGCTAAACTTTCTACTGGATCATAGGCATGACCAGTAGCATCTAAGATAGATTGGTTAATAAAGTCTTCTACCCTTAGAGGTGGATATATATCATCCCATAACTCATATGTATCATTAGCTACAGTTGTCTGTGCAAATGCAGGAGATACAGTTAACGTAGTTGTGCTAGCCACATAGTCAGACACCCTACTAATCTCTACCGTAGATGTAGAGACATCATTAAATACCACCCACTTGCCTATGTGGTTATCGTCACCACCAACCAGAGTATTGTCTACTATTGTAGTATTAGACCCAGTTCCACTGGCAGATGATACCTGAGTAGCACCAAGGTTATACCCAATGGACTGACGTAGTTGAGCCCTTGTGCGACCTTGAACTATAGCCATTGGTTACACCTCTATTTCTTAGGTTTCATTTTCTTTTTCTTAGGTGGTCTTCCTACTTGTTTACCGTAAGTACCTTTACCTTTAGGCATTGTCTTCTGGCTCCAGCTCTTCTTGATCTAACTGTTTTTCAAGTTCTGCTATTTTAGTATCCCTCTCACCAATAACTCTACCAAGAGTATTCAGTTGTAATTCAAGGTTAGTAACCTGATTTACTTTCTGCTGTAATGTCATTCTAATATCTTCATCAGTAACTGAAATTTCTGTGGTCATAGATGTCCTCCTTATCGTAGACCTTTGTAGTATATTTTATTGTTACTACTTTCTTTGCGTTTGTTCCTGTTCACTCTAATTTGTTCTAAGATTCTTCCTATTTCTTTTCTCTGTTCTGGAGTTGGTGCTGGCTTGTTGTGTCTCATCCTCACATCAGCTAGCCATCTATCAAACGCATTGCCCACCATCTCTTCAATGTGAGCCTTAGATGTTTCATCATCAACCAGAACTCTAAACTGTTGCTTCCTATTAGTAACTTCATCATGTACTAGAAACTGGTACTCAAATATCTGACCACCAGTTTCATAGTTATACCCAACAGGGACAACCCTTTTATGGGTTACCCCCGGTGGAGTCCATAGTTCTGTTTCTTTAGGAGTAGCTACCATGCCTAGAATAGGTTTGCCAGCATAACTGAGTGGAACTGGTTATCTACCGCAGTTAAGCCGTGCATCCTACCAAGAGACATTGTAGTGTCAGCACCAACGACAAGGAATTGCCCTGCGTGGTTTGAACTTGCCCCTACAGGTTGACCCATCGCTGCTGTACCATCCATCTTTACGTTAGCAAGCCCAGTTACCTGTATCCAACCAAAGTAATTTGCTTCTAAATCAGCACAAGTTACACCTACGAACCTTCCTGCAACAGCATCAGGAGCAACTACAACATCCTTGTACGGACTCTTGATAAGACCCACGGTATCTGTACCTGCTGTAATAGCAGTCTGGAATCCGTCTGACTCATCTATTGTAAATGTTCCACTAGCACTGGCAGCAATAGCAGGATGACTCTTGATCTTGTACATCTCGTGAGGAGTTGTAGCAGCTAAGTTAGGTCTTATATACCCTTCTGCATATAGGTCTTTAGCTGCAAGAGTACCTTCAAGTGTTATACCAATAGTAGTTCCACCAACAGCACCAGTTGTTGATACTACCAAGTCATCATCATGGTGTGCTACTGGAGCCTCGGATGCTACAAGCAATCCTTCACCTATTGCAGTACCACCATTCTCAACATAACGGAATATTCTTCCGTCTGGCAAAGCCATTGTTGTTCCGTAAGTAGCTCGTTTCTTGTCATGGGTCTGCTTTTCAAATCCATACTTCCCACCTTGAATTGACGGAAAAGACATATCTAACCTCCTTAAAGGTCACTTGTTTACAGGGTTTACCCCCTGCGACCAACCGTTATAGTAACCTAAATAGCCACGGTCAATCGTTACAACTATTCAGTTCCCTGATGCGTTTTCATATGAACACGCAATCTTGATAGTGCACCTGACTTAGTAAGTGCAGATACCTGTTCGCCACATTCTTGACAGTCTACAGTTTCCTGTGGCTCTGCCTTAACTGGCTCTGTAGGTAATTCTACATGTACTTTATTAGCAATGCACCACTTGCATTCACAAGTATCACCCGGTAGGAATGGGAACATTCCTATCCTAGACTTCTTTAATACATAATCGGGACTTCCCGGTACGCCCTTTATAGCAGAGCCAACCGGGAAGACCTCGTTCCCATTGATATCCAGACCCGGAGCATGGCGATAGAGAGTTGTCTTGGGTTGCCACTCATCAATGTATTCCCAAGAATACCCAACTGCTACCAGCTCTTGTCTCATCCTCTGTCTATCACTTAAATTAACCATCTAGTCCTCCTGATAGGTGTACACCTATCCTAGATTACGCACTAGTTGATGGAGCAGCAGCATCAAATGTAAGCGGTGCTCCTCTACTATCATCAAGTTCAAAGACTCCGTAGTCAGCAGTCATGACTAGTTCAGTAGCCCTAAGAGAAGCATCTCTCTGTCTCTCAGTTCTAGTGTCTACAGACTTTAGAACGGCAAGTGCTGACTTGTCAGCTATTACACCAACAACATCATCCAAACTGTCTACTGTCAAATTACCATCTTCAAATATTGGAACTCCATTCAATGGTCGCAAGCCACTCCAGAAGTTACCAAGCAAATCCTCAGACCAACCAGCAGGTACTGGATACGTGCTAGATGCTGTAACAGCGGTATTAGCTATATCGAATACTGCATTTGGATGCTGAAGTATATAAGTCTGAGTACCAAACTTGTTAGCTTTAGTGTAAGCAATTGCACCTGCTACGTTAGCAAGGCTCATGGTTGCACCAGCAGCACCAAGGGTTGTTCCACCATTCAGACCAGAGTACAGAGCATGTACATCTGTATCTTTCTTTCTTGCCATACCATCACCAAGCTGTCTTCCGACAATGCTCATAACATTGTCTGCTGCTTGTCTGACCAACTTGTCAGTCAGTATGACTTTAGCACCAACTTCAGATGCCGTAAGGTCTATTGTGGTCATGCCAATCTCTTCTTCATCTACAATGTCTATACCATCTTGTAGGTCACTCATAGACATCTGACCTACCTTTGGAACAGTCACCTGTTTCGATCCTTTAGGTAGATCGAATGACTCTATAAGAGCCATTGCTGGAGCGTTGTGCTCCTCAGTGTACCTCGCTGAAGCGAGTATTATTCTCTGGGCATTTTCTAGATTCCCAGTAGTAGCTGTTTGTGCCATCGGTTATAACCTCCTTTGGCTATTCCATACCCATTGCTCTTCTCGCCGCAGCAGTAGCATTGGCTGATCTATCACCAGCATTATACCGATCTAACCAGTTTCCGTCATTAGATGCAACCTCTGGTGCTCCTTGAGAGTTGTCATACTGCTGTGCTGGAACTTGTTTCTTCCTTAATTCTTGTAATTCAGCTTCCATTTTTCTTCTTTGCTGTATTTCACCAGCAAGTGATTCCATAATCTCTGGACTCTCTGCCTGTTTAAGTACATTTAAATCAGTAATCTGAAGTTCATACTTAGTTGCTAACTGTTCTGCCACTTGTTGTTTAGCAGTTATTAGCTTTCCATAATTATCTGCTTGCCTAACAAGGTCTTGTTGTGCAGTTTGGCTTTGAACATATTGCTGTGCCTGTTTGTAAGCATCTTCAGGAGAAGCCCCTTGAGCTTCATACTGTTTTTGCACCTCTTGTTGTTGTCGTTGTACCGCAGCTCTCTGTCTAACCTGTTCATACTCAGCTGCCTGTCTTTGCAATTGTTGTAATTGCTCTGGGTTTAACTGTGGCTGAGTAGGCTGTTCAGGTGTTGGCTGTGGTGCAGATTCAGTTGGTGTTTCAGGTGGTGCTTCAGGAGCTTCTGCAGCTACAGGTTCTTCTGTAGTAGTTTCAGTTACAGGCTCTGATATATCTACATCAGGTACACTGTTTAACTTATCCACCTCTGCAATTAAAGGATTTATTTCAGGTTGAAATCCTTCACCTTCAACCTCAGTCTGAGGTTCAGGTGCTGCTACTGGTGCTTCTACTTGTGGCTCTTCACTTGGTGTTACCATAAATGACCTCCTATCTATATGGTGCTTGTCTAAATGACGATGGGGGTTGCCCATACAACCCTTGATAATACGATCCATTAACTGGATGCGTTGGAATGTTCTCAAACCATTTTATAACAATACGATCTAACTCTCCTTGTCCAGACATAAGTATAGAATACCTATTATTTTTTCTTACTAATTCCATTGTTTTAACAATAGCCTGAATTGTGAAATTAGAATTTGCACTAGATCGCATTAAAGCACGAGTCTTTGTATTTTCAGATAAATACTTATCCCATACTTCTGAAGCTGACATTCCTAATCTTGCAAGACTTTCAGAATGTCCCTGATCTAATAAAGTTAACCTATGGTAAAACTCATCCTGTACTGGTTGTCCAGTTTCAGGATCATATTTAATACCATCTTGGAAATAACCTGCCTCATCTAATTGTTGTAAGCCTACATAATATTCTTGTACAAGAAAGTTATGATTATCATTTAGAAAAGTTCTTGATTGATTATATTTAGTGTATCTAGCTAATAACCCACCTGATTCTTTTGCCTCTTCATCGTCCCATTGAGAAGTTAAATCCTCCCACTCTGCATCAAACTTAGTCCAATCTGTTTTACCTGTAACAGGGTCTGTATGTTTTTTTCTTATATCGTTATAATGCCATGATGCCCATTTAAGTGGCTGCTCAGACCTTTTCGGCATTTCTTGTAGATTGGAAACAACCCATCCAGAAAGAGGATTTACTTTATATTTCTCGTCAATAAGTTCTAGGGTTTTATTATGTTGCTGATTTATAGAAGATAAGGAATCTCTAAATGCTTTGGGCTCCCATGGCTTTTTAGTCCCTACAGGAAACCAAACATTATCATCACTAAATAAACTATCTCTTGCATACTGCTCTACGATAACGTCTTCTTTTGATTTCTTTTTATATCCTGCTTCCTGTACATCGTACATCCATTTAGCACCATCATCATAATAAGTTTCATATCCTTCTTGTCTTCTTAGTGCCTTTTCATTTTGGACTCTAGCATTTTCAGGAGCATTTAATATTATTAGTTTTGCTTCTCCACCTAGCTCAGTATCGTTTTGTACATCTTCCCAAGAGTTATATTCTTTGCCAAGTTTTTCTAATAACTTTGGTCTAACATTAATTACCATCTTGTCATTTAAATCTTTACCAGATGAGGCTTTTAAATTCAGTCCAGTAGCTCCCTGTATAGCTAAAGCAGTCCCACCTAACTTAGACTCTTCTGTTGGGAAAATATCTGCAACTGTAGTTCCGGGAGCAAGAATGGGACTCTTTGAACTTCCCAAAGTAGGAAGCTCTTTATCTCCTATGCTTCTTACAACTAATCCAGTAAGTAATTGACCAAATCCGATAGGAAGACCTAGATCATGTACACCCTGTAATATTCTCTGTGGCATACCGTATTGGTCTATTTTTCTTCCACGGAAATCTTCACCAAATATTTGAGTTACTATAGCACTAGGTGTAGTTCCTAACCTTGATCCTAGCGATCCTATTATTGGTATTTGGTATTTTGAATCAAACGTCCTAAAGACAGTATCGTACTGGTTCAGCATATCCATAGCTACGTTATCTCCATCTCGTCCTGCAACAGGAATATCTGGTGCTAACCATTGATCGGCATATGAAAATGGATATACACGATTTGCTATTCCTTCTGGAACACCTACTGCACCAAGTAAATCTCCTACACGATTACGACTTGTATCTATATCTATAGGAAGCAATCTTCCTTTTGGTAATGGCTCACCAGTAGTAGCACGATGAATCATTTCTGCCATCATGTACATAGAAAGCATTGCCCCAATATTTCTCGATAACCAAAATGCTTTATCTTCCCCACTAAACATACCAAACATTTGTCTATGAAAAGTTTCTTGTTCATTTACAGAAAACATAATTCTTTTTAAGAAAGATTTAGTGTTACCCCTAATAACACTTTGAGACTCAGGAATAACAGACCAGTTCTTGTTTGCTCTCTTGGCTGCGATTCCCATTATCTGGTCAGGGGTTAAATCATTATATCTGTTTGCCTTCATAACCATAGGGATAATATTGTTTCTAAAGTCACTATATATAGCTACTGGGTATACACCTTCAAACAATCCTTCTTGAAACAAGTTGTTAAGTGTTTTTGCAAGACCGGCAACTTTTTTAGGAGCTACCTTCCATCCTTGCTCTTTCATTAGTTCCGATACAGCTTCTTCCGTCAAAGCTATTCCGTCATCTGATTTAATAAATAAAGTATTGTCTTGAAGGTTTAATCCTACTTGTCTTGATCTTTGATTGTTAAATCCTTTAAGGGCAGGATCTGAAAACCATTCAGTATTATCTAACATCATTTCAAAGAGTTCATCTCTGTATTTTTTAGATACAAAAGCTCTTCCTATATCAAATACATTTTTAGGAACACGGAGTGTATGACCAAATGCTTGAGCTAGTTCAGGAACTGCCTGACCCAAACCTATATTCCCTCCAGTTAAATCTCGTAGTGTGTAATAAGAAGATTCCAAAGTTGTTGAAGGGCCGGAGTAAATAGCCCTAGAAGCAAAGTCTACTTGCTGAAATAAACTACCAAATAAATCTATAGCCTTAGGAATAAATATTAAATTATCAATAGATACTTCTGGGTCTAATCCTGTAAGTTTTTTTACTAATGGTATTTTATGTTTTTCTCTGGCAAATTTTTCAATAACATTTTGATCACCAAAGAATTGCTTCATACCTTTTAAGGTTTCTGGATGAAACATCCATACTTGCTCTAATCGTTCTGGAGTTGCAGTTTGTGGATTAACTCTTCCAGTAGCTTCATCTACTAACTTAGGATGATTGCCTAATAGTTTAGGTGTTATATAAGATTTCTCTCCTTGAAAGGCAGGACCTCCTTCTACAAACTCTTCCCATCCATCCTTTTTAAGTCTTTCGTATTCATCTGTTCTAAGTCCATTCTTTGATTTAAGAATAAACTCAGCCTGATTTATACTAGGGTCTTTTAATATATTTAGAAGCTCAGTCTCCATCCTTACTTTTAATCCTAGCTTGGATGAAAACATAGCCTGTTCATAAGGATTCCATCGTATTGGTTTTAATCCCATTGACATCATTTGCTGAATATCAGCTTCTTCCTTTCCAATCTTAGCCCTTCTACTAAATTGTATGGATTGAGTTCTTCCTATTCTTTGGGCATTGTTATGTGCGGTAACTCTTTTGTGGAAATCATCCCAATCTAAATTTTCTGGAACAAATCCTCTGTAAAAATACTGTTCAGTATCAGTACCAAGTTCACCAAAATCCTTTAGCTTTATTCCACCATTAGCTCTAAGAGTTTGTTCCATGTCAGTTAAAGCTCTTAGATTGTGGTACTGCTTCCACACTAAGTCATATTTGTCTCCATATCTTAAAGCCATTTGTTCTACATTAGGTAACCACTTTTTATCATGTAATGCGTAATACAATAATCTAAGATCACCCGGCTCGTAGGCTTCACCAAGAGCTTCTTTTGTAGGAACATAGTTACCATCAACTTCTTTAATCCAACCTAACTCTTCTAATTCTCTTGTCCCATTGCGGATAACATGTGTAGCAAAATCAGCATGAGAATTTATTGTTCCTTCATATAAACGAGCAATAGTTTTAAATGGAGCTTCCACTCCACCCTTTCTCACTAACCCTTTAACCCAAGCACGTATACCATCTCTTGATGCTATTTCATCAGGAGCTGCCATATTTCTCCATACTTTTCTGGCTTGATCAAATATGTATCCTTCAACTTGATTCAATCCTTGTACCCAAGGACTTACCTTAGAGAAGTCAGCATCTGGTGGTGCTAAAGTTGGAGTGTCTGGTGGTGGTGGTGGAGAATCAGGAGTAGAAGGAACATCAGATTTCTTTCCTGTTGTCACACGCCACCTTGGAACACCCGGTGTTCCAGCAGGAAGCACTCCCCTTGCTGGAGCACGATTATCTATAAATCTAGAAAGTTCAGCTTCATATTGAACTCCATGCCAATTCTTTTTAGTTGGAGTTAACGGAACTCCTATTTCAGGAACAAGCTCGTTGTTAACTTCATCAAGTTTCATGTAAGTATTACGCCACTCGTCCCATATATTATCTACACGAGTCGTTTGGCTTTCTTGAATTTGATCAAAGAAATGTTTTTGTAATCCTGCAAAGTCATCTAATGTAAGTGTGGCTTGAGAAGCTGTTCCAAGGATACGAGCTTCAGGTTTTTCCATAGTAGGTGTTGGTTGTGAAGATGGTCTACTGGCTCTCCATGCCTCAAAAGCTGGAGAAGGAGTACCGTCATACTCTAGTAATGTACTTTCGCCAAATTCAGCAGCATCACTTGCCCTAACCTCCATATCAATTGCATCAGACATTC
>TARA_R110000824_G_scaffold47486_11_pt1 | contig 12585 bp, 16 predicted proteins | sample TARA_R110000824 | Tara Oceans TARA_R110000824 (sample SAMEA4397747) | marine metagenome | biome: Polar Biome; feature: [MES] marine water layer (ENVO:01000295) within the mesopelagic zone...; material: water (ENVO:00002006), including particulate matter (ENVO:01000060) such... | reverse complement strand
CCATTTAAGACAATGAAAATTTTAACAATTAACAAAAAGGAGTTAAATATGAGTGAACAAGTTCAGAAATTGCAGTCGCGTGTCGGCGTACTTACGGATCGAATTGCCACATTGGAAAATGTAGTAAAAGATACGCAAGATAAGATTCAAAATGACGTTAAACAATTAGGTGATCTACTTATCGAAGTACAGAAAGCCCAGCGGGCGCGCTAGGTAAATCAAGTTAGTTTAATAGGAATTTATTTTTATGATTATTTATGATAGTACAGACAATATTTTAAATACCCTGAGAAAATGGAGACTGGAAATGGATAGTCCATATAATGATGGGTGGGTTCGAGAAGAATTCAGGAAAAAACTTGCGCAAGTGCAAGAATTTTTTGTGCCTAAACATCTTGACGCGGCCTTGAATAGATTAAAGGATGGCGAAAGTCTTGCCACGTATGAAGATGAAGTGGAGCTTTATGAAACCTACGGCGGCGATTGAACATTAAAAATAAAAAATTTTAAAACCCCTCGATTAATGAGGGGTTTTTTTTATTTTGAAATTAAGACAAACTATTTATAATATGAGGAAAAAATTATGAAAAGATTACTTTTAGAACAGCTATTACAAGAATTTAACAAAGATGACCGTGAAGATGTTATGCGGTATGCAAACGACTTCGGAGTTTCATATGAAATAGAATTAGAATCTGAAGCTTCTCTTTGTGGTGAAGACGGTGAATATGAGCGAGATGAAGCTCGGACCGAACGAGCCAGAGATCGCCTTGACTACGACCACTTTTATGAACAAGCGGGTGAGCGGGAATCCGATCAATACTTTGATTATAATATTGAAACGGGCGAGGACGCTAGGGAATTGATTGAATGGTATATAAAAGAAGATCCCAGTGATTTAGGGTTTGACTTTATGGCCTTGGGTATCGATCAAGAAATGCGGATGATTAATCATGTTCTCAATAGCATCGCGTATAATAATGGATATAGAGGCTTTAAAGAAGTAGTCGTGCGTATTTTAAGTGATGACACTAAGGCTGGACTATTTTTTGAGGCAATTCGAGCGAATGGCGCCATTGTAGATCACCTTCGCAAATATAAAAAATTTGATCATGAAACAAAAACGAAGCTAACTCAAAGAACCTTCGGGAAGTTCGATGGAGAGATGGGGGATGAACAAGAGTTCATAGGTGGACTAGAAAGTCTTGATCTCCGTGGAAGAGTAGATTTATTTAATCATTATGTTTTTAACTTAGAAGATACTGATATCGGAGAGAATTTCCCTGTTGGGAGCGATGCAGGAGGGTTCGGAGAGGCTACCATCGATATGTTTGATTTATTCGAAGATACTTGGGATTTAGAATCCGAGTATGAAACCGTCAATGAACATGGAGTATCTGATATTGATGAGGTTTTCTTTGAAAGATATGCTACGATGAGGGATATAGCGGACAAACAGGAACGCAACTATAATGGGATTTTCCTTCCAGGGCTGGTGGATTCTATTAGTACACGGGTCGAGAATGATATTGACACAACAGCCGACGATCAGCTTAGTGAATTTCGTGATGATCCTCTTGATTATCTTGAGCACCAAATTGGATGGGATTCTTGGGATGACGAGTATCAAAATTATCACGCAGATGAGGAGGATTATGCCACCGATAAAGAGGGAATGTTGTGGGAACATCTTCCTAACTTTATGAGGAAGTATGCAGACAATCTGAAAATTGAAGATGATTGTTCTTTAACCAACGGACTTGAGTTCTCTATGGATAATCCTTTGTATATGACAGGTTTAGAAGATGCTTTTGAGTTCTTAGATATTCTTTTCGAGGATTTAAATAATCAAGATAATTTTAGATTTGATAATGATACTGGCCTTCATACCAACATTAGTTATTTAGGAAAAAATGGGGATCCCATTGATAGAGGGGGTTATAATTTTATGAAATCTCTTCTCTTTTTAAATCATGACTTTGCGACTAAAGAGTTCGGGAGACGGAAACATTCTAGTTGGGCTGCAGATATAAAAGGTAAGGCTATCGATAAAATTGGAGGGATGCTCCGAGCAGATGAGATGACGCAAGGAAAACTAACCAAACATTTTGGAGATGATGAAGTAAAAAAGAATAAAATGATGGACCGAAGTATTATGGGTCATCTTCTCAAGAAAAGATTTGAGGATTTAAATTCTATTTTGAGCAGCACTGTGATCGAGAAAGCTGCGCAGATGGGAGGCAAGGCTATTGGTTTTAATCTTAGCCATTTTGAATATGGTTTAAGTTATGTTGAATTTCGTTATCCCGGAGGAGCAGAGGTAACCGCAAAAAAAATTGAAGAAGCCACATTATATTATTCTTACCTGATTCTTTTGGCGGCAAACCCCGAATTTAAAAAGAAAGAATATCAAGCGAAACTGGTGGGCCTTTTAAATAATTTAAACTTTAAGTCTACCGAAAAAGCAAAAGGATTGACCTGGGTTAAGAAAATTAAAAAAGGAACGATTTTTACCGATTACTCAAAACGTAGAAAAGACGACACCATTAATTGGAAAAACCTTATATCCTATTCTATTCCTCGAAAAGTTATTGATGGCCATCGCCATCGAGGGGACGCACAGTATAACTTTGCAACTGATAATGATTATGTGATGTTTAAAAAGCTAGATCTAAAAAAGAAAGAGGCGCGGTTTGCTTATATCATCGATAGAGCGGACGGCTCAAGGCCGACACGGAATGGGCATCCGCAGAATGGACTTTTTATAGATGAGTTTACTATCCCTCTTAAAAACTTTGAACTTGATTTGCAAGATGGAACAATGGCGCCGCTAGGAATGGGGCCAAAATGGAGCTTTGAGCCTGGGTCTGAAGTTTCATGGGATTCATTCAAGCGAAACGCTTCGGGGGATCATACGGCTCTCACTAATGCCAAACGTAAATTTATTCAGCAAGTTTTTGCTGCAGTTCAAAAATATCCAGGAGAGATATTAGTAAAAGATTTAAATCAAATTGATAATAAAGAATATGAGCGCCGGGATAGAATTAATTCTACCTCGCGGACTCTCGGCGCCTTGAAGGCAGCCATGGAGACTATTGCCGGGAAGGGATTGAGTGATAAAGAAGTTCTCAGGCGCGCAAAGAAGATAATACATTGGGACGCTGCCAAGATTAAAAAGTGGATGGATCAAATATCTGATCAAATAAACAAGGGTAAACGAGAACACCCGACCGGGGATACCGTGTCATCTAGATATCTTTATGGGGATGATTGGGAAGTTTTTAAGAAGCATCAGGGGTCGACCGATGTTGAGATAGTAAGCGCCACCCATCAAAATATCCGCGATTTTATGGATAAGATGGACATAAGCACTCAAGAAATGCAGGACATTGAGAAGAAACAACTCGATAAACAGGTTAATAAAATTCTCAGCTCGTTTTAGGGAACGACTTTTATCCTTAAAAAATCATCTTTCCATCCACCGCGTGCCCATTGCGGATTCATAATATGACCAATGCGGTTCACATGATTCCAGCCGAGAGCATGTCCTAGTTCATGAACGAGTACTCGGCTTCTCGTTTCGCCAAGATAAATAGATGCAGAGCGGATCTCTTTTGTTTCTTCGCCATATACTGTAAAGGTATTACCTAAATTATCAGGATTATATCGGTAGCTTAATTGGTTATGAACATCAATAATGATATGACCAGGAAGAACGTTGGTATAACAAAAAGCATCATATATAACTCCCTCAAATTCGTAACCTCTTTCTTCCCACCATGCAAGGGCCTCTTTTACTTCTTCTTTGGTAACCGGCGCGAACATACATACTTTTACTAATGGTTTTATATCCCACGTCGCATAACGGATAGAATTCTTTTCTATTTTGTTTTTTCTGACATCGTATGTGTGATTTTCTCCTTGAGCGTGGGTGAAAGCCAGCAATGATAAAAATATACTAACAAATAAAAAGAAAAAATTGATTTTCATATTGACTCCTCCTAAAGTAGATAGTTATTTTTTGTATAAAGAGCACTTTTCTCATATACTTACTGTTGGAGGGTTATAGAATGAGAATGATTTATAATTTATTTTTAGCTATATGTATTATGTTTGTAGCTAGTTGTGAGGGATGCACGCCATCGTTTGATGCAGAGAATCCGCCATGGGAAAATTGTGCCAATCTAATTGGAGAACATGTCTGTGATTTTACATTTAAAGATCAAAACGGAGATGATTTTCGGTTATATGAACACTATGGAAAAGTTATTGTTTTGGATTTTAGTACCATGTGGTGCGGATTTTGTCAGGTATTAGCCCTCGAAACCCAAGACATGCAAGATAAATATGGGCCCGATGGATTTGTTTATGTCACGGTTTTATTTGAAAATATGCGTGGCAAGCCTCCTGGACAAAGTGATTTACAAATGTGGGCCCAGTCGTTTGGAATAACAAGCGCGCCAGTATTGGCCGGCGATAGAATTTTAATCGATTATGGTGGCCCAGCCTCTTGGGATTTGACAGGGTGGCCCACTGTTTACATGCTAGATCGGAATCTCATCTTGCGGGAGACTTTGCGCGGATATGGAAAAGGACGCGTCGAAGAAGCTACTGAAACGCTGTTATCGGAAGTGATCAGCGATACGGGGAGTTCATGAAAAGATGTCTGACGAGGACTGGAAATGGAATTGGGCACATTATTGGCTGATATTATTATCTATGAATGGTGTTGCTTTTGTAATGTCATGGACTCTGGGCGATTATGCTAATTCTATTTTAACTATGGGCATGTTTATTTTTTGCGCGCTGGGATTTCTTATGTCTTCGGAAAAAGATGAAGATGAAGATGAGAGGTAATATTGTTAAGTATACCCAATCTTATGACCAATATGAAAACTTAGCAATTGTTATTGATTATAAGCCTGGGTATTCTTTGCGAAAAACATGGTCTGATAGAGTTGAAACTGTTCGCGAGCCACTTATCCGCGTGTTTTGGTTACAACGACCAAGCGAATATCCTGAACGTGTTTGTGAATCATTGATGGATTTATGGAAAATGTCTAATCAAACAGATTTATTTGAACCCGAGACTATTATTGATGAGTGGTCGGAAATAGTCAAAGATGATTGGTTTTTTGCTTCCGCTTTCGAGATAGTAGAAAATATAGGGGTTTAAGAGGCTCTTCAAGCGATCTTGGTCTTATGTGACCACTGAGTTAATAGAAGGTATAAAACGTCCTCTAGGTATCAATAAGAGGCTCCAGGGTGACCAATTTTGGCGCTCCGAGAATAATTTACCCCGCTGGCCCGGGCCCATAATATTTAACAAATTATTGACTTGCTTATTATCCAGTTTCATGCTATATTATTATACATAAGGATATTATTATGATTGAAACTGATTTAAAACATTTTGAGAGAGGAGATTTAGTTTTGTATACTCGAACTGACTGGTTCCCTTATGATTCCAAAGCTGCATCTTATACCACAGAGGCCATTGCTTTATTTTTAGGGTTTTTAAGCAAAGATATATTTGATGCATGTGAGATTCTCATTCCAAGTTCTAATAAAAAGTATGTGGTTTCTAATTATGAATTAACTTTATTATCAAAAAATTCAAGATAGGCTTTAGGGTTTTCTACTTATAATTGACTATCGAGGAAAATAAATATGGATTATGAAGCGCAATTAAAAAAAGTTTTTGATGATATATACGAAGATTCTCCCTCTGGGTCTCAAGAGCCCATTCCTTATCAAATATTAAATTTTGATGGAAAAGAAAAGTGGTATCTTGACCCCGTTAAGAAACACATGGTTAAGATGTGTAACAATACCGAAATTGTACAAATTTCGATTCCTGATGCAAATAACAAAGTTTTGGTGAGAGGCCCAGGCTGTTTTTTATATGTTCCTCTCGATGAAGTAGAAGATATAGGCTTTAACTAAAATAAATAACTATTTATTTATGAATTTATATATACGCATATAAAGGATTAGCCTATAATGAAACTTACCAAATCTCTACTTGAACAAATGATCTATGAGGAAATCGGTAGTGCTGAAGCATCACGTTTCGATCCTGGCTCTGTGGCCGAAGAAAAGAAATGTGCGGCCGGTGAACATCGCTGCACTTCAGGAGGGGCGTGTACTAAAAAAGCATGTAACCATCCAGTGGGTGCAATTGCGTCTGTTGATCTCAAAGAAGAATTTGAACAAATAGTTAGAGAAGAACTTGAGAAGATATTCGATGAGGGTGAGGTCATTGACTTCAAAAAAAGAAAAATGCTTGATCTTCAAAAAAAGATGATGGATGAACCGGAGGAGATTTTTACTGTAGATATTGAACCATGGGGAAAATTACAATCTAAAGATTTGAACGTGGCTATTCAATTTGCCAAGACTTCTGTAACTAATGGCTTTGAGTTGGGGCCCGAGACTCATCCAAAAGTTCTCGAAGTTTTTGAACTCGAAGAAGGAAATAAAGCCTCTAAAACGGTTGGTGAGCCTCCCTATCGAGAACGGGGCGCTACGGAGTCCCAAGCGCAGCAAAAGGCCGCAGGGATGGCTTTGAGCGCACGCAGGGGGGATACTCCGGTAAGCAAGCTCAAAGGCGCAGCTCTGGATTTGTACCATAATGAAATTACCACCAAAGAATTGAAAAATTTAGCGAAGCTGGGGCAGAAAGTTAAGCAACACAAGTCTAAGGAACCTAAACATCTAAAAAGTTTACCGGGGCATGCTACTCAAGCAAAGGATTAAAAATGCTTATCACTAAGAGATTACTCATAGAAATTATTACACAAGAACTTAATGAAGTCTTTGGTACTTCTTATGGAAGTTTTCCAAAACGTGATGATAAGAAAAAAGATAATGGATCTTTTAAATTTGATCCCAACTCAACAGAAAATCAAGGAAGGTGGCGCCTTAAGGACCCCGATAAGTTTGAAAGAATGTGGACGCGTAAAGATAAAAATGATGCGGGTATTTCTTTTATTGTAGGAACTTTAAAGACTGGCAAACATGGTACACAAGCTGTTCGTTTTTCTAAAAGCCACTGGACCGAAGCCGAAGCTAAGAAGTGGTGGAGTAAAAATAAAAAACGATTCACAAAAACCTGGACTCCAGCCCACTGGACAAAATGGAAGAAAAAGAAATTAAAAGAATCTAAACTTGGGAAAGGTGAGAAGAAAATTCCGCATGAACAAGCGCTTAACTTATCTAAAGATCTCATTAAAAAGCTTGGTTTGACATTCTGGGATCCGTCTGAGGTGTCTATTGATACTAAATTTAAAAGGAATAAAGCTTTGCCCGTGGGATCTATTCGTCAAGGGAAAAAAGAAGTGGGTGATTTAGATATTATTGTTACGAAACCTCTAACGAAATCAGATGTATCCGATATGGGCTTAGAAGAAATCTCTGATATTAGCGGCGGAGCCAAGAGGATAGATTTTAAATATGATGATGATGGAAAAGCTAGAAAAGTAAATTTATTTATTTTTACTGATCCCGATACCTGGGGCGCCGCCTTGCTACATGCATCGGGCCCTTTTATTTATAATGTTCGATTGCGGAATAAGCTAAAGTCTAATAAATGGAAAAATGTTGAAGGAATGGGGGAAGGCTGGATTCTTTCCCAAAATGGATTGATAGATTCAGAAGGAAAAATTGTCTCGACACCCACAGAGAGGGAAGTGCAAAAGATCCTCGGCGTTACCGAAAGAACCCCCGAGGAAAGATAATGTACGACCTATTTATAGGTAGGAATATAAAAAAAATGATAATTACAAAGTCTCAATTAATTAAAATGATAGAAGAGCAAATGGTACCAGCGGTCGAACCCGGCGCCGAAGAAGTGACTCATGCCGGTGGTGAACCGGAAAACCATGGAGAATATTCTAACCCGGGTAAATGTGGTCACGATTTTTTTGGTATTCTTCTCGGGTATCTGGGTGGAGATGAAGACACTGCACGAGAATTTTGTGAGATTATATCAAGCGGGCAAATTGGCGCCATGGATATGGCCATGAAAGAATTTAATATAAGTCCTGATGCCGATTGGGAAATCCGACGAGCTTATGAAAAGATCAACGGATCAAGCGACCGGCTCAGTACAATGGAGAATAGAAAAATGAAAATTACAAATAAACAATTACAAAAAATGATTTTGCAAGAAATTAATATTGCTGTTGGGGGATTCTTTGAAGAAGGAATGGAGGATGATGTAGATTCTGATGATTCTAGCCAAGAACCACTCCCGGCCGATTTTGGGAGCAAAGGCGACATGGGCCAGATATCTGAAGATGATTGGGAAGATCAAGATCCCTATGACGCGCCTCCAGCCGGAGGCATGCCACGAGAAAGGCCGCCTGCTCAAGAAATTGATCAGGTTATAAATGATATTATTGTTGATCTTGAACAAGGTACAGGCGATATGCCACTATCCGATGTTATTGCTTTGTTACAACAGATTTCTCATATTTATTTAGGAGGGTAGAAAATGTCCGAAATTAAAATAACTCAGGATGAGATTTTAGCTCTCGTAAAAGAAGCTAATCCAGAATTATTTGAGAATCGCGTTGATGATGAGACGGACCCAAGCGCTTTCACTGGTATGACTTATCCTTATTATGGAAGTGAGTTAACTGTTGCAAGGAAGCAAAAATTAGGTTCTTATGAAAAATATATTAATCCTGCTTTACAATCTTTAAAATCACTGGTTTCAGAGGTTAATTCTGAATATGTTAATAAAAATTTACAGAAATCTGATGTTGAGTTTTTGATTAACGATCAATTGGAACGTTTACAATCGGCTGTAAGTTATACTGTTTCTTCGTTAGAGGCTATTATTAAAAATGATGGGCAAGAACTTGTCCCAGCGGGCCCTCAATTTCCTTCGATGATGGAAGAACAAGAACAAGAATAATTCCCAATGGAAAAAAAGTTACCTGTTATTGGAAAGGAATTAATTTCTAGATTTTCTGATGGGGAGCTTGTTTCATGGACCGAAATGATTCATGATAAGACTGGAATAATCTTAGAAATTTTTATGTTAGAATCTGGCAGCAGAGAATTCCCATGTGCTAAAGTTTATATTATGGGAGAAGATAAGAATACAAATATTCTCTTAACAAATTTGATAAATCTTTCGCGGCGAGGAGACTAATTATGAACAGAAGTTTATTATATTCGTCAAAAAGGAACATCTCTTATGAAGAAAAAGCATTTTAAAGAACTCTTAAAAGAGGGGGTCGCCCGCAGCCGATTAAAAGAATGGGGAGATCTCGACCCACAAGAGGAGTCGGAAGAATTAGATGAGGGGATTTTAGACGCGTTTAAGAAAGTTTTCACCGGGTCGCATGCTGGGGAGCCTATGGCTGTATCCGACGACGAAGTGGAAGAAATCGCGGGCCTCTGGATTTCGATGAACAAACGATTAGAACAACAGGGTTGTGGTCAGCGCGCCTTTAAACTTCCAGTTTTTAAGCAAGTATTAGCCAATCGAAAAAAAGCTCATCCATCCATGGACCTTGCTTATCTTGCGGGGAATATTATTGATGGAATGACCAGATGCCCCGATGGAAGTGATTTTGGCGCGGGTGGCGGGGAAACTCCAGGCGGGGAAACTCCAGGTGGTGAACCCCCAGGTGGTGAAACCCCAGGAGGGGGCGAAGCAGGAGAGACAGGGCCGGATCCCTCTGGTCGTCGTGCTCTAGCTAAAGAGTTCCCTTTGTCTATTATGAAAAAACAGAAGGATGCTAAAGCCGGCGCGGGTGGAAAACCCGAATTTCCTCTGGTTATGTATATCCAAAAACTAGGGGTTTCACAAAGGAGCGCTCAACAACTCGCGAAAAGAGTCGGAGAATATTTAAAACAACGTAATATTCCGATTGCCGAAGCAATTCAGGGCGGCCTCTTAAAAAGACTCACTGAAAAAGTCCTTATGGAAAGTGACGATTATTTAGTAGTTGAAGATAAAGATACTGATCGTCTTATTAAATTTTTACGAGGAAAAATGGCGGCGGTTTTGCCGTCATCCAGGGCGTCCGATGAAAAGAAAGAGAGGGCCGCAAAATTTGTTATGGCTGTTCACTCTATTGCCAATCAACGAGACGTAGAAAAATTTAAGAAATTTGTAAAAAAACGACTCGCCAAAGCTGCTAAAGTTGGTAAGGGCGGTTGGCTAGCAAATAATCTAGAAGACCTGGATGCAATTAGTGATGAAGAATGGCAGTCGGTTATGAAATTTGTAGGCGGCAGAGGTGATGGAGATTTTAAAAAATATCATCAATATGGAAAAGAACTTCGACAAGCCAAAGCTGATAAGAAAGGTGCAGTGCGCGCCGATGTCCGGGACGTGGGAAAAGAAGCCGGCGTTATTGGAAAAATTATATCTCGGTTTGTATCTGACAATCAAAAAATGCTCGAAGATGACCCGGCATTGGCAAAGATTATGGCCATGGCCCCAGGCAGTACCGCTGAGGACGAAGCCAAGTTTAAAACATTTATTAAGCGGATTAGAAAAATGCTTGCGCGGCAATTGGCTAGGCGAGGCTATGAAGAAGCAGAAATTGGTAAACTTTTAGAAACTACCGTTGTTAACAAAGCAATTATTCGATATATTCGAAAGGAAGTACAAACTTTATATGAAAATCAAAAATAATTCTAACATGGATATTACTGAAATTGCGGAAAAACTAAAAAGTTTTATCCCGCATGCGAAGAAATATATGGGATATGATGATGACCCGGGCTTGACTTTTATGTCGGACCCAGAGAATGCTAAAAACATTTTAGGGAAAACAGCTTATTATGATCCGGCCGCGAAAGAAGTTACGATTTATGTCGATGGCCGACATCCCAAGGATATGATGCGATCTATTTCTCATGAACTTGTTCATCACAAACAGAATTGCGATGGGCAATTTGATCGGGATGATTTAGATGTGGGCGAAGGATATGCTCAACGAGATGATCATTTAAAAGAAATGGAACGAGAAGCTTACGAAACAGGAAATATGTGTTTCCGAGAATGGGAAGATAATTATAAAGCTGAAAATCCTCTACAAGAAAGAAACGAAAGATTATATTATAAATTATTAAGGAGGTTAACGTAATGGGAGTTAAATGGAGTTGGGCTTTTGGGCCTGAAACAACGCTTGAGCTAGTAGAAATGGGGTGGACATTTGGGAGTGTTGGGAATGAACATGTAAATTATCCCGTCACTACTCCTGTTTATACCTATCCAGGATCACCGACGAGATATTCTTATTCTGTTGCTAACGCGTGGAGTTATCGCCTCACGGCGCCTCCAAAAGTTCTTAATAATAAGGGCTGCGTTTCTGTACCATTTTATTGGGACAATACCTTCTCTGAATGGTATGATTATTTTTCGGCCATTAAGATTAACCTACCAGGGGTGGAAAATATTGCTGTATTTCCCAATAATGCCGGTACAAATACATTAAGAATGGTTTTGGGGGGTACCGAAGGGGTAGATGCTACAATTCCTCTTAATCAATGGAATTATATTTCTATTACATATGATATGTCCTCTACAACGTGGGGAGCGGCATGGTATGTCAACGGAACGCTCATCCAGTCCGGGACGAAAACAGGAATGACAGCAGTTCCAGATGCTAGTAGCGATCAATTGCAATTGTCATTTTCACCTGGTTTTTGCATCAACAATGGCAGTTATATGGGTCAAATAATAGTTTACGATGACGTTGCTGATGCCGCCGAGGTTCCATGGAAATTTGTATCGCGGATTGAGCCCGTAGAGGATGCACCCGCTGTAACCACGGGTATTTGGACCCCTTCGTCCGGGCTATCAAATTTTGCGGTTTTGGATTTACCATGGAGTACAGGTTCCTATACCACGAATACTGGATCCGCCGACGGGGATAAAGTTACTGTCCTGCTAACTGGATCTGGAACTCCGGGTATGGGCGGCATTCCCTCCCAAATTGGTATTGTCCCAACAAATATTTCTGGAATTACTGTTCATGGATGGGCCTCTGGTTCAGGTCAAGATGGATTTGTGGGGCTGGCCAGCGATATAAATACCTTCAATATGATCACAGGCGCTCATGGCCAACCTTCGATTGGAGTCCCCACATATTGTTTTTCCACTGCAACTGGTTCAGCGATCGGTTCATGGGAGGCTAGTTCCTCCGTATATATGAAATATGAGGTAACTTAATCTAATGGCCCTTTGGGACGATCTTAAAAGCTTATGGCCACTAGAAAATAATGCTCTTGGTTATACCGATCCTACAAATAATGGTGTTAACTCCGGGGTTAGTTTCAATGGTACTAGCGCCCAGTTTAGCGCGGTTGATCATATTGAGATGTCCGATTCTTCGGTTTGCGATGTTACGACGGGGGATTTTTCTTTAAGTGGGTGGATTAATGCCCTTGCAATGGCTCCGCCAGACCCATCCGGTGGCGATAGATCCCGCGTCATAGTAAAATTTGATTTCGCCGGCGGTAGTGAGCAGGGATTTGGTATTACCCTGTGGCATAGCGATGGTGGGTATCCTATCCCAAATACGGATCTGATTCAATTTCATATTGCCAATGGGG
>TARA_R110000824_G_scaffold72633_1_pt1 | contig 12592 bp, 30 predicted proteins | sample TARA_R110000824 | Tara Oceans TARA_R110000824 (sample SAMEA4397747) | marine metagenome | biome: Polar Biome; feature: [MES] marine water layer (ENVO:01000295) within the mesopelagic zone...; material: water (ENVO:00002006), including particulate matter (ENVO:01000060) such as...... | reverse complement strand
ATTGGAATTCAAATGTCGTTCATTTAGGATTTCACAGGCAATATTTGTAATAAATGCTTTTGTTAAATTACGAAGCACATTAACTCTTCGTATTCTTTCACCTGAAGACATATTGGAAACATATGTTCCAACTCTAGAATCTGGGTGTTCTCTATCATACGTTCTGATTTGTGCTTCACCATGCGTTTCTATAACAAACATTTTATCATTAAGTGCTGAATACCAATTCTTTCTTGATTCTAACACTCCTTCAGTTATATTAGTAGCATTTCTATCTCTTGGAAAATGTTTAGCAAATGAAAAAACGAAAGATGCTATTTGTGTTTGTATAGCATATAGTAGCTCATCGTTACCCATTTTAATCTAGATCCTCGTACTGAATAGGTTCACATTCGACTTTTTCATAATTATTGTCAAGATATTCTCTTGCATATTCCTCTAACCAAGAAGAATATAGCTTTTCAATGACGTTTTTCCATATGAATAGTTTTAGTCCAAACCAATTATCATATTTTATTTTATTCATCTTCATCATCCTCATTAAAATCTTTCCTTCTACAAGGAATCCATATTATTTTACTCATCTTCATTTTCTCTCCATCTCCAATAATTCCATTTCTTAGCTGTTCCATCCATTATTCTGTTTCCTATTTTGTCCATAGTGTGACCTTTCTCTATCATTTCATAGATAAATTGAGAATATTCTGTGTTAAAACCAGATGTTTTTAAACAATCTGTTACACCTATTCTGCCTAAGTTAGACAATCCTAAATGTGGGTCATGTGTTGCAGCCCAAGCTGAAACATACCCCATCTCTTCTGATAATGCTAGATAAGGACAACCACAAGACCAGATTTTATTTTCTGCTCTTTCCAATGTTTCACATAATTCTCTTTCGTTCATTCTAATTCATCTCCTAATAGTGTTGACAGTGAATATTTCATTTTGTTACTATTTGGAACTTTATTACTTAGATGGTAAGTTGTTATATCATACGCACCATCATTAACAACACCATATTCTTCAACGTATCTTTTTGATACAACATCTGCATCATCTATGAAATTATTAATCTTTTTAAGATGTAATGCCAATTTTCCAAAATCTAACAAAACACCATCTCTTAATTCCACTGTGTCAGTGAAGTAGGCGTATAATGCTTGTGATATATGCGTGACAGGTGGTAGTGGGTCTCTTATTGTAGTTGATTCGTTAACGACTAATTGTACTACATTAAAGTCCATTCCCATGTTTCTACATAGACTATACATACTCCACTTTGGAAGAGAGTTATTCTCTATATTCCATTTTGTAATATAGCCACTTTCTAAACCAAACGCTGTATATGGCTCTGCACTGAATCCTATTGTCTCGAACATTTTTATTAAAGTTTCTGGATAGTGGTGTATTTTATGATCCCATCTTTTTTGAATACATTTCTCAGCCACATTTCTTTTGTTTTTATAAGTTCCCTTGTAGTTGAGGGACAATAATTTTTCATCTATTCTTCTGTTTAGAAGACTAATGAATTTTTGATTATAGTTCATACCTTGCTCCCATCTTTTGTCGAATCTCGCAAATAACGGTGTGTTTCCATTTCGTCTGGCTGTTTGAAAGCTTCTTCGTGCTACTCTTCGTCTTGCAGGCATTTTTAATCAAATCCATCTCCAAGAAAATCTTCAGCCCACTCATGCCACTGACCATCATCCCCTATGAAACCTGTTCCACCTTCGTTTCCAAAGCCTTTATTTTTTGCAAGAAAATCCTCATAACTGTACTTTGCATTATAAATTGCTTCGTAATCTTCAGGTGAACCAGCAAATGTATTAGTGTCGTCCAAGGTATCTTTTGTTAATGTAATCTCTTCTCCCTCTTTTTCGGTTTGCTTCCTTTTTGTTTCGCTTGATTTGTCGTTTTGAGAGGTGTCCGTTATCTGGGTTTGGACACAGCCCCGAAAATCCTGTCGTCCTCCACCACCACGTAGGTAAGTTGTTACATTATTACCACTACTAACTACTGTAGTGCCATGAGTATTGTTGCTCCCCCAACTCCTAGGACTGTGTTTCCAATGTGTGTTTGAACACTGTGCCTTCTCTTCTGTTGACCAACCTTTACCAAATCTCTTTATTCCTTGTGGTGTTAATACAGATACTTTCTCATCAATCAATGCAAGATAATTAGTACCCAAATGTCTAATTAACCATGCCATGATTCTACTATCTGAAAATCCACCATCAGGTAATTTGGTTTCTTTATCGTTTAATAATACTTTCATTGCAACTGAATTCCAATCTGACCAGATTCCGTTATGGAATAATACACCTTCTGTATCATATCCTGCTGAATCCAAATCTTCACTGTTTTCAGCACTTATAGCAAATGGATGGCATAATTCATTATTAACCCCACCATGAGTAGCAATTCTAAAGTGAACTACAATTGGTAATTGAATATTCTCTCTTTCGATTGTTTCCATTATGAATTTTGATGTTACGTGCATACCTTTCTCCCATCTTACTATGCTTTTTGCTTGGTCTATCCATGCAAAACCACCACCATCTTTATTCATTGATTCTGCTGAATCCAACATATCCTTCTTAGGATAATCGTCTTCAAACATCATTATTACACACATATCTTAAATCTCCCCTAATTTTGGAAATATCGGTTTTATTCTTCCACTCATATCTCTAAATGCTTCTATTTCTTCTGGTTTACCATTATCAAATATTTTTATTATTTGCTGTTGTATTTCATTACAAAGAAATCTAACACATTTCATATATAGTTTTGAATCTTTAAACATTGGTAACAATCTAACTTCCATTGTTTGGTGTCTTTGCCATGAAAAGTTAAACTGTGTATATCTATCTGCTCTAGCATATACTTGATTATCTGCATTATGAGAATTTGCACAATATTGTATGCCATTCAACCTTCTTTCGGCTTCCTGCATTTCAGAAAGTTTCATATTAGTTTTAATCCATTTTTTGAATTCCCTTTTCACTCCTAACCAAACACGTCTATCCATTGCTATTCCATAAAAGGTATTACTCTTAAAGCTTAAATGGAAATGACCACCACAACTTGCATTAACATTTGTTGGATAGTTATCCATAATCAATTCTTTCATCACTCTTAAATCTTCATAGTACACAATTGGTTTTGTTACATATTCTCCAGTTATTTGTGAACTATCTGTACAGTCACCCTCACAACAGTCATATCCATCTTCGTCACAACTACAGTCTCCTCTACAACAACTACACGAACGTGATCTGGAAAAGTGTACAGAACCATCGTCATGATATGCTAATTGCTGTTCTTCATGAATACGAGTTCTATTATCAAGTGGTGCTCTTGCCCATTGTCCTTCCATCTCTATTCCTATTTTTTTGATGATTGGACTATCTCCTGCATTATCATATCCTATATGTGTGGTAAAACCTACATTAAGGTTCATAAGATTTGGAGAATTTTCTGTCAGAACTCTTACTCCACATTCTAGACAGTGTTTCACTTTCAAAGTGTCAGGTTCAAATACACTCAAACATTTTTTACAGTAAAGCTGTTTGCTTCGTTTAAACAATGGTGCGTTTTTCATTTTTACGGTCAAATCTCTAAATCTCCTTGGTCATCGTGGTCTGGTTCCATGTATTTTCCGTATGTTGTCCATGTGTTTTTTTCGTCGTCCATCTTACCAAACATATCCTTTGATTTAACAATATCCTTTGATTTTTGTTTTAGTTTGAAACCTTGTGTTCTCTGAGATAAGAAATTATCATTCAACCATACAAGGTATCTTTGTGTTGCGTAAAATACAGCGTCAAACATTCTATTAGATACAGGCGATGAGAAGCTAATCATAACTCCTTCATCTAATATATTACTTAATATGTATGAAATATTTGGTGTTCCATTCCAAGCTGTTGTGTCAGAAGTAGTTTCTAATTGTAGATTAGGTGAATCTAATAATATATTTGCGTTCCAATTTCTAAATGCAACTTCAAGTGTTTTTGGTACGTAATCATCAGGTTTTTTATAATTAACTGCTGATCTTAAATCATCAAACATTCTATCTGTCCACAATCTTCCTATGTTATAAGAATCCATAGTAACTCCCCATCCTTTATTAAACTCTGAAACTGTGTCTTTACTCAAAGCCTTGAAGAAATCATGAAATTCTTTAGATTTACAATATAGTTGAAATCCAATAGGTGTTCTTGCCATTCTTAATGTTAAGACAACGCTTTCATCATCTTCATTCTTAATGTAGAATGTTCTTAATTTTGGTGCTTTTAATTCGGTCATTTTAATATTCTCTATTTGATATTAGTCTTTTTATCTCTAGTATTCCTTAACTGATTGTAGAGGTGGGAATGTACTTGAACTGAAGGCACACTTATCATGTGAGTCAAATTCGTGTATCGTTATAGGCACGTTTACGCTAGTGTGAACTAAGTTGTTTAAATAGTGTAGAAGTTTCGAACATTGAACACCCAATACGTCACACAAGGTATCATCATTGGAAAAGCGATGATAGTTAACGACACTCTTTGATTCTGGAATGATACTTGCAACGGTATCATCAAACAATGTTTTAGTATTATTTTTGTTCATTAACGGATGGCTATTCATGGATTTGATAGCAGACCATCCTGAACCTAGACCATGATTGATTTTACTCGATAGATGAGTCATGATAAGAATAGTAGTGTTTAGAGATAAAAATTGTCTAATATCTAGAGACCCACCTCTTTTACATTGTTTTTCGAATTGTTTACACAGTTCATCATAATTCCCTCTAATTCCATACAAATTGTTTTGATATTATATTTATTCATTATTATTCCTCTCTTTATAGCATTTAATACAGTGTTGACCAGCATTACCATCTTGTGAACCATTTCTTACAGGTATATTGTCTTCCCATTCATGTTCACATTTTATATACTGATTATTAGTATCATTTTTTCTCTCATAATCAGATAAATTAGCATTAACCATTATGCAAGACACCTCAACAAGTGTTTAGTTACTGCAATTCTATTGTTCCTGTTCTTAGAGGAGAAGGTAATAAAGGTCTCCATTTGTTCTCTTATACAGTGGTTACAAGTACAGTTTACCATTCTTTTTCCCACCATTTACCATCTTTTCTACCATTTTTTCCTCTTTCATATGATTGTGCAAGCTGATTTATGGCGTGTGTTAATTTAGCTACAACATCATATACTTCAGGTATTGTGGTTCTTTCTATGAATTTTATTCTTGTTTCTAGGTGTTGAACATACTCTCTAAACTCTTTCCAATCCTCTTCTTTTATCTCTATCATACCCATTCTACTTTCCCCCATATTTTATTACGTGCTACAAATGGTTGTTTTGCATTATGCCATTCTTCATGTCTTTTTTGACCTTCAATTGGCAAAATAGCACCACATAAGCTACAAGTTTTATTATTCATTATCCCACATCCACTTATCTTCTACACTCATTTCTTCTTTTATACCCTTAGGTTTTCTTATATGACCCAAAGACCACTTTAATGCTTCAATTATCTCTATTGTACTCATCTCATTACAACCTCTTTTGGTAATATAAGCTGGGGTAGCCTATTATATTGTAGGTTAAATAACTGATTATGTGTTAAATATACATTGAAAGCATCAATACACTTGCATATATGAATATAAGCTTTCTTATCAATAACTAAAATATCGCCTGAGAAGGAATGGGATAGATTTTCTAAGGCTATATTTAATATCTTATGTAATCTCGCCACCTTCCTTAGTTCCCTATCCCAATCCCTCTGTTCTTCTAGGGCTATCTTCCTAAATTCACGAATACTATCATTTACTTTTTCTTTAAACTCATTATTACCACCATAATGTTGATTTACCATACCATATCTACTAGTAAGACCACTAATAACACGATTAACCTCGTGCCTTGATATTCTCGTGTTTGATTTTGAATTACTCATCGATTAAACCTGCTGTCTTTTCATTTTTCTGGTTTTGTTTAAATAGTCAGGCACGAATTTGAGGTCAAATTAAAATCGACTAGTTAAACATTACTCACAAACTTGATTCCTCTATAGGCACTACAATAACAAACATAGCATAACCAATAGTATTACTAACCTAAACTGTTCTATAATAGATTAGTTTGTTCGGAGATAAATACCATATGCACCAGCGCCATACCTATATAACCTATTTTATTTATTTTTTTATACGTTATAATAGATTAGGCACGAATAGGGTCGAAATACCGACTACTTAAGCATTACCAGCAAAAGACCAACTAGTTAAGCATTACTACCATAATCAATAGTTAGGCTGACCTAACTTTCACTATATAAACAAAGTTGATAAAATGAAAACACAGCAGGTTTAGTTGATGGCAACATCTATTTCAGCCTTTGAGAAAGGTTTGAGGGAAGAGACTATTGATGGTTCAATGGTTGATTCAATCAAAGCCTTGTTCAAAGCACAGGACACAGTCGTCTTTAACATAAGCGACAGCGTAAATGCTAGAGCTTATGCTTACATACCTTGTTCAATTGTTCAAGGTGGCGTCATTCGTGCATTAGCTCCTAAAAAGTTAGTGAACGATTTGAAAGCGCAAATTTCATATCTAATGGAATTTGTTAAAGATGGCAAAGAGCCTAAAGTCGAAAATAGGCTTCGAGAGTTGTATAATACCACTTACAAAACAAGTTAACCCTTGTTACTCTTTGATAAGAAACATCAATCATCTTGATTAAACCTCTTGAGGTTATAGATGAAAAGATACAACAAACAAAGATAAGATTATACAATAACCCCTTAAGCGTGGATAATTAGCTTGACCTAACTATTCCCACGCAGTTTTTTTATTCTTTATTATCACGCCTAGTGCGTATGGCGAAAAAATGAAAATTGGAAACCTATAAGATTTATATATGTTACAGGCAAGTCACTTATCTTCTAATTCTGGGGGAGGATTGTTATCTATTCCTTCACCTACAATAGTACCCTGTACCCTAAAGAGGCAACGGATTAATTGTCGTTTAGAGTGGTCATGGAAGATTTCGTTACAGGCAATACACATAATCTTCTCTAACTGTTTATTACCTAACATTATTCCTCTTCCTTATAATAAAGTCCATGGAATAATCCAAGAACGATTCTTCCTTACCACAGGTTCTACAATAGAACTTGTACTCCTTAAAGAAGAAATTTGGGTGCTTACACTCAGTCATTTCCCCTATCAACTTCATGTGCATTAGCATAGTCTCCTACAAGACGGTGGATTATATCCATACGGTACTTATGTTGTTCTAGGGAAACATCCTTAGGATAATGTTTGATATCCTTTACGAGTTTTTCCCAATCATCCTGATGAGATTTCCAAGTTTTTTCATCATCATACATATTGTAGCCACCCCTTATTACGATCTTCCAATAGACGTTTTATGTCCAAGGTGTTTTTTCTCGCATTATCTCTTATGAGTTCACTCATGTTGTTTTCTGTTTGTGTAAAGTCTGCTCGTTCTTTAACAAACGATTCCAGTTGTTTTTTATTCATACATATATTAGTCTAATTATATATATAACTCTATTGTTTTGTGTCGTATTTTATTTTCTTATACTCACACTTTACACACATTGGAACACCATCATATTCAACCAAATCGTATTTTTCACAAAGTCTGAAACAAGTCATACATTGATTCATTTGAAATCCCTGATTTTTATGTTTCTAATATTGTTTATCCAACCTTCAGGTGTCTTCAAGTCCCAACATTCTAAATTTCTAAATTTCACCATACCAAGTAATTCATTATATATTTTCTTATCTTTTTTATTTAGTACCTTCATTTCATTTCCTCCAATACCTCACTCCTATATGTTTTCCAAGTTTCAAATGAGTCACTTACCTGTACTGTTTTTTTCTTTTCAACAAATGCATTAAGTCCAGCAAATACTGCAAGTACACATAATCCAATATAACCTTCACCTAATACTGCAAACGGTGCGAACATTAACAGTCCCCAAAATACATAGTATTTCCATCTCATACATTAATTATACATTACTAATATAAAAGAGTAATTATTCATCATCTGTTCTACCGATTTGTTCTCTCATTTCCTTTATCTTCTCTTCAACAAGGAATGTTAACTTCCAAAATGTTTTTGTTGAATCTTCACTTATTCTAACATTGTCACGTTTACCATAAGTGTGTGTAAACCAATTCAATATCTCATTATAGTCTTCTGGTTCAAGTTCCATACACATGATTTAAATACTACATCTAATAAGGTTTACCTAGCTACTTCGTCACGGTAGTCCTCCCTAAGGTATGCAGACTCACACCACTAGATAACAATCTTTATAACAAATTGCCTAGTAATAAGATTTATGTCAAATGAACCAGAATACGAAGAAGACGAACAACTAGTCAGCGTTGCAGAGGGAGAGGTAAAGATATATAAAACAACCCAAAAAAAATCGGAAAGTGGTTGTATTTGCCAACCACCAGTGCGTAATAGACTGTGTGAACTACACGGTGGGTAATGACAAAAACGTTACATATGTTGACAAAAGTTTATAAAGTACCAATATAAGAAAAATACATGGGACTAAGAGACACATTTAAGAGTGCATTTAGGTTTACTAATAAATCGTACACAGAGACAACTACAAGACCTTCGATAGCACAGCCATATATGAGTACCGATACAGGTGCTAAATTACCAATTTTCCCATTCCCACTCATAATGATTTATGAGTTAGCAGATAATATTGATGCACTTAGAATACCTATTGAGACAATTAACAGAGAGATGTTTAAGAATGGTTTTGAAGTAACTGAAAAATACAAATACAAATGTAATAACTGTGCAAAGGAATTCCAGTATGAACCTCTTGCAAGTGATAGACCAGATGATCAACCATTTGAAACTAATAACGACTCACACGTTGGACACCCACGAAAGAAGAAAGCACTTGTTTTAAAAGAAGACAAAGCTGTACCTGATGGTGTAATGTGTGATACTTGTGGTTCTACTGATTTGAAAAGACCAAGACCTGAAAACCGTAAGATATTGGAAGATATGTTAGCAGACCCAATTAACGGAAACGGACAAACATTGGAAGATGTTGCAAGACAATTAGAACGTGATTTAGAAATTAGTGATAACGCATACCTCTTAGCACTTAAGAACTATTACATTGATGATACAACAGGTAAGATAGATCATGAGAAAACAATTATAAAAGAGTACCTAAGAATTGATCCACCACAGGTGGCAATGATAGCTGATAGTGACGGTAGAATAGGTTTTGATGATAAACGTAATAAATTATATGTTTGCCCAAGATTTGAACATAGGGATAAACGACTTACAACAAACAAGTGTGACCGTTGTGGTGCTGAAGCATTAAAAGCTGTTATGGAAGTTAACTCTGTATATTCTATAGGTATTCCACAACCAAAACGTGTAGTTTATGGTGAAGGAGAAGTAATTTGGAAGGCTGGAAAATATAGACCACACCTACTTTATGGATTCTCACCAATTTATTCAGTATGGTCAAAGGCAATGTCCTTATCACATATGGATGAATTTATTAGAAAATACTTTGATAAGATGAGACCACCAAGAGGATTATTGGTAGTTGCTTCTCGTAACTATGAAACGTTTAGAAAGTCTTGGGACACATTAACACAGAGAGCAGCAGAAGATCCATACATGATTCACCCATTAATGGTAGAATCAGAGAAAGGTGGTTCTAACATGGCACAGTGGTTAGACTTTACAGGTTCTTTGAAAGAGCTAGAGTTCATAGAGATAAGAAAAGAACTTAGAATGATTATAGGAGCTGTATATGGTGTGTTACCATTCTATTATGGAGAAACCCCTGCTGGTTGGTCACAAGAAGGATTACAGGTTACAATCACAAATAGAGCAGTAAAATGGGGTCAAGATATATTAGAAAAGTCTTTCTTTAGAAAAATTGCTGGACATTTACAAGTTGATGATTGGAAATTACAATTAAAGGCTGGTGAAGAAACAGATAAGTTAAGAGACTTGCAAACTGATGGTGTTGAAATACAAAACATGGCAATGCTACAACAAATGGGATTTGAAATAACAAGAACACACACAGGTGAGTTTAAAGTAAGTAAAGACAGTCAAATAACAGGTGAAGCCTTAGCAATGATGGGTACTGGTATGGGTGGTGTTAATGGTAGAGGAGATATGATGGGTCAACAGAGTGAAAATGCAACTAATTTCCAAGGTGAACCAAAGAATAATAGACCAAGTGATATTGGTGGAACAGGTCAAGGATCACCATCTAGTGGAAGTGGTACAAGTATGAGTAAGAAAAGTGATTACCCAGATGGAATAACACCTAGAAACTATGAAGTTATCAAAAAAACATTACAAACAGCAGTTGATTTTCAGTGGAAGAAAACAAAAACTGTAGATGAGTTAAGAAAGTATGGTATGACAGTAAGACAGGCAAGAGATTTAGTTAAAACTGAATTTTCAGGAATGAGGGGATGGGAAGAAGATGAAGGATAATGGACAAAAATCGAGAAGAAATCGAGACAAGGATGTTAGTGATAAAAAAACTCATAAGGAATTATCTGGAAAAGAAACCAAGCAAAAAGAAAAAATAGTTAATGTCTATAATGCAGAATTTGGTGAAATAGACATATGTTTGGATGAAATAAGAAAAGAATGTAGAAGAAATGGGTTGGATAACTATGCTTGTAACAATATAAAGATAATTTTAAACGATACACTTAAAAGAGTGAAGTTGTCTAATAAATAATAATGGCTACTAAACTAAATACTAATGCAAATTCAAATGATTTAACTAAAAAACTATGGAAAAAACATCAGGCAGATGAATATACCCATGTTGATAATTACAAGGAAGCCATTTGTATAAATTGTTTTAAACGTGATGCAACATCAGCCACAATAGCAGATATTTGTGGTGAATGTGCTGGAAAGCGTGGTAGAGAGCCACTTCTTGCAACTATAACACATAAAATGTATGGACTATGTTTCTTTTGTGGTGACTATAAGTTTGAAATTGAACAAATAAACGCAAGATTCTGTCGTTCATGTCATAGCAGAATAGCGAAAGTCACCAAAGAGTATAACAAAAAGGGTGGTATGTTTGGTGCAGACCCATTTTGGCAAAGTATGAGAAAGAAACACGGTAAAGATTGGAAAATAATAATGGCAAAAGGTTTAGGCAATAAACGTTAGATTCCCTTTCTCTTAGACAATTTCCATTCTTCATATTCTTTCAGATCAGGTGGTGTTAACAATAATTCTAATAATTTTTGTATTGATTCTAATTTCTCATCTATATTTCCTAGCTTTTCTTCTACATCACCAAGAAATAAATCAAATTTCAAAACTTTGCTCCACAATTCTTACACGTTGAGTAGCCTTTAGAGTGACCATCATTTTTACCCCAAGTCCACTTAAACCCAGATTTTTTTTTACATTTTGGGCAAGACTCTACTGGATAATTTCCACTACCCCAATCACTCATTCTTTTCCACCAAAATTAGATTTATACGATCAAATATTAAATCATAATATCTTTTTGTATAGTCTATATTTATTTTTCTTTTTGTTGTGTCACCATAAAATCTATCAACACGTAGCTCTAGTTCTGGTTTTCTTAAAAATCTTGGAATTATTTCCAATTTTGTTTTTCTATTATTGAATTTTAAACTACAATAATGAACAAGTTTTTCTGTACCATCTTCATATTTTCCCAATGACCCATTTCTAAAGTGTACTAGTGACTTTGTTAACTCTGGTCTTTCTTTTAGTTTACTTGTTTCTGTAACAATAAGTAATTTTTTGTCTTTTACAAATAAATCAATTAGAAATGATTCTCTTGTTGGGTCGTTTCTAACACCCTTGTAAATTTTGTTATAGTCTTTTATAGTTTCGTAAATGTATATAGAACTTGCCATAATATGTTAAAACAATACTTATTTATAACAGTTATTAACAATCTTTATATGAATAATAAATGTGAATGTGGATCAAATATGTATGAATACACAGATGGCACACACATGATTTGGCTTTGCTATAAATGTGGAAGGTTTGAAGGTGCAAGTGGTGGAGATGAAGATTTTATTGACTGTATCACAAAAGATCCATTAAGAATACTAGAGATGATCGAAGATGATATCTTGATACCTGTTAAACTTTAAATATTAAACAACCCAAAGGTATTTATGTTCGAAATAATTGACGGACTATTTTCAGAAATAGTCATAGCAATAGCTCTTGGTAGTGGTGGGACTTTAATTGCATATTTTAGAAAAATATCCATGACCCAGAAGGATTTATGTTTAAGAGTAACACAGCTCCAAAAAGCCCTCATTATTTTAGCAACAGCTATAGATAGACAGTCTAATAGACTACATGAGGATGCCGATTCTGAATTAGAAGACTTAATTGATAAGGTATTAGACAAATAACTTTATATATTGCTCTTCTGGTGTTTCAACTATGGTAGATCCAGTATTAATAACTGTTGGAGCAGCAGTAATTGGTG
>TARA_R110000824_G_scaffold128568_5_pt1 | contig 12593 bp, 23 predicted proteins | sample TARA_R110000824 | Tara Oceans TARA_R110000824 (sample SAMEA4397747) | marine metagenome | biome: Polar Biome; feature: [MES] marine water layer (ENVO:01000295) within the mesopelagic zone...; material: water (ENVO:00002006), including particulate matter (ENVO:01000060) such... | reverse complement strand
AGACCCTGTTAAAGCGTAAAGAGTTTCAGGATGGAGAGTATACCATTTTGGGATGGAAAGAGGGCGTAGGCAATAGAGCAGGAACTATTGGTCACTTCGATTTCAAGACTAAAGATGGGGTTGAATTTAGTAGTAATGTTAAAGGTAACTTTGAGTATCTATCAGACCTGCTTAAGAAAGTCGATAGTCTGATTGGTAAGTCAGCTACAATTAAATATTTTAGCCTAACACCCGATGGAGTTCCTAGATTTCCGTATGTCATTTCAATAAGGGATTACGAATAATGCCTACTAGTCAAGATGAAGTTATTAAAATAAAAGAAATTATTGATGAATACTTGAGTTATGACGATGCGAAAGCTATCGCTATACGACTTCACTATGAGGTCGGACAGACTTCAGGTAACGATTCTTTAAAAATCAGTCTATCTATGCTTAAAAAATTATATGAAGGAGAAAACAATGAGTAAGTCCCTAAAGAGAATTATTGTTGATTGCGATGGAGTTATTGCAGGAAAAGAACACGGAGGGAATTATGCAGAGGCTCCTCCTCTCCTTCATGGAATAAAGCAAGTAAACAAACTATATGAAACTGGATATGAGGTAGTTCTATACACAGCCCGATATGGAGACAGAGAAGGCGGAAATATTCATATGCAATACGGTCGTGGATACAAAGAGTGGACAGATTGGCTTGAGCAACATGGGGTAAAGTATCACTATGCTTTTATGGGCAAGCCAGCAGGAGTCCTCTACATCGACGACAAGGCCGCTAGGGTTAGAGGAAACGATGCCTCTGGCTGGGAGGATGTTTGGAAAGAGGTCGAAGCCTTGAAAGGTAAAGACAAGTATGGAAACCACTACACTGAAGAACAGCTTAATTACTGGGACGGGTTTATAGGATGATCTGTCTCACCTGTTCTAGCTTGATTCATTAAAAAAAAACGAATTTACCCTTGACATTAGCTTTTGGTATGGTATAATTAAGATGCGAGATGAACTTTTGTTTACTAAAAAGGATTTCAATATGAGCTACCCAACATATAGCAACCACAACTATTATTACATGCCTCAGGGAATGTATTATAGCTACTGGGGATACTACCCATCCCATGCAAATAGAGGAATGTAAATATGTTTTCAAACTATCAACTAGCCATCGTAAGTAGATCATTAGGACTTCTCCGGTCAAACTATGATGAGTATGACCTAGAGGCATTGATGTATTCAGAAAGCGAATTAGAGGCCGAAGTAGAGCTTCTTCAAGATAAGATTGAGGAGATCACTTCTTTAAGGAGTAGGGCTTGCAATTAACCATTAATATGATACAATAAAGGAGAGAAGATGGAAGTAGAACTAGACAGATATTTGAACTTAGATATTGGCAATGTTAAAGTTTCAGTTAAACTAGAAGAGGATGGAGTAGTTGTAGATGTTTTAAGCAATAAAAATAAGATAGGATTCAGTCAAACATCAGAAATTATTACTTCAAAATCAAAATCATACGCAGACTTCGGACTCGAAGTAAAGGAAGTGGAAGATGATGACTAGTCTAGACAATCTACAAGACAATATATTAAACGATATAATTATTTACTTGAACAATTACCCAGAGTTACACGCTGACGATTTGTTTGCGCTTAAAACTGATCTAACCCAAATAATCATAGACAGCATAGCAGAAGGAAAAGTCAATGAGGAATGATAAAGAGCTTAAAAGTATTGGATATATGCAGGAAGCCAGACAGAGAATGACGGAGAAAGAAAAGGAAAAGCAAAAAAATAACTTAGTTACCATTGCTTGTGCTTTCGGAGGGGTTTTACTTCTTTTGTTGGTTATTTATTTATTTAAGTAAAAGAGATTAAAATGAAGTTCATTGTAAATATGGTTGACAGTAGAGGCAAAAGTAAATTTAAAGTTGTTGATGCCTTAGATGTCAAAGAGGCAGAACAAAAATCTAAAAAAAAGTATCCTTCTTATCAAATAGGAAGGATTACAAAAGACGTAGGGAACATAGAATACTATTCAAAGATGAAACAAAATTCAAAAAAAAGATAATGCAAAGCATTGGAGAGAAATATCTCTCTATTAAATTAGAAAGAGGATGGAAGCTATGGGTATTCGTGAAGAGCTTAGTGAAATTCATGGTGATGATATTCTTTTTGCCGATGGTTACGACGATGCTATCATTGGTGTTTGTGCCGGACATGACAGCGGGAGAGTTGTCTACGACATTCAGGAGATGATTGGGATTTGCATAAAAGACATGGAAATGACTGAGGACGAAGCCTGCGAATGGCTAGAGTTCAATACTCTTGGTGCTTATGTCGGTGAGAATACCCCTTTATACATATACAGAAAAGGAAATTAATGAAGAATATAGTTATTATATCTGGATACTTTAACCCACTCCACATTGGACACCTTGACTACATAGAGGCGGCAAAAGAATTAGGAGATGAACTTTGGGTAATAGTTAATTCCGACGAGCAAGTTAAAATTAAAGGAAGCGTCCCTTTTCAAAAGGAAACAGAGAGGCACAGAATAGTCAGTGCAATTTCAGGAGTAGATGTCGTATTGATCTCCTCAGATAGAGATCACAGCGTCACAGAGACTCTCCGAAACATCAGATACGTTTTACCAGATAACTGTACTATAACTTTTGCGAACGGCGGCGATAGAAAGTCCGGCAATACGCCAGAGGAAGATTTTTGTTGCGAAAATGGAATCAAGACAGTTTACAATATAGGTGGTAGTAAGATTCAGTCGTCAAGAGATTTATTAAAAGAGGCAATTAAATGAGTTGGTTAGAAGATTTTAGAAATAAGAAAAAAGAAAACAACAACAATAAAGAAGAAAGGAATAGGAGTAAACAGGACAAGGTAGAGAAACGACGAGAATTTCGACTGGAAAAAATACGTGAGGTGACAGCTAAGTTTTATGCTGTTGCAGCCAAGCGGAAATGGCTAGTATTTATGATTATTGCTGCGATAGCGGCTTATTTGATAATCTTCAAGGGCGGGTTCAGTTTATTATAACAGTAACTTAAAGGAAATAATTATGAAGAATTTTAGCTTAAAAGATAGTGGATTAGGATTTTTGCTTGGTATATCTCTTTCTATGGGGTTGTTTATTACAACTAACAAAACCCAGCAAGAATTACCAAAAATAGAGATGTTACAGTCTAAAGAGGTACTGCAACGACCTATAGAGGACAGGATGACATTCAATATACCAGAGAACAGCATGGTTATCCCTCGTCCAGAGGTAGTATGGTCTGGAGGAGAGGTAGGAACAAGCAGAGCAGACCTAGAAGGTCAAATAGTCATTTTTATGGAGTGTTTAGAGGCACATTTTGAAAAATATTCTGATTATTACACAGAAAAAAATAATTCCTCGCACCCAGTAGGCTTTAGTAATCCCACAAAAAACCCATATAAACCATAACTTTTCTAAAGTTAGGTATTGCAATTGACGATAATATATGGTATAATCGAGAGCGTAAAGGGGTATTAACTATCGGAGGAATATATTATGACAATCCAAGCAGAATCAAAACCTATGGAAACTAAAAAAGGTAAGACTGAAAAAAAGAAACCCTTTCCAAGCGACAGAAAGATACTGGACACATTATACGCTCACTATGGGCATCCAAAGAATATAGTCAAAGAGAAGGTGACGCTCTATTTGCAATACACTTCTCCTGCCGGAATGTCGATGGGAGCTTGGACTGTCGGTGACTACCAGATAGGAAGAGTAACTGTCTTTACTGGCTACAGAGAAAACAAAGACGACCTATATGCAAAAACCAAAATAGAAGACTCTTGGTTTATAGGAGTAAAGGACGATCAAATTAAGATTTGGACAGGCGGCGTTATAGACAATATATTAACAATTACTTAAAGGACTCTACAGTGGAATATAGGAAAAGTATATCTAAAAATTATGTAAAACTATCAAAAGAAGAACAACTTACTTTTAATGAAAAAAGAATTGAAGGAGACACAGAAGCAAGAGATACCCTCATTAATTCATGCCTCCCTCTCGTTGTTAAGATAGCAGAAAAATTTAGTCTAAACAATAAACATATAGACATGGACGACCTAGTGCAAGAGGGAAATATAGCACTCATAAAGGCTGTAGACAAGTGGAACCCAGATAAGTCTTCCTCTGTTACTACGCTGGTCTACCATTCTGTCAACAATGCTTTAATTAATGTAGTACATAAGTCTCAGTACAAAATAAAAAATCCCCTAAGTCTTACCGGATATGCAGCTAAGATGATTAGCAAGATCAATGCAGTAAACAGCAAAGATGTGAATGTAATATCTGAAAAAACAGGGATAAGCGTAAAAACAATTAAGAAGATGCTCAGTAAGGTCTACGGAACAAGAAAGAGCATTGACAATACTAAAGTAGCAACAAAAGAAGCTGAAGTGCAAGAGGAAGAAGAAAACCCAGTATGTTTGGCTAATCTCTACGATCTCATCAAAGATAATATCAAGGAGCCTAGTAAGTCGATTTTTATGGATTTCTATGGGCTTAGTAGTAGGCGTAGGAAAAGAGCTTTAGAGATAAGCCAAGAAAGAGGCATAAGCATCAAGGAAGTGAACAGCATAGTCAATAAAACTAAAACATTCCTTTCAAAAATAGCTAGAGATAAAAAAATTGCCTAAGTATTACATTCAAGACGGATACGAGCAGGTCATAGTAGATGCCAAGTCCCCAGAAATGGCGGCGGTAAAGGCAGTCCTGCATTTTTTTAATAGCTTTGTAGTCAACGGTCTATACATAGTGTCTGAAAAGGGGTTCGATAAGCACCACATTGGTGAAAGTGACGACATACTTATCGACAGTAACCACGTATTAGACTTAATTTCGGAAGAACTTGGAAAAAATCCAAAAAAAGATCAAGATGACTATTGACATTGACGATATATATGGTATAATGAAAGCACATAACAAGTTTCACCACTGTTTTTTAGGAGATGAAAATGAAAACAGCAATCAAAAAAAACAATGTCACCCGCATGGGTATTCAGAAAACCACTCAATGCGGCATGGTCGTAAACGCTAAGGCATTTGACCTGCTGGCTCGTCAGTATTCTGATCCACCAAAGGCCATTATTCAGGAAATCGGTGCTAATGCCGCCGACTCTCACGTTAGGGCAGGAAAAGAGGACACTCCCTTTTCTGTTAAGTTGCCGAACGCCCTTGATCCACATCTCAGAATTCGTGACTATGGAATTGGCATGTCTAAGGATATTATCTATGATGTCTACATCAACTACATGAAGTCTGACAAGACTAACACAAATGCAGAGACAGGGTGCTTTGGTATCGGATCGAAAACCCCTCTAGCATATGCAGACCAGTTCAACATCACTACCTACAACGATGGTGTGATGACCATGTACTCCTTAGTAAAGAATGAGGAAGGAGTACCTGAGTTAAATGAATTTGGAGACTATGACACAGAGGAGGTAAATGGTGTTGAAATTTCCTTTTCTGTTAAAGAAGATGACTTTGACAGGTTCGGTCGAAAGGCGTATGAAGTTTATTCTTTCTTTAATGTAAGGCCTACCATTACAGGAAATGGAAGTTTTAGTTACGAAGAAGAAAAGAAACCAATTCTTGAAGGTGATGATTGGAAGTTATATGGTGGGTATGGCGATGCCTACGCTATTATGGGAAACATAGCCTACCCCATAGATGATGACCAATTTGAATACAGAAGCAAGTACCGTGAGTTCCTTTACAACTCTTGTCGAATTGAGATCCCTCTTGGTGATATGAACATAACACCATCCAGAGAATCTCTTGAGTACACAGAGCATACTATGAACGGACTCAAGAAGGCTATCGACAAGGTTCTTGATGAGGCAAATGACCAGCTTGAGATTAAGATGGCCGAGTGCAAAAGCTGGTGGCAAGCCAAGATGCTTTCCCAGAAGATTAGGGGCAAGCTACATGGTATGCCGAGTATGCCAGCATTGGAGACATTTCAAGGAGAGAGTCTAGGTGACGTACTAAAACTACCCTTCAAGAGAACATACAAGATTAGTAACTCGAAGGTTAGAGCGTCGAACTATGAGTGGTGCGAGGGTGGAATAAACGTCCACCCTGATGAGAAGGCTAAGATTATTGTCCAAGACATCCCAACTCTTTTTGATAAAAAGTGTCGCTTCTTTTGCGGAGAGAATGATTTCACGCTCTACTTGGTGCATGAATCAAGCATTGATAGCATTAAAGAACTCAAGAAAAACATGAGGGTATGCGACGAGGACAATGCTATCATTCTTGCGTCTGAACTTCCCGACCCACCGAAGGTTGAAAATCCCAATAGAGGACAAAGTTATGGCGTTCGTAAGAAAACAGCGTCCATGCGTGAGTTTCTTCCAGATGGAAGTAATAACAGCTACGGCCACAGATATCAAGCCCGATGGTGGGGCGAGGTTGAAGTTGACATTAAGAACGATCCCGACAAGAAACTCTACGTTAAGTGGCACAATTATGAAATTACCACTGGGGACTACAAGAGCATTGATCCTAAGAGGCTCTGTGATGCGTTTAAGGGACTTGGGGTGACTGTTCCGACCATCTATGGCCTAAAGGACAACCAGATTAAGACAGCCAAGAAGCAGGCTAACTGGATGTGTCTCAAGGAATGGGTATTAATGGCTCTCAAGGCTTTCCTCGACCAGAACGAGGGATGGGAAAAATCTCTGCAATATAAAAAGATTTCAGAAGATTGCAGGTGGCTTGAAGACCTATCAGCACTGATTAACAAATTTGATCTCTCTATAGACAATGAAGAAAGCTCTATGGGTAATCTCATAGCAGGACTAAAGGGTAGGGGAATTCAAAAATTCTCACAGAATATCCTTGCAATCTCAAGAGAGGTATGTTATAATTTAGATTATGAGGAAACAGATTCAAGTCTGGACACCCTTATAGACGATGTTAGAGACAGATACCCACTTATTGTCAAGATGTTTAGAAACACCTATGTCAGTAACTGGGATGAGGACGAAGTAAAGAATCTTTTTGAAATGGTCGATGCGTTCGACCGAACTAACCCCGAAGGAGAACGGTAAGATGGTAGCGTATTTAATTTCTGACGAAGGAAACATTAGTGTGGTCTTGAAGGGCAAGCAATACTTCGTCAACTCAACAGATGATGTCCACGCAGGAGTGATGGATGCCCTTCGTGAAGAAAAGACTGAGGACGAAATCTTTAACGTTTTAGATCGGGTCACGGCAGTTCAAAACTACGTTGATGACACTGATGTTAAGATTATTGATGGGGTCGTTACCTATCAGGGCGAGGAAGTGCATAATACTTTAACAGAACGCATCTTGAAGTTTATGAGGAACGATCTTCCTGTTCAGCCACTTGTCAACTTCCTAAAGAAGCTGATGGGAAATCCTAGCTATAGTGCGAGACAGCAACTCTTTGATTTCTTGTCTCACAAAAGTCTTCCTGTTACTGAGGATGGTGACTTCTTGGCCTACAAAGCCGTCCGTCACGACTACAAGGACAAGTGGAAAGGGTCTTTGGACAATTCTGTAGGGCATACAGTAAGTATGACACGTTTTCATGTGGACGATGACAGGAATAATGGGTGTAGTGCTGGCCTCCACGCCGGAACCCTCGATTACGTTCAGGGTTACGGTTCGTTCCGTGAGGACGAAGAAGGGAATCCAGACGAGTCTTCCGACAGGTGTATTATCGTTAAGATTGACCCTACCAATGTAGTGAGTGTGCCTCTGGACTGTGAGTGCCAGAAACTTCGCACCTGCTCCTACACTGTCCTCAAGGACTATGAGGGAGAGATGGAATATCATCTCTACTCAGACGATGGGGATGAATGGGAGGATGAAGATTGGGATATTGACGACTATATGGATTACGAGGATTTTAGCTCGACTCCCGTTGCCCCAGAGAACTTCGTCGTCGATACGTCCAGCCTAGACAGCTTCAAGGATAATTGGATGGATAATTAGATTACATCTCCTAGTGGGGAGTGGAGTGGCTTGTAGTCACGCCGCTTCCTGCTTGACCTCATCGTCTAGTGGTCAGGACTCCAGCTTTTCACGCTGGCAACAGGGGTTCGACTCCCCTTGAGGTCACTACCCAGAGTAAACAGGCATGTACGGACTTGTAGCTCAGTGGTTAGAGCAGTCGTCTTATAAGCGACAGGTCGCTGGTTCAATTCCAGCCAAGTCTACTTGAGATTTGATAGCTTTTAAGTACAACACAAACATCAGAAAGGATAAACATGCTTTTACATTTAGATAGCTTTATTTTAACAATGAAGTTTGACAATAGTTAAATGGAATACAAAAATAGAAACGAGATTCTAGAGGAATTAGGGTATGACGATTACAGAGACTATCTAAAGAGTGAGCTATGGGCTGAGATAAGAGATAGGGTTCTTAAAGAAAGTAATTACGAATGCATCTGTTGTGCCAACAGAAATATTGGAACGACGAAGAAAAAAACTCTAGTGATGCAGATTCATCACATGGTTTACACTAAAGAGAATCTTTCTGGCGAGTCTCTCTATGGGTTGGTAGCCATTTGCCGAAGTTGCCATGTTAAGGCTGAATTTAAGCCTAAAGGAAAGAAGGGTCGAAGAAGAAAAAAAGGTAAGACGGGTGCGAAAAAGACATTAGGAGAAGCAAACGCTCATGTTCTAGGCATAGGAAGAAAGAAGAAAAAGAAGAAAAAGAATAAGCCCCCTTCTCAATTTTATCGAATAAAACCAATATGCAAAATATGTAAAATAGAATCTGACAATCGTAAGGAAATTTGTACGTACTGCGAGAACCAACAGGAGTCCATGTCGCTCAAGTGGCTTGGAAAGCAACGAGGGGTCGATGAGTAAGTCAAATAAATCAGACATTATAAAATGGGTTGCTCTAATTATAGTCACTGTTTCACTTTTCTATACAGCACTGGTGCTAGAACTAGGAAGAACGAAAACAATTGAAGATTATAAAAGAGACATGAGTAGTCAATCAACTATATTGGAAATATAGGAAATGAATAAAATAGAAAAATATGACTTAAAGTTTTACGGGAAAGCTACACTGTATTTCTTTCTATCACTAGCAGCAGGGTTACTTTGTAGCAGAGGATGTATATAATGGATAACGAAACAGTATCAGTATATAAGTCAAAACTCAAATGGCTTTTTATAGCAGGGTTTGCCTGCGGAGCCACTCTAGGCACTACCATTGTAGAGATATGGATAAGATTATGAATAAGCAGCCTGAAACAAAAAAGGAAAAAGACATAGAAGTAATAGAAAAAGAAGATTTCACGATAACTCCTGAACTTGAAAGATGGATGACGGAAAGTACAGACCCAAGACTTGTCCCACGAAGCGACTGTGGGTAGCACGCAGGAATATTGCGGGTGTAGCTCAATGGTAGAGCCACAGCCTTCCAAGCTGAAGACGAGGGTTCGATACCCTTCACCCGCTTTTACGCAAGGATTTCGATGTATAATAGGACAAAGGAAAACAGATGAAAGAGCTAGAAAATCCCTATAGTCAGGTCTTTTGGGATAGCGACCGGCAGGTGTATTATTTTTGGAATGAAGATGACACGCCCGTGGGGTTCTGGTCTACCAAAGACGAAGCGGCACTTGCTTATGAAGAATATATTGCCGATCTTAACATGGGGCGTTAGTTCAACGGACAGAACAGTGGCCTTCTAAGCCTCCGATGCGGGTTCGATTCCTGCACGCCCTACTTACTTAGTTGTTCCATCTAAACTACCTTCTTACAACCTGAAAGGCGAATAATTTACATGAAGGCAAATATCTCTAGGGTGCAACTTGATGTTGACTACAGATGCCCGAATTGCCTGCTTCATTTTAGACTGAGTGGTAGTAATGTTCCACAAAAAGACACTGTGCAGATAGAATGTCCTTCTTGTGTTCAAAAAATTGATCTACCGCCAATCTTTAAAGTAAAGCATGTGAATAAAAAGATAAAAGTAGTAGAAAAAGACCCTGTTGTCAAAAGGGCTATCTCTGCATTGAAATCTCAAGGATATACCTTGAAAGAGTCTAAAGGTCTGGTTAATAGTTATTATTGCAAACACATATCACTAGAAGAGTTAGTCAGGAGTTCAATTTTAAATGACAAACAAATTAAGACCTGAAAAGTTTGACGACCTAATAGGTCAAGAAGAAATTTTAAATAACCTAAAAATCTCTGTCAAGTCGGCAACAATGCGTAAGGACGTTTTATCTCATTGTCTTTTCTATGGAGGGGCAGGTTTAGGTAAGACCACTATGGCTAGAGCTTTGGCAAACGAGCTTAACGTCCCCATAGAGATAGCTAATGGAGCAAGCCTGACCACCAACAAGGAGGTTTTACCGTATCTCATGAAGATGGAAAGGGGTTCAATCTTCTTCATAGACGAGATTCACAGGGTAAGCAAGAAGGTTCAGGAGTACTTACTTACCGTCATCGAGGACTTCAGGCTAGACATAGTGGTTCCGGCTAGTAAGAATAGCTCTGGAGAAACCATTAGCATGGACATTCCAAAGTTCTGTTTTGTCGGAGCAACAACAGAGATGGGCGATCTGGTTCAGCCATTTTTGGACAGGTTCAAAATTAAACACTTTATGCGATCCTACTCTTCGGAAGAATTGGCCTCGATGCTGGAGATTAATGCTAATAAATTAAATATTAAAATAAACGACTCGGCTATAAATATTATTGCTAAAGTAAGCAGAGGAACCCCTAGAATAGCAAACAATTTTCTGGAATGGGTGAGAGACTACCAAGTAGCAAATGCGCTGTCCTGTTTGGAAAAAGAGCAGGTCACGCAAGCTATTTCCATGCAGGGTATAGACGAAGAAGGGCTTAATCCTTCTGATAGGAGGTATCTAGAGGTTATGGAAAACTTGTCCAAAGGAGGCGCTGTCGGTGTAAATACATTATGTGCCGCCCTTAGTATTGATAGGCAGACCATAGAACAAAAAATAGAACCATTCCTTATCCAAAAGGGCTATATATCTAAAACGCCGAAGGGAAGGGTCTTAATTTGAGTAGGTAAAAGAAATAAAATGAGCTGGCAGGAACTTCACCAAAACTCAACGGTAGTTGATTTACACTCCCATTCAATGCTCAAGGCTGAGATTTTTGACAGGAAGTTAAGTAACAGGGACGGTAAATGGCTCTCAAAATGGTTTAAAGAAGCCTTCTGGCCTTTCTCCGCCAGAGCCACCTTCCCAAAGATAGACGAGGGAGGCATAGATGTTCTCTTGTCTACCGCATATGTGCTAGAGCAGGGATGGATAGACGACATATCTCTCATTGACTGGCTTCTATGGCTTACCCCTAGTGTTCGCAAAAAAATAGTAGAACCTACCTATTTTAATGCCACTAAAAATATGCTGGACGGAATGGAAAAGCAAGTAGATGCTTATAATGAAAATCTACCAAAAGGCAATCGCAGAATGTCCATAGTTTCCTGTCCTGCCGACATAGCAACCAATCTGGAGAATGGACATATTTCTATTGTTCATGCAATGGAAGGGGCGCATGGCCTACAGGGGCATGAAGCGGGCAAGACCCTCGCAGACGAGATTATGGCAGGAGACAAGGAAATTGAAAAAGAAGTCCTAGAGAATCTAGAATATTTTTTTAACAGAGGGGTAGCATACTTAGGACTTGCTCACTTCTATCCCAATCTCTGTGCCTACCCAGTTTTTCCGTACCCAGAATACGGAGCGAAGCACATGAAATGGCGTAAAGTGTTGGGTAGTTGGGACGAAACTAAAGGGCTTACACCTCTAGGACTCAAGGTGGCAGAGAGGATGCTCGATCTAGGCATGTTAATTGATATAGCACATTGCACCATAAAGGCAAGAAAACAGTTGTATGATTTAGTTGAGGCTAAAGGTAAAACTCAATGTCTCTTGGCTACGCATACCGGCTGTTTTGAAATCAATAGACTCAGCTACAATCTACAAGACTGGGAGCTAAAGTGGCTTGCAGATCACGGCTGCTCTGTAGGGATTATATTTATGAACTACTGGTTATCTCCGGTCGATAGTGGACTTGGGTTAAAGTATATAGAACAAACATTAAGCCACATAATCAACACCTGTGGAACCGAGACGGCTTCCATTGGAACAGATTTTGATGGATTTACAGATCCTCCCGATGAGATTGTTGATATGTCCGAGCTTCCACGTATCACGGCCTACCTGAAGGGGTTAGGGTATAATGACGACATAGTAGAAAAGTTTTTAGGTAAGAACGCTCTTAGAGTATTAAAGGAAGGTTGGTTAAAAAAATAATGCTTAATAACAAAAAGGTCAGAACTTTTTTTTATTTTCTTTTACTAATTCCTATTGTAGTCTTAGTTTACGAGATAAGGGAAAGTCTCATTGACATGAGAGAAGGTCAGCGAGAAATGTTCCTGTTAAACGCTCAAAGGGCTTCTCAGCAAAGATTGATCATAGGCCTTGAGTCCAGAATACTTCATTATGTAGAAGAGCATAAAGACGAACATGTTGTAGGCTGCCCAGCTTGCTTTAAAAACTTAATGATGGAAAAATATGA
>TARA_R110000824_G_scaffold54292_3_pt1 | contig 12595 bp, 3 predicted proteins | sample TARA_R110000824 | Tara Oceans TARA_R110000824 (sample SAMEA4397747) | marine metagenome | biome: Polar Biome; feature: [MES] marine water layer (ENVO:01000295) within the mesopelagic zone...; material: water (ENVO:00002006), including particulate matter (ENVO:01000060) such as...... | reverse complement strand
GGGCAGAGGCTAGGGCTAGGGCTAGGGCAGAATCTATGGCTGGGTTCCGACTTCCATCAAGCTCCATGGCTAAAGGCGGGATGCTCTACAACGAAGGCGGGATGCTCTACAACGAAGGCGGGATGAACTACGGGATGATCCCCGGCGCTGATGGTGGGATGGCCGACACCATAGGAGGAGTGGTGTCGGGCGGAGATCAAGTGTCATTGTCTTCTGGGGAGTTTATTATCCCTGCGGACGTAGTGTCTATGCTAGGGGACGGCAACAGCGAGGCCGGAGCCGATGCCCTCCATAGCCTTATGGAGAGAGTACGAAGAATGAAGACGGGCTCTGGTGAGCAGGCCCCGCCGATGGATCCACGAAGCGTTATGCCAGTATAGAGGTTAGCCTTATGACGACACGAACTACTAGGTACGGCAACAGGGACCCAGACCAGCAAGGGGACCAGCAAGGAAACCCGCCGACTGGCTACGATACTACTCAGTATCAGATGTCTCCGGACTATGCTCCGTACTACGGAGGGATGCTCAAGGCAGCCCAAGGCGTAGCTGGTCAGGGGTATCAGGCGTATGGTGGGCAGCGCCTCGCTGGGTTCACTAATCCAGAGCTTGCCGCGCAGCAAGGAATCGCTGCGTTGGGCATGGGTAGCGGGCCAAATCAGATGGGCATGGCCACGAATGCGCTAACCTCTGCCGGTAGGAGCATCAGCGGCCTCGCTGGACAGATGGGGCAAGCTGGTCAACAGGGCTACCAAAACCTATCAGGTCTTGCGGGTCTGTATCCCGGCTACGCTCAGATGGGGCAACGGGCAGCGGCCACTGGGGCCGCGAACGCTGGGCAGCTTGCAGGCCAGATGGGCTCCCTTGGCCAGCAAGCCAACCAGTACGGACAACAGCAATATGGCCAGATGTCATCATTGGGGTCTCAGGCGCAGTCCCTCGGCGCTCAAGGACAGCAGGCGCTCGGTGGGGTAGGTGCAGGTGCCCAGAATTACGGGGACGCATACGCTGGATCCATGGGCAATATCGGTACCCAGATGCAGGGATACGGTAACCAAGGCATGGGCGCATCCTTGGGGGTTGGACAAGAGGGGTTAGGTAGCGCACAGACTTACGCCAAGCAGATGAGCGGCCTTGGAGATGAGTCCCGGCAATATGGCATGGGCCAATCATCCAAGATGTCATCATTAGGAAGTGCAGGCGTCCAAGCTGGCCAGAGTGCATCCAAAGGCATTGGCGAGTACGGTGGTCGATTTGAAGACGTTTATTCTGGTGCAGGAGACGTAGCCAGAACCGGAGCTAGTAATGCGGCAGCCATCGGGGGCGCAGGGGGAGACGACCTGTACGGCAGATACACAGGAATGTCCGACCGAGATAGTGCCCAACTCCAAGGTGTTGCAGATCAATACGCCTCAGGGCCCAACAGCCTATTCCAGCGAGGTGAGGATATCGGGCAACAGGGAGCCCGTGCCATGGAGGACATCGGGGGGCAAGCCAGAAGTCAGGCGTCAATGCGTGACACGGATCTTTCTGGATATATGAATCCATGGATGGAGAATGTAGTTCAGCAACAGCAGCGTGACGCGATCCGGCAGGGAGAGAGGCAGAATGCATCTTTGGGTTCACAGGCTACGTCAGCCGGGGCTCAGGGCGGGTACAGGCACGGCCTCATGGAGAACGATCTTCGCAAGCAGACCCGGGAGGAGCTTGGGGACATCAGGTCTAGGGGGCAGAGTGCGGCATTCGCTAATGCCCAGCAGATGTTCGAACAGGACCGTGCGGCGGGGTTAGCTGGTCGCAACCAACAGATGGAAGCACAGCAGGCAGCCAACCAGTCCCGTCAATACGGACAAGGAGCACAGTCGGACGCATTGCGGGGGCGCATGGGCGCTATCGGTCAGGGTTCGGCGTCGAACCAGTTCGCTTTATCTGGACTAGGCAACCTTCTCGGCCAAAGACTACAAGCAGAGGGTCAGGCCCAGAGCGCCCGACAGTATGGCGTAGGGGCACAGTCGGACGCGCTATCTAACATGATTGGAGCGAGAGAGTCAGGACTCGGTGCAAGTATGTCTGGTCTAGGGATGGGCCTTAATGCGTATGGTCAGGCGGCGGGAGCAGAGCAACAAGGACTCGCGACCCAGATTGGGTCACGCCAGTCTGCCGCAGGACTTGAGCAGGGCGCATACGGCCAGAACCTCTCTGCTATAGGGCAGGGCTATGATCAGCAAATGCAGGGATCCCAAAACAACCTCGCAGCGCAACAAGCGGCCCTTGGCGCGGGGATGCAGGGCAGGGGAATGAACCTAAGTGCCATGGGTCAGGGACTTGATGCAGCGCGGCAGGGCTATGCACAGCAGATAGGAGCGGAAGGGGCGGGGAATGCAGCTAGGCAGCAGGGCTTGGCAACTAACCTCGGCGCGTATGGTCAGGCGTTGGGCGCTCAAGGTCAGGCGGACGCCAACCGGCAGTTCGGGGTGCAGTCCGGGTACCAAGGTACTCAAGGGCAGCTTGCAGCCCAGCAGGCGGCAGAAGGATTCCGTCAGGGCTCATACGGCCAGCAGATGGGTGCCTACCAAGGTCTTGGGACGATGGCTGGCCAGATGGCTGGGCTCGGAAATCAGGAACAGCAGATGCAAATGCAGCGCCTACAGCAGATGGAGGCCATGGGCCAACGTCAGCGCGGTTTGCAGCAAGCTGGCCTCGACATGGGCTACGGAGACTTCCAGCGTCAGACGCAATATCCGAAGCAGCAGCTTAATTGGTTCTCTGGTATTCTTAACGGCTTGCCCCAGCAGGACACGATAACTAGGAGTACCTACGAGCAGCAGCCGGGGCTCTTCCAGAGTGCGCTAGGTACTGGGGCTCAGGGCCTTGCCATGTACAACAACATGCAGAGATAGACCATGGGTATCTTCGACCAACAAAAAGACCTAGAGGGCTTCTCCGACCAGATGCTCGTCCAAGAAATAGAGCAACCCAGCGGGCGGTATCAACGGGTCCTCACTATGACGGAGATGGAACGCCGGAAGCAGATGCGGGAACGCTATAAGGCCGAGAAAGCCAAGGCCGAACTAGCGAAGCCCAGTATCATTGAACAGAGGAGCAGGGAACTTCAGGGCATCCCTTCGGTGGACCAGTCAGCAATCTCAGATCAGCAGCAGCCACAGCAGCAGATGGCTTCTGGTGGGATCGTTGGATACGCGCACGGTGGACTCCCCGGCAGGCTTCCTGAGAATGATGACAAAATAAAAAAGCTCTTGGCTGCTCTTGGTTTAATTACCCCAGAAAATACGAGGGCGAAGCGCCCGTATCTTGATGGGCCAAACTACGCATCAGATCTATCGATTGATGTTGGGGATCAGTTTAGTCAGGACAGACCCTTCATGATTCCGTTCGATATCGGAGATGGTAGGACAGAATGGCGTCCGCCGAACCAAATGCTCCCGTCTCCTCCGGGGATCCGCGAGATCCCGCAGACGCATCCCGGTAGTCCGGACTTCGGCCTATCCGACCTAAGCGAAGCAGGCGTGTCTCTTGGTGACGACATGTATTCGTACCAAGGACCTGAGGGAGATAGTCTACTCTCTCAGATGAGAAAGTATTCAGAGATGCCAGAGAATGCTCAGGTAGGCCCACCTGAGGAACAGGGAGGTCCGATAAGCTCCAACAAGAGCAGGGCTAGGGAGATGCTCAGTGACATCTTCTTCCCGGGCGGAGGTTTCGGTGAGATGCTCTCTAACCCGAACAAATACCTCGCGGAGTCATGGAGGAGTGGAACAAACCGTGGCCTAGAGATGGCGGGATCGGACCTGCATCTCGGATTGAACGAGCCCTTCGACGGGCCTGAGTCACCCGATACCACTGCCCGGAATCGATCCTTGCTCGGCCTCGACAACGAACCCGAGAGCCCTTACGGCGACGAGGTTGCTGATATAGCGAACACTCTTAGGCAGTACGAATTGGCGGACGAATTGGGAATCTCTGGACTGGTGGCTGGTGCCCGTGGAGACTACGCTGCGCTTAGGGGTAGTCTAGAAGAAGCTGAGGCCAATGCGGGGATGCGAACAGCGGCTGACAGCGCCCGTATCGAAGCAGCACGACAGAAAAGGGACGCCACAAAGAGCACCCAAAGGGAGTTGGCCAACCTGTACAGAGCCCAAGTCCAAAAGGGTCCGTCCTCGTATGAGGGAGAACTGCAAGACATGAGGTTGTCTCCAGAGCAGCAGTCCCATGAGCTCAAGGCGATGGCCCTGTCCGGTCTCGGTGCCCTGATCGGTGGAGCCACCAGAAGGCAAGATATCCCGGAGGGAATGTCTTCGATCAATGAGGATCTCATGTCCCTCAACAGATTGCATCGTTCCGATGAACGTGATCTGATGCGTGAGCTTTCGGAGCTTGAGAACATTCGTGACGAGAGGAACTTCCAGTCCAATGTTGCAGCGATTCAGGCGAAAGGAGTGTCAAGGGAAGCCTCTGCCGGTGTCGCTAATGTGATCGCAATCGTTGAGGGAGACATTTTCAACCGCGCTAGGGAAATAAGGAACATCGGTCTCCAGTCGCGTCTCAACGAGACCGGAGATGTTATCACTGCGAGGCAGGCCGAAGCAGAAGGGAACGCTCGAATCAGCGTGCAGAGAGCCGAGATACAGTCACGGATGGAACAAGCCGTGATGGCCCTGACGGCCAGTGCTTCCACTGATATTAGGAGGGCAAACATCAGTGCCCGTGCGTCTATGATCAATGACCTGACCTTAATCCTCAAGACGAAACTTGAGTCGTCGGAGTTCAGGGGAGACGACGATGGGTCCATCGCATCCACGCAGCGCATGATCGACAGTCTGGTAGATATGGCGGCAAGAGAACTCTACCGTGATGCTGGGCTTCCGTGGCCAGAGGGAGGGCTGGGTGGCGGTACCGGAGGTGGCGGGAGTATAAGCTGGGAGCAGGGTCTATTTGATCCGAGTAACTAATGGGCCTCCCAGACACCCGTCCCCAACGACGGAAGATGCGGCTCCCTGACGGGAGGACGCTTGATCTTCCTACACAGCTTTCTGAAGAAGACAGAGAAAGACTTCTTTATCGGTTGGCTGAACTATATCCAGACGATATCGGCAAACGCTTCTACGAGGAGCAACGCACCCCATTAGGCAGTGCGGGCACCTTTCTATCGGCTATCCCAAGGGGCGCAGCAGGCACGGCCCTAACCGCAGTTCAGGGTATTGCTGGCCTGCTCACCCCCGGCAGAGAGACGTCATTCGAAAGCGGCATTGAGTCGATGCAGCGGTCTGACATCATGAACCCGTCACCCGAGTACAGGGATGCGTGGTCCAATAAGCTGGGGTCAGGGGTCGGATCGTTCCTCCCGTTCTTGGCTGCTGGTGTGGCTAGTGGTGGGGTTGGAGTAGCGATGCTGGGAGCAGGTGCGAGGTCTGCGGCCCATGTAGCGAGCCGGAGGGCGCTCGCCCAGACAGCGGGTGCCATGGCGCTGGGCTCCGCGACGGGTGCCGGTGAGCAAGTGCAGAGGATGTCCGTTAGGGACGATGTCTCTACCGCACAAGAAGTTTCTGCGATGCTCGCTGGTAGTCTCATAGGAACGCTTGAGGGGGCTCCCGTGGGGCGTGTCCTCAGGAATGCCCCAGCAGCACGGGAGGCGGCAAAGGCGTTCTACGGAAACAAGGCGGTGGCCGGTTCCCTCGCCAAGTTGCCCAAGGGGTTGTTTATGGGCGGCGACGATGCCGGACGGTTCATGGCCGCGAGGCGTGCCCTTGGCTCCGCGCTCTATGAGGGTTCACAGGAAGCGACTGCGCTGGCGCTACAGGACTTAGCCTCCAAAGTCATATACAACCCAGAGCAGAGGATAGCTGAGTCCGCATTGGACGAGTTCCTCGTCGGTGGGTTCGTCGGTGGCTTGGCGGATCTGGCACTGAGTGGGATGGCAGGAAGGCAGGGTGCTCGCGCTGCTGGTCAGGTCTATCAAGAGGCCAAGGCCGGTATCGATGAAGAGGTAGCCCTGAAGAAGCGGTTACAGGACGCCACGACCGCCCACTCCCTCGCTGAGAGCGAACGGAGGGCGTATGGTGCCGGTGGGGTAGATCAGTTGTCTTTGGACCTACAGGGGGGCACTGAGCCCCTCAATGTGGGTGGATACACGATCCGTCCGTCCGTGACTGGGCGCGGATTCTCTATCATCGACAACGATGCGTCAGGCGTAGACGAGTTTGGCGTCACCGTAAACAAGACAATCGGGATGCCCGTATATGAGACGGAAGCCGATGCAAGGGAAGCGGTCTCGGAGCTACAGAGTCTCGACATTGACCTGATCTCGGCAACGAAATCCGTATTGGCTCTCAGGGAACAGGGGATGCACCTGAGCCCCACTGCGTCAACCCTCGCAAACAGAGTCCATCATCCCTCCTCGTCGATGTTCTCGGCCCCACTGGTGGCGAACTATGCCCCCGGGGACCCGGAAGCTGGCAAGAGCAGGTACGAAGCGTGGAGGACCAACAACGAGGCCCTGAAGGACAGGACCTCACTGAGCGCAGAAGAAGTTGTGGAGAGCATTGGGCAGGAGGCAGCGAACGTCCTATTCTTCGACAAGGCCCGGGTCGGGTCCTCGTCCTACTTGGCGATATCTCAGGACATCAACGCGAACAGGCTGGAGGATGGGATGCTTCCCGACCTCGGCAACGTGGACGCCTCTGGAGATGGGTTCTTGGTCAACCTAGCCAGAAGCCTAAAGCTGACCCCAGAAGATGTGGGCTTGGCCTACGGGGGGGGAGCCAGCCCGCTAAACAAAGCACTATCGGCGGTCCTGACAAGCAAGGGGCTTGTCCTCAGGGACGGGATGGCAAACTTCAAACTGCACGATCCAAATGCCCCTCTGGATCCGAACTTCATGTTCTTCTCGAAGATGGTCACGGGGACGGAGCGGTGGGCGGATATGTCCGATGGACAGAAGGCCCTGCTTATCTCCGAGTTGTCTAAGATAGAAGAATCACCAGTGAAGATTTCTTTCCCTGACACCCGCCTACCTGAGTACTCAACCATGGATCGTGCGGCTGTCGTGAATCTCCTCGGGGAGGGAGATCTTGTGACGGTCGAAGACGTCTTGGGCGGTGTAGGCAAGGACATGTCGGAGTCGTCTATCCTACAGCTATTCGACCATCTAGAGAGGTCCGGACAAGTACGGGGAGTGGGGTCGGGGAAGACGAAGGGGCGTGCGATCAAGCTCGGCAGGAACCCAGTAGATGTGAGCGACAGGACACCAATAGACATCGGCAGCAGGATTAGCCAGATGTCGCAGTGGCTACCGGAATCAGGAAATCGCGAAGAGTTTTTTCGCTTTCTAAAGGGTCAGTTTGCTGCCGTGGACAATGCAGTGGCCGAGGACACCGAGGGCGAGGAAGGTCCTAAGGACACTCCAGAGGACAAGGCGTCCTACGTCAGTGGCACAATGACGGCGTTGGCTCAAGTCCACCGAGAGTACTCAGCGAAGCTGGCGAAGCTGAACCCGTCAGCGAAGCTCATGGACGCAAGGAACGCCGAGGCCCAATACCAGTTGGTTATGGACATCGCGAACGGCAGCAGGGATCCAATGAAGTTTGGTGCCTACTCCGGACTCACAGGCGAGATCGCCCTGTACCAATCTGCCGTAGATCCACACGGAACCATGACCCTCCCCGAGTTGAGGGAGAGCACGCTAGGGACATTTGGGCACGAAATCTGGGAGTCCCTTGAGGACCAACAGAAGCTCACCGACGCTGAGATTGAAGCAGCCACCAGAGCCAGCATGAACGTGGTGCCTGTAGAGGTGAACGCAGAAGCGAACGCCGAGGGCAAGACTTGGCAGGACGTAGCCCGGGACAACAATCCCGGAGCCACCGACGAGCAGGTCGCCAAAGAAGCCAGATCAAACATGTTCGGGGCTGTTCTTGATGGATCTCTCCCGAAGCGCAAGTCTGCCGGGATCGTGCAAGCGGCATTCGGCAACATGAAAGATTTGTTCAATGCGGCCTTCGACGCCACCGGGGAGTCGGACCTACGTCGTGCGTGGTCTGTCTTCGAAAGGGTTGGGCGAGGAGATGTTGGCAAGCGCGCGGTCGGCAGGAGCTTCCTGAAACCAGACGGTGAGATCAGGGCACCAGCGTATGCGATCAGGAACCGCCTGTCCGAAGAGAGATCGCGTGAGATCAAGAACGAGATCGACGCCATCTCCATATGGGAGCGCACTGAAGACGCACCGGAAGTTGTGTTTGGATTTGGCGACAACGCGCAGCACGTATCCCAAAAAGGACCCGACCTTGAATGGGACGGCCCCTTGGTGGATGTGGCTATGGGGGAGGAAAGTAGAGATTACAATTCCGACCAGCAGACAGAATTAGTTCCGAACCCGGTGAGGCCAGTAACCCATCAGCAGTTCCTAGATGAAATGGCACCGAACGGCAAGTTTGAGTTCTTGGACAAGCTGGGCATAGCACACAAGGCCGAGGTCGAGTTACGGGCTGGCCCCGATGGCACCCTCCCTGCCTTCTACCTCACCTTGGATGTGAACACCGACAGTGAGACGCTCGGTGGTATCAGCAAGGTGCTAGGGGATGCGCTCCTGCAAGGGACCGCTGAGGCTAGGGTGGTGATCCCGTTCGGTGAGACAACTTCGGATGCGATGTTCGGAGTCACGTTGAGCATACCTGAGGGCACCAACATCAGGGACCTACATGCAGCCATCAGTGAGATCGTTGAGGGATACGACACGAGGTTCAGCCGAGACACGTTCGGGATCGACAGGATTGGGGACCAGATCGTCATCATGGATGAGCGCAGTGGCCTGTCCCAGTACGACGACGACATGGCTATCGACTTCGTGGAAATGATTCGCAAGGACATGGAGCATCTGGATGTGAGGCCCAACGGCTTCTTCGTCCAAGCCTACAAGTACGCACACCAAGACTTCTACGACGGGGATATGCCCGCCGACGTCGAACCTTTCAAAGGAGGATTGAATGAGCTTGAAGCGCAAAACAGCACAGCGCAGGCGAATCGGGCCGAAAAGGGAACTAAGCGACTACCTAGCTCCGGAGGGGCATCCGATCTACAACGCAGCGCCATCCGTGATCTTTACCAACGATCCGAGATGGGGGAAAGGGCGCTCAGGAAAACCAAGCCCAGTGAGTTCAGGGTCAGGGCCTACGAAAGGCCGGGGTCAGCAGTAGACCCACTCGTAGCTGAGTCTGCCTCAGCCGAGGGCAGGATGGCTATTGAAAACGAGATCGCCAATACGCCCAAGGGGATGATCCCGATCTACGGCAACATGTCTGACGTAGCGGTCAAGGCCGTGATGGACGCCATGAAGTTTGGTATCGGCACTGGCATCTCTCCTGAGATAGGAGCGCAGTACAGCAAGCAGCGCGTGGAGGGACTCCCGGGTGCCCCCAAGGGCCGGATGACTGACTATGATGGAAACATCACCGAAGGCTTAGGCAAAAGGCTGATCAGATTCTTGGACAGTCCGGACAAGTGGGGTGAATTGAAATCCTACTTGTCCGACCATGGTCGTGTAGGCAGGTACTCTATGATCCATGGGTGGCAACCGCTTGAGGACACCTCCAAGGCTTATGCCAAGAAGCTAGGCAGAGCGGTACTGGCAGACGAGAGCGCCTATGGTGCGGCTATGACCCTCTTAGACCGCTCCAAGATGCACTTCATGGAGATGGTTAAGACTGGTCCAGTCAATCTCGTCGAAGGATACATGTCTGTATCAAGAGAGGGTTTTGTTACCGACCGGGGTGAGAGCTACCGGGGGCTGGCTGAGATTCACGACCTGCTTGAGCCCTCTCAAAACGACACAGTAGAACAAGACGCGGACGAGTACCGTAGCGCCCGCAGGGCTCTCGCGCTCCTGCCTTACGGCGAAGCCGCACAGGCAGAGTTGGATAGGACCGAGGGCGGCAAGGGCCTGACCAAAGAAAGGCTCCAGATGCTTAAGGATGACGTAGCCAAGGCGTCGTCATTCCCCGGGTATGTCGTAGACCTCAGTGACAGCGACTCCGTGCTGGAAGTAAGGACTGACCTAAAGAACTACATCCAGAGCAAGGATTCAGATCCCAGATTTGAGAACATCCTGAAGTACGACAGGGCCATGAGCGCGGTTGAGGCGTATCAACGTGAGTTCATGGTCGATACGGGACTACTCAGCCGAGACTCAGAGCAGTACAGGAGGTGGTCGTCTGACTCAGCGTACATTCCTTGGACCCACGCCGAAGATGCCGCTGGTCTGGAGTCGTACATTCCCAAGACTGTCTTGGCGAAGTACAGGGCGACGAGCAAGGCGACAGTAGAAAGGAAGCTCACGGGGTCATCGAGGCTTCTGAAGATCCCCTTGCTTGAGCGGGTACACGCGAACGCATACAGGATCATGACCGATGGCCTGTCTAACGTCGTTCGCACTAGGACGGCTGGCGAATTAAGGGCTCTAGAACTGTGGGAGGATGTGAAGCCGAACACCTCTGGAGACAACGTGATCCGTTACCTCGACAAGGGGGAGGAAGTATGGGGTAGGACGTCCGACGTTCTCCTAGCTAATTCCCTTGCTTCGACGTCTCATGTATTCAACCTCAGCCCGATTGTGGAGTCGGCGCTGTTTGGGCCAGCGAGGATAATGCGTGAGTTTATCACGAGAGCCCCGGGGTTCATCGCGAGGCAGTCCACGAGAGACCCACTTTCTGCCTTCCAAACCACGGGTGCCTACGATAACAGCTTCTCTGGGCTGGCCGATGCGTTCGATGGATTCTTCTCTAACTTCACAGACTTCGAAGCGTACCAGAGGGCTCAGGACTTAGGCATCTCTCCTGAGTATGATTACCGGAATGACGTCAACCACCTCCGGGCTTCGATCAAAAAAGCACAACGCGAGATGGGGCTGACCGAGGGAAAGTCTTACCTCAGGACTATTTGGGATAGGGCTGGCATGTTGAGCAAGATGCAGGAGTCAGCGATCAGGTTGGATGTGTACGACAAGGTCTTTAAGGCGACTGGAAACGAAGCTGAGGCGAGGTTCCAAGCCCTAGAGGTAATCAACTTCGGACGTCGTGGTGCCAATCCTACCCTCTCCTTGCTGATGGCCACGATCCCCTTCTTCAATGCCCGCCTTCAGGGCCTAGACCTCATCTATCGGTCCAACGTCAGCGGTGAATACAACGCACTCGACGCAGAGATGTCTCCGGATCAGGTGAGGCACAGAGCATGGACTCGTGGCTTGGTCCTGTCCTCCATCACGTTTGCCTACTGGGCGGCTCACATGATGGGAGACGAAGAGGAGTATCTGGAGAACACAGAGGACGCTGTCCGCGAGGACAACTGGCTCGTGCCTATCCCGGGCACCAATCATCAGCTAAAGGCACCCATCCCGTTCGAAGTGGGGGTTCTCTTTAAGGCGATTCCGGAGTTGTTCCTAAACGCGATGGCCAAGGGGAATGTTGAGGGTGTTGGCGAGAGCCTCAAGCGCATGGGCTCGGAGTCTGCCGACATCGACCTAGTCCCTCAGTTCTTGGCACCCTTGCTTGAAGCAGCACGAAACAAGAATGCGTGGGGCACACCCATCGTGTCTTCATTTATGGAGCGTGGCCTAGAGTCTCGGGACCGATACACCCAGAGGACTACTATGCTGGCTAGACTGCTCGGTAAGGGTCCGGTGAGCCCCCTCCAGATGGAGCACATCCTACAAAACTACTTCCCGGGTGTGGGATTGTATGGCTTCGCAATCGCAGATGCCTTGGCGAGGAAGGTGGCCGGTGAGCCTATCGTTGGGACGAGATCAGACTTCGGGGACCCTACGAACTATCCATTGGTGCGAGACCTTACCACGGACAGGACAGGTGGACTCCAAGAGGATTTCTACGAGCTTCAAGGGCGCGTAGAAGAGGCGATGGGTAGCATGAACAAGCTCAGGGAGGAGGGGCGCATAGACGAGTTCAGGGCTAGGCGCGAAGCGGGCCTCGGCCTCCTCAGCGTCAAGCGACAGGTGGACTCCCTTAAGCAGTGGATGAAAGAGTGGCGCGACGAGAGGGAGAAGGTAACTTTGAACACAGCGATATCTGCCTCAGATCGTAGGGAAAGATTGGACATGCTTAATTCCATCAGAGACAGGCGGCTGGCTATCGTGCCCGTTCTCAAGGACATGGCCGCAGGGCGGCGATGATTCCAGTGACAGTAGACGCCACGACGAAAGAAAGGTCACGGCAATGTTGTTAAATAAATTACTAGAGGCCCCGTTCCCGATTATGGTTGGACTGATTTCTCAGGCCCAGACCATTACGCCAGATCGGGGCACGACTCCTACCGGCAGCATGGATGCCCCGGAATATATGATGGGCGCATTTGCTGGAATCTTTCTCGTGGCGTACATCTTAAAGATCACGGGCTACATGCCGCACAAGGACGGGAAGGACGCGCGTTGCATCGACTTCACCGACGCAGACCGCAGGGCAATGAACAAGATGGCACAGGAGGTCAGGAAGGTTACTGACCTCTTGGCCTTTCGTGACGGTGACGGCCTAGAGAGATTCCCTAAGATGAGTAGCCAGACCTCTAGGCAAGGCGAG
>TARA_R110000824_G_scaffold32872_1_pt1 | contig 12600 bp, 24 predicted proteins | sample TARA_R110000824 | Tara Oceans TARA_R110000824 (sample SAMEA4397747) | marine metagenome | biome: Polar Biome; feature: [MES] marine water layer (ENVO:01000295) within the mesopelagic zone...; material: water (ENVO:00002006), including particulate matter (ENVO:01000060) such as...... | reverse complement strand
TCTTCCTCTGGTTAGGACTGACTACAAATGGGGCTGCACCCGGCACAACATCTGTCGCTTTTCTGCCCAACCTCGCGGTCTTCTCGCCAGCCTTATAGGCAACCTTGCCAATATCTTTCGGATCAGGAATGCCCATTGCGCCTAACAAGAATGGCAGAGATGCCGTATTTGCGCCCAGTTTATTACCGAATTTATCGGTCGTATTAGGCACTGCGTTGAGCAGAGGATTGTAATCAATTCCTGATGTGCTGAACGGCGGCAGTGAAGTCAAACCCTGCAGTCCAATTTTGGTTAATTCGCCGCCTGATGCCAATCCCATTAATTCTGACGGAACGCCAAGAGCCATATTCTTCGCCCCCTCCATCAACTGCGGTGAAATATGTGCAACATCCGCTGGCGATCCGACGCGAGTTACCTGCCCATCCGGCCCAATCGGTGCAATCACAGACATAATCGCATCAACAATAGAGTTGCCAGTTGATGGTGGCGGTTGCCGAGTTATTAACGGTTGCTGCGGCGGTTGCTGTTGCTGCGGTTGAATATTGCCTGCCAGATAATTGTTAATCAAAGAAGTTGCCATTAATCTAATTCCTGAGCATCTGGGTACGCCTTCGCAAACTCTTTCTCAGAATACCTGACGGTTACGCCCTTGGCATTCTTGCCTTCAATCCACTTGCCTTGCTTTGAGAACAATCCATCGGCGGTGTTCCATGCTTCGACCACATCTCGACTCCTGCCTACCTTCTCTCCGTTCCTGCTGGCTAGGGAATTCTGCGCCCTCTGTGCTGCTTCCTTGGTGTTATATGGCGTTGTACCCCACTCACCGTTACGGTCTACAACATACCATTTACCATCGCCGTAAATGTTCTGACGCACAGGTTCAAACACTTCGCCATCGTATGATCTATTTACTGTCTGGAATTCCCGTGGACTGTCCTCAGTACTGATCGGCATATTCTCGGCGCGGCGTTCTTCGCCCCAGTTCCTGCGTAACTCGGTGTTTCGCGCTTCAACCTCACCAGCACTGAGTTTGTATTCCTCATACGCCTTCAGTTTTAAGCGTCTTTCGGCATTTGCTATCCTTGCAACCTCTGCTCTCAATGGTTTTAACTCTGTTAGGGTTGCGCCTGCGTCCAACGCCTCCCTATATCTGTCGCCAAGCCACTTCGCTGGGGATTCGCCGGGAGCATATTCACCGTCGATGTCGTACTTCTGCATAACCGTGCCGATGGCATCTGAATCTATTTCATCCCAAAGATTGTCGTAATTTGGATCAAGAGGCGCTGTGCCTTTATTGAATCCCTCGATTTCCTGAATAGCGTGTTGTGTTTCATGCAATGCAATTGATTTTCGACCTGGATACGTTGTTCCACTTTGGGTTATTACTTCACCGCCATAACCTGAACTCGGAGGCCGGTATAACCCTTGAGAATCAATCTTTTCGTCTGCCGCTCGCAATTCGCGCAGTTGTGGATAATTTTCATACAACTCTGGGTGATAAATCGTATCTTCCAAAGTCTCGCTCTTCGGGTTCCTCCAGATCGTTGCGGCCTCATCTGAAATCTCAAATCGCCATTCGCCATCAGCGCCTCGGAACATCCCGGTATCATTCCAGATAGTTTCAGCGTCAGCGCCAGCGGATTCCATCTTCTCAGCCTGATTCATCGCATTAACGTCAAAATTCTTCGCCTTCCGACCGCCAAACATCCCGGCCAATAACGGCGCGATACTCTTCGCCATCGGGGCTGATGCCGCCAACTTCACCGCATCCTTGGGATCAGGAGCTCCTATATCACCCAACAGGAATGCATTAGAGTCAACGTCAGCGCCCATTCGTCGGCCCAGATCGTCAGCGCCAAAAGGCCGAGAGCCTATCCGGCTAATATCTGTTGACGGCACACCTTGTGGCTTACTTCCAAATCCTACTCCACCCATAGCACCAATAATGCTTAGTATGTCTTGAAGACCCCCAACACCACCAGACCCCAAACCTTTGACTAGGTCTGGCAATGCATTAATTAAATTCGGGCCGACAAACGCCACATCGGCTGGACTGCCTACTCGCGGCGCATTTAATAATGCCGCCTGTGATTCTGGGTTTATATTGTTGTAATGACTTGGCATTACGGTGTCCGTGGAACCTGCATATCCATCAGCGCGTGAATTAATTTCTCAAGCAATACCGCCTCTTCGATTGTGTCTGCGCTCGGCCACACCTTGCCGCTATTACGCACCCAATCGGCGCGATCTCTTTGGGCTTGCAATGCTCGTTCTGTTGGCTGACCATCTGGGTATTCCAATGTAGGTGGCCCTTTCTCGCCTACTGGCAGCGCCACTCCATCAATAAATGACGGCACTATCGTCGGCCTGCCATCGTTCACGCCGCGTATATTTTCCACGTTACCAAGAAACGTATTCGTACCGGTTGGCGTGTTGCGTTGTTGGTTTCTATCCAACATATCCTGACTGTGTTCCAGCGGCGAAAACCCGCCGGGTACGCCTTCCAACTGTGAGCGAATCAATACTTCCATCAGCGATAACGGCACTGGGGTCTGCTTGCCATCCATAGAACCGGGCGGCGTAAGCACTCCCGGTGGATTGGCATTGGTCGCTAACCGATCTGCTTGGTGGTTGTATTCCAGTGTTCTCAAACCCGCCATGACTCGCCCTGCTCGCCTTTGCTAAATGCCTTATTCCAACTATCCGGTTTCTTTGTTGCCCTTGGCTGGACAATTACTCTCGGATGGGCTTCAGCAATCGCCCGTGCCATTAAGGCGCACTGATCAACATCATCATCGTGTGTGCCTGCCGGAAACTTAATTAGGTTCTCCAGGATTTCGTCACCGAACTCGCCAGAAGCAATTCCAACTTGCCCCATCTCACTCAAGTCCTGAAGTGCGCGAGCGTTAGCAACCTTGTCGCCTATATGCGGCATCCATTCAATGCGCCCATACGCTTTTAATTCCCGGCGCTTGCGACTCAATATGCCTTCAATTGCTCGCCGGATAATGCCAACCTCGGCAAACTCACACATCGGCTTATGCTTCAGCACCAACCGAAAGTACTGATTGATCCAGCCGCCCTGTCGCGCCTGCAGCGGATCAGTTGTTACGCTTCGCTTACCGCGCCAGCCATCAGCGCATAAGTACAACCGCGCCATACCATCAGCATCCTGCCCAATACCGTGAACCCCCAAGGATGTGTAGTCTGGATCATCAGCGTCCAGATCATCTGTAACCGCGAAGTCTCCGGTCATGTATTTGCGCTCTGGCGCGTCCTTTGGGTCAAACCGCCAGAAATTCTCACGCTTGAAAAATGTGCCTTCCGCTACCACTGGCCGCTGTTGGTACAGGCTGTTCCAGACTCTTGGCGACTTGCTGCGCTTGGTGCGCTCCCAATACTCTGGCGTGAACCATTCCGGCCAGAGCCACTCGCCCGGTTTTCGGCCAATCGGATCGTTCTCTCTCGCCTCGGCCGGGATACACAGCACATACCATTCGCCGTGATCACCGCAATCGATCATTCCCGACTCGCCATCCCAATCGTCTGGCAGAATCTTTCCGCTCAGATCGTTCAAGTGCCAACGTGTCTGAATGATTAACTTCCATGCTTCAGGCTTCAGTCGTGTAGTGAAATCATTCTCGTACCAATCCCAGATACTGGCTTGCACGGTTTCCGACTCTGCATCCTTGCGCCCTTTCACCGGGTCATCGATGATTCCCCAATCGCCGCGTCTACCAGTAACCGCGCCACCAACGCCGCAAGCAAAATAACTCGATCCGTTCTCCAGTTCCCACTCGCCCTTGGCTTTACTGTCTGCAGTCAGTCCGGCGCCGGGAAATATTCTCTGGTATTCATCCTGCATCGTCAGGTTTCTGACCTTCCTCCCGAACTGCGTTGCCAGCCCTGTGTCATAACTTCCGAATATGCCCTTCTGGCCGGGAAACCGCCCCAGACAGTGTGATGGCGCTAGTATCGAGGCATAGGTGGATTTTGCGCTGCCCGGTGGCTCAAAGACCATCGCGTTCTTGATCTCGCCATCTGCAAGTTTCTGCAGTAGATCGATTAACGCAAGGTGATGTAGTGCTGGCTCTGGCTCAATGCTCAGAGTCCGACTGTATTCCAGCAAACTGCTGCGACAACTCTGCCTTTTCAGCAGTTCCGTTGCTGCCTCGCTTGGCGATACGTTGTAATTCGGAGTCGGGTAACGCGGTTGCTGGAGTGTCTGGGTCAATGCTCTTCATCTCTACATTTGACAGTCTGGCGTGGATATACGGCGCTGCGGCCTTGGCTGCATCGATGCGCCTGACCTCATCGTTATCTTCATTCTGGTAGATCGATGTCAGGTACTCCAGCGGAGTCTGGCCTGTTGCCTTAATGGCATCGATATTCTCAACGGTTCGTTTGTTGGGTGATCCTTTCGGACGGCCTGCTCCCTTTGGATTCTTTGCGGTCTTCATTTAATATAATTTAATATTTAATTAAGCCGCCAAAACTATTACAGTCACAATGAACCCGCCTAACACAATACCAACTGCCATGCCTCTACGATACGAGGGGTCTTCTTGGAATTCCTCCCGAATTTCTTTCACCAGGATTTTGATTCGCCTCAGACTCATTGCTCTGCAACGCTTACAACCAAACTCTTTACCAAAGTTTCGCCGCCGGATGTGGTGATTGTATTTTCCACAGCATAATGTCTGCCCTTCGTTCCACCAGACAGAACTACGGTTACTGCGGAATCTGTTTTAGAATTGGAGTTAACACTAAGGCCGTCGCCGTCCCAAACAGATGTTGAGATTGTGTCGCCGTCGAGCTCCTGCGCCCAAGACAGCGCAAACGACTCAATCGATTTTGGGTCTTTTGCGACATCGGGCAAAAAGGTTTTTAATTGTGAGTATCCATAATCAGACATAGGTGATTGCCAGATAAGGGTTTTGGGGAGACTTCGTGCAGTCAACCAGAAACTAGCACGATTTGGGCCATATGTCAGGCAGTTTTTTCAAAAGGTTGCGCCTCGCTGTTTTCAGGCGACTATTAAAGGCGTTTAGACTCACCTCCAGATAATCTGCGCGTTGTTGGTTTGTAACGGGAACGCCGTCTGGATGCCTGTCAACCGCGTATTTAATCTGCAGGATGTGCGTATACCGTGCTGGAAGCAGTGACATTCCTGTCTCGATTGCCTTGGCTCTTGGTGGCAAATCTGCCACAAACAGGATGCGATGGCCGGTACTGCCTTTGCTCCAGTGCGCCGACAGCACGTTGATCTTTGGGTATCCGTTGATCTTGGACTGCGCTTCGACCAGATTGAAGTAGTTTCTCAGTTCCTGAGTTAATGTGGCCGCTACCTGTTTTCTGGTGTGCTTAGTAACCGGCTGGCTTAACGCGGTTTCGATATCGCTCATTGGTTGCATCCACCATTTCGCTAAATGATCCAAAAGTCTCGTAAAACTTACGCATCTCTTTGCACTTCGTTGCGCCTAATTCCATATTAGCCATACTGGCAGTCCAGCCATACGGGGGAATGCCTCGATGATGCCACGGGCAAAGGGGGATTGTCCGATCATGGCCGGTGCGCTTGCCGCCAATAACCTCGTGATCCACATCTGCCTGAGCATTACGCCCTATCTGCCTGCAGGCAATGCAGCCGTCTTCCTTCATCCATGCCATTCTGTGTCGCTCTGCTTTGGTTGGGCCTTTGGCTTTATTGTGCATTTAAGTCCCTGACAATATTAAAAAATAATTCCTGGTTCTGCCTGAGTCTGCCGTTTGGCATTTTAACTTCAACCGCCGCCATAGGTAATTCCATTGCCAGCACTGCTTTCATTTCAGTGGTATTAGATACTTGGAAGACCGGCGCGTCATTGCTTCTCTTCACTAGCACTAGGTCTGGGAACCCTACTGCGCTATCAACCCGTTCAACATAGTACCCAGAGTCTCTGGCTAGATCGACCATTTCAGGTTCGTTGCCGTCGCGCTGATATCCTCCAAACTTACGCATCAGCCCCGTAATCTTGGTCTGCAGGTATGAAGTTCTTCTTCGGTATCCTGACCGTTAGCCCGAACCCGTCCCATCGATCCAGTTTCCAGCCGATGTAAAACTCCCAGCCCTGATCGCCATCTGTGCGCTTTGAGTATCGATATCTGGCATACCACCACTGCTCTTTGTGGTACTGGTAGTACCATCCATCACCCCGGTGTTCCTGACATCCTTCCATCATGGTGCGCCAGTTTGTCTTCGGGTTAGGATTGGTGAATGTGTACCGCATAGCGTTGCTGAACGAATTTCGTATTCTCCAGTAGTACTCGCGCCAGAATTCGCCAGCGTTGTAGAAGAATCTGCTGTGGCGAGTATGCTGTGGCGCGTCCATATCGGGATACCAAGTGTCGTAATACGTCCCGGTCTTTGGGTTGGTTGCCGCGTCCCAAGGCCAAGTGAACCGGTGCTGCCAATCCGTCCAGATGCCTATCGGGATCATCACTAGCCCCAGTAACTTGCCGGGAATGCCGTACACAAAATACACGGCGAGAGCAAAAATAATCTGTATCGGTATTTTATAAATCATGCCGCCCACGTTGACTCAAAGTTAAGCACTTCAGTCTCCAGTTCGTCTTTGCCGATCCCCGGCAGGATGTCGGTCAGGATCACGTTGACCATCTTATCGTAAAAAACGCTGAACTTCGCCTGATCCATTGATCCGAATGATATCGACTCTGGGATATAGACCACAGAGGAAACATACTCGCCTTCTGTGTTTCGCTTGTAGTTAACGTGTTCGCGGTAATGGCCGCACTTCAGTTTGATCTCGTCCAGAAACGCCGTGAATGACGGGTATCGTTCCTGATTGTCATAGACCAGTTGTAGCATTGCCATTGCTTTCTTGTGATGTTGCGGATTCCTGGTTTTCCTAATGTCCACCGGGCAGACTTCGCCCAGAGCGAATGCCGCGTTGGCCTTCTCGGTTTCAGGGTCTGCTGGTTTCCAGCCGCCAAGTGTCTTTACGAATGAACCTTTCATATCAATCTCCAATATTTAATTTGTCTTGCGGAACCCAATACGCTGGCCGATGCGTTCCATTGGGATCAATCACGCCGCCTTTGCCAATCGAACCCCAAAACTCTGGGCGCTTACCATCTTTAGCCAGCAGCCAACCGCGCACCGTGTATTTTGGGGGCTTGCCTGTGACCAGATAAAACTTCGCGCCGTCTTCATCTTTTTTGTGTAAGCGCAGATACCCATTAGCGTAAGGCGTAGTCCGAACCTGTAAATTACCAACATCGCCGCCGCCTTTTATGCCCTTGCCGCCCCAATAAATATTAAAATGTTTCGCCAGAACCATCTCACCCAGCGCCCCATCAATAGCGATCTGCCACGGGTTGGTATCATCATCATGCCCATGCGCTGGCTTCGCACCGTGCGCTATGTTGTCGCACTGCCGAAGCAGGCCAGAGAACGCGCCCTGCATAACCTCAAATATTGTCAGCCTTATTTCGCCCATTTTCACATTCCTTGTCGTTGATGAATTTTGCCAATGCCTCGTGATCATTGTGTCTGGACTGAATGAAATCCATACCAAGAGCGCAGGCTTTTTTTCGCAGATGATCCAGCAGTGACGCAGAGCGTTCATGCTCTGTAGGTTTTCGTTGTGTGTTAGGCACTGCTCTGGGTTGTTTACGCTTGATGCTCTTATCATCGGGGCCGTACAGTCCCGGCGCCGCGCCACTGTCGGTTCGCCGCATCCAGTTGCGCCATGTCGCCACCCAACTGACCATCTGCTTTCCGTTGCCCATCCAGTGATCTACAAACTCTTCATGGTAGTGATCGATGTCAAGCCTCGGCACTTTCTGGTTTGCCCATTCGCGCATTTCAATCGTGATCTCAAACGTATCTGATAATTGTGTTTTGCCTTTACTCATCATCTGATCCCTTATCGTCTAATATAGTTTCCAGTTGATCTATTACCCTTCCCCAATTATCTGAATCGGGTTCATCGGGTTCATCCTGCTCGGCTATATTCTCAAGTGCCGCTTCTTCTATAAGTTCTAGCGTTTCGTTATCCAACGAATCAAGAACCTCCAGGTTTTTATATTTCGCCAGAGTAACTAGCCCCACACTCTGTACTTCGACTTCTGGGTATTCTTCCGGTTGTGCCATTTCAGGGGGATTCATTATTGCCGGATAACCGGGACTGATAACTTTATATTCAACAACTACGGAGAAACTAGTATCAGTTTCGCCTAGAGCAATCTCCATATCAAATTCAAACGTCCTGTCTTTATTGCTTCTCATATCAATCTCCTTTGGTAAACAAAAAACATAGGGAAACTACGGAACAGGCGTGTTCACATTTCGCCATCCAGTACCGTTTAGCGCCGATCTCGCTATACATCGCGGCTGGACTCCGCTGTTGTGGTGTGTAGAGGGTTCCCTTTCCCTGCTCTGCTTTCTCGCAGCCCCGCACCCGGTTGGCTCGTTAACGGGCATGGCCTAGACCCGTGACCGGAAATAGTTGATGCAGGACATATTTGGATGTTATAGACTCTGTCTAAACCCGGAGTCCCGCAAAAGACTTTGTATCCGGTCAGTGCCTCGCTAATCAGCGGGGCATTGCTTTTTATACGCTCAGGATTTTGCACTGTCAACTACCCGCCTGACCTCGTAGTAACGCCACAGGCTTTCGCCCTCTATCAGTCCAGATTTAATCAAACTCCGCACGGCCTGCGCCGTGGAATAAAAGTCAAAGTGCGCTCGATGCGAGCCGGTCGCTAACGACTCACGTGTTGCTGTTGAGTCTGCATATTGGCTGGTGGCTATATCAAGCCGCTTACCAGCAGGCTGGCCTAGTACAAATTCCCTTAGTTGTTCTACGTTGCTACTCATATCAATCTCCTAAACTCTTGTTAATCCCTACTGTCAAACCCGCCTTTCCCAAGTTACAAGAACCCCAGAGTAATCAAGCCCCCCGGCCAACAGGCATTGTTCGGCAGATGAATGATCGGCAATTATTCCCGCCTGATGCATCTCACTAAGCAGTTGGTACTGTTCCCCATTGCGAAGCCTGACGCTATTGAATGCGGGGATATCAGGCATCTCCTCATGCAGTGTCACCATATTGTCTATTATTTTAAACATATCGACTCCGCGCCACTCGTAGATCAGCCCACAACACACCGTCCACAATCACTTTCTTGTAGATCGGCCAGAGCGAAGCCCATGCCATTTCGCGGCCAGTTTCAACGCGAGTGCGCCGGATAGTTTCTTCACTGACACCGGCCAGACCGGCCATTGCTGAATCAGGCCAACCTGCTTTGCGCCCTTTGATAAGCACTTGTTTGCTCGTTTTCATTTCGTACTCCAGTGTTGCGTTAGTCAAAATCGGTGGCACTCAGGATCGAATGCCACCTGTTTTGGCTACAATTATTTACTTCCCGAAACAATCGCAGCAATAGCATCATTGCGTATTTCAGTCAGAATCGATTCCTTGAATTTGTAGCACTCACCGTTGGCGTTCATACCGCGCACTGCCCACTTCGGACTGCGTGGTTTCAGGCCGCACAGTGTGAAAGTCTCGCCACGAACACGAAACGTCGCGCCATAGTGACTTGGCTCAAGATCAAAAAGGCCGCAAACCTTTTCAAACTCTGCCTGTGCTGGGTCAACGCCGCCCAGAAATAACTTCACTTTGAAAGTCACATCGGTGTCGCTATATCGGGCTGATCCCAGATCGAAACTCAGGCCACTCTCATAAAGTATTCCCGGCAGTTCCTTTTCCAGTAGTGCGCGAATTGCTCTGCAGGCTGCAGGGTTCATTTGTTTAACTTCTTTCATGTCAATCTCCAGTTATGGTAAAAAAAATTAGTCACTCGGCTTCTTCGTTAGCAAACGCCGCGCCTGACAATTCATCAGAAATTCCAGCCATATGTTCGCCTACCGGCGCAAAATAAGTAGCGTGGTTTTTCAAGAGTGCTTCAAGATTGCCTATGGCGCGTTCGATCGCGATCACCTGCGTTTCATTAATGCTGCTCATTGTCTATCTCCAGTTTCGGCCTTAATCGCCTGCTTCAGCAGAAGCTTGGCTCGACGGGTTACGTTAGGGCGCTTCGCGCAGGTCTTGTAGACCTTATCGTTCTTTGTTGTCAGTGGTGTCATGTGCCGCTCAACATCAGAGCGAACTTTCAGTGCCTTGAGTTGGGGTTCGATGACCAGTAGTGTCATCCACTTCCTGCCGCGTTCCGCGATGATGCAAGTGCGGAAACCACGCTCGCTATGCCAGTTATAGTATTGTGCTGCCATGTCTATCCCCTTCCGATGCGGTTAAGTTCAAACACAGGTTTGCCTTCCTGCTCAGAGATTATTTCGCCAAGGCGTTTCTGCGCGTTGCCATAAGGCTTATACCCGGCAATCATTGGAAGGCCAGATAATTGGCGAAATTTTGACACATTACAAAGTTTCATCTCAATCGAAGAATTGCTTCTGTTTTTGAGATACCCGCCGATCAACCATCGACGAATTTCCGACTTGTTATACTTCGTGCCTTCCAATTCCAATTTGAGCATAAGGTTGTACGCAAGAACGAGGGTTTTGATCTCACCATCAGTCCATGCCGATCCTGCTTTCCTTGCTGTTTTACGTTTACTCATTTGTCTATCTCCCGATTGAAACTTCAGTGACTACCAGCGCCTCACGCGGGGGGAGTGCTACCTCACCCGCGAGCAGGATGCTGACCAGAATTAAAGCGTGTATTACCGTGTCCATGCCTTATTATATCCACACATCTGTGGGTTTAGCAACAACTCTGAACCCCTTACTACATAAGGGACACAGGATGCCCTTGCAACCATATGTGGCTCCGCTTATTATTGGGACTCGGAAATAGACATTGGAGATTGATATGTATAAAAAAGTATTTGACCCGGTCACGCAACGTGACGTTCTGAAATGGGTCTACGTTCCTTCGCAGGATCCTGGTGAAGTAAAAGCGCGTCAGGAACGTGAGGCGTGGGGCAACCGCATGATCGAATCTATGCGACCCGCAATGCACTGCGGAAAACCTACCGAAGTCGGCGCGACAAGTTGTCGGCACTGCTGCACTTCTTTCGTGGAGTAATATGATGTCTGAATTAGTAATCAATTTTGATGGCCGCGACTTAACTGTCGTGTATTCCGATCACGGTTCCGACCTGACAGTCGATAGTGTTTATGACAAGGCCGGGAACGAGATCATTTACCCAATGAACAGCGAACCATTTCTCGACCTGTATTCAAAGGTTCTGGATGCTGACCGCGAGGCGCAGGCCGAAGCAGCAGATTTTCTGGCTGATCGGCTTGCATTCTTATAAGCAGCAGGTTGTCGAGAGTTACACGCCTCTCCATGACGGTAGTGCCATTACCTCGACACCCTAATCCACCCGCGCCGGGGCGGGTCTGCAAACCCCGGCAACTTTCCCCCCAACAATATAGGAACTAAACGCATGAATAAGGAAATAGAACAAACCGACGCAGCACTTGAAACTCTCACCGAAGTAGTTGCTGCAATTCCTGTCCCTCATATTTATGATGGCATGGATGTGATGGAGCGTATCTGGCTCTTCACCCAGAAATTTGAAGGCGTTGAAAAGAGCAGAACTGCAGCGGCAGGATCATTTGATTACGCCTATTTTAATATCGATGATCTATATGCCGGTGCGATACCGGTGATGACTGAGTGTGGAATTGGGGCGGTTGATTGGATCGAATCACTGACCGCCGAAGGCACAACCACCCCACAGCAATACCTGATTGTCAGGCTGTTTTGCCTGAGTGCATCGGGTGAGCAGGGTTCCGCAATTCAGTCCAGCATACTGCTGCCGAATGGCGGCGATGGCAGGGCATTCGGATCGGCACTCACCTATATGCGCCGGTACGGCCTCGTGACCATGCTGAACATTCGCGTACCCGGTGATGACGATGATGGCATGGCGGCTGAGATGGAGCGTCTGGCAAACGATGTCGGGTCAGCCGCAGGTAAGCCTCTGGACAAGATTCGCGAACAGATTGCCCAGATCGACAATGGCCTTGAGAGGGCGCTGGCCTACGTCGAGAAGCAATGGGGTATCGTCACGCTGGATGAACTGTCTCTGAAGCAGTCAGGGAGTCTTCAGCGCACTCTGGCCGACATTATCAAGCGTGAGCCGCATGGAGCAGCGTAGCGCGGAATGGTTTGCCGCTAGGTTGGGGAGAATCACCAGCACATCGGCCAAGGCCATCATTAACCCGTCAGCACGGTCTGACAGCGCCACCACGCTCATGGGCGAACTGGTGCGGGAGATCGCAACGGCAGACTATAAGGATGTCCCACAGACCTTCTGGATGCGTCACGGCGAGGAAACTGAGCCACTAGCCCTATCGGCATACGAACTCTATACAGGGGTAAAACTGGCCGCTGGGGGGTTCACGGTGTCCGACAGGCATCATCTGCTGGCTGACAGTCCAGATGCCGTGGTAGGGCTATTTGACGGCGTGGTGGAGGCTAAATGCCCCTCCCCAGACGAGCATGGGCGTGTGCTGGTGGCAAGGGCGGCGAAACCTGAGTATCTGTGGCAGTTCGCGTGGCACATGAT